>Ga0074046_10005447_pt1 | contig 10175 bp, 9 predicted proteins | sample BogForMeECP23OM3_FD_94441 | JGI IMG/M metagenome (GOLD analysis project Ga0074046, IMG submission 94441) | Bog forest soil microbial communities from Calvert Island, British Columbia, Canada - Bog Forest MetaG ECP23OM3 | ecosystem: Environmental > Terrestrial > Soil > Wetlands ...
ATGGGTGCGACTGCCCAAACAAGTTGGTCGAGATACTATGATACTTGAGGATGGGTACAAACCCGCTCCGGGTGCCTCCGATAGCGCGCACCATGGGCGAGCACAGATATAGAGTTATGAATTGATCAAGTCGCGGCATAGGTTGACACAACCGGAAGACGGGTAGAGTTTCGCGCGAAAAAAAGAATTGCTGGGTTAGCGGGGAGCTGTAACGTGGACCGAAGTGAATTCCTTCACTCGCTTTGCCACTTCGTCCGCTTGCTCAGCCTTCAATTGCGGAAACATCGGCAGTGAAACGATTTGGGAAGCGACGCGCTCTGTCACAGGAAAATCGCCCTGTTTATAATTGAGCGACGCGCAAGCTTTCTGAAGGTGCAGCGGAATCGGGTAGTGGATTCCAGTGCCAATTCCCGCTTCAGCGAGCGCTGCCTGCAACCCTTCTCGATCCTGCACGCGCACCACATAAAGGTGATACACGCCTTTTGTCCAGGCCGCTTCCGCGGGCACGGTAATCGTATCTTTCACCTCGGCAAACAGTTTGTGGTACCGGTGCGCGAGTGATCTCCGCGACTCGTTCCACTTTGCAAGGTGCCGCAGCTTTACCGAAAGCCAGCCGGCCTGAATCGAATCCAATCTGCCGTTGTAGCCTTCGATGTCGTGATAATACTTTTTGGCCTGGCCGTGGTCGCGAATCATCTTCATACGAGCGGCCATGGCGACGTCGTTCGTGGTGATGGCGCCACCTTCACCGCACGCGCCCAGATTCTTGCCCGGATAGAAACTGAACGCTGAGGCTTTACCCATTGATCCCGCGGTTTTCCAGACGTTTTCTCTATTGGAGAAATACTGCGCTCCGTGCGCCTGGCACGAATCTTCGATAACAAAGAGGTTGTACTTCGCCGCAAGTTCCAGGATCGGGTCCATGTCCGCAGTCTGCCCATACAGATGCACGGGCACGATACCAACAACCCGGCGCTTCGAAGTGCGCTCGATCAGCTTGCCACTCTTGCTGTCGAAGTCGCAGTGCGTCTCCAGGTATTCGCGCAGCTTTTCCGGATCCATCGTGTAGGTCTGTTCGTGAATGTCGACAAACGCGATGTGCGCACCAGCCTGCGAAATGGCTTCTGTTGTGGCAATAAACGTATGGGGCACCGTCACGATGGTGTCACCCGGCTGTACATCGGCGGCCATGAACGCAAACCGCAGTGCGTCCGTGCCACTGTTTACCCCAACGCAATACTTCGTCCCACAGAACGCTGCGAATTCCTCCTCGAACTCTTCCACCATCGGGCCGCCGATGAAGCCTGCATTACTGAACGCCTTCTTGACCACGGCAAGCAACTCTGTTTCGAGTTCCTGATGTGGCGTCACAAGGTCAAGAAACGGTATTTTCGTCGGACTTATCATGTCTACTTTTTCTCCTCGTTCACAAATCTCAGAACCTTTGCGGGATTTCCAGCGACGATTGCGTTAGCAGGCACGTCTTTTGTCACCACGCTTCCCGCGCCAATAATTGCATTTTCACCAATCGTTACGTTGCACAAAATAGTGGATCCTGAACCGATCGAAGCACCCTTGCAGACCTTGGTCTTTTCGACCTTCCAATCCGCTTCCGTCTGCAATCCGCCCCCCGCTACCGTAGCGCGAGGATATACATCGTTGATGAAAGTCACACTGTGACCGACAAACACGTCATCCTCGATATCCACTCCTTCGCAAATAAACGTGTGACTCGAAATTTTGCAGCTGCGGCCCACCTTGGCGTTCTTCTGAATCTCGACAAAGGCACCAATTTTCGTCTCGTCACCTATTTCGCATCCGTACAGATTGATGAATTTTGAAAGCCTCACGTCTTTGCCCAGCTTCACGCTGGGAGCGATGCAAATATAATCGTTCACAGAGTTATTGCCTCCCCACGGCTGCGAATGGATCGGTCGGCGGCCTCCAATACGCGCACTACGCGAAGGCCGGCCTCTCCGCTGTTAAACGGTTTGGAATTCTCTTCAATACACTTAAGGAAGTATGCTGTCTCTGCCCGCAGCGCTTCGACCTGCTCCACCTGAGGCGCCCACATATCTCCTGAACGGTAGCTAACCAGCAACTGGTGCAGGTTACTCGGATTTGTCGACATGCTGACTCCCTTGTCGTAAATCCTAAGCTTTTCGTCTACTTCCAAGTCATTCCAGACCAGCATTTTCTTTTCGCCGCCGATAAGCGTGGTCCGCACTTTCACCGGGGAGAGCCAGTTCACGTTCACATGGGCGATGATGTGCTTCGGAAAGTACACGGTGATAAATGCAACATCCTCGACCCCGTTCAAGTGTCTTTCGCCCGTGGCCACCACGGCTTCTGGTTTTTCGGAAATGACATAGTCCATGATCGAAAGATCATGGGGAGCCAAATCCCAGATCACGTTTACATCGTGCTGGAACAAGCCGAGGTTCACACGCAGCGCATCATAGTAATAGAGATCGCCGAGTTCTTTTCTATCAACCAGCTCTTTGATTTTCCGCACGGCCCCGGTGAACAGAAAAGTGTGATCCACCATGATTGTCAGGTTTTTTCGCTCGGCTAGTTCCACAAGTTGTTCGCCCTGTGCCACACTGTAGGTAAAAGGCTTCTCTACAAAGACATGCTTACCGTTCTCCAACGCCTTCTTAGCCAACTCGAAGTGCGTCCAAACTGGAGTCACGACGGCAACAATGTCAATATCAGTGGATGTCAGAATTTCGTTCTCGTCCGTCGTGAATCCAATGGACGGAAACACTTTTTTCAGCCGATCTTCACATTTTGGATTGTGGTCCGCCACCAGAACGACTTCAGAGTGCTCCTGGGAATGAAAATTCCGGACGATGTTTGGACCCCAGTAACCGTACCCAATCACACCGATACGCATTAGGTAACTCCTTGGGACTACCCTAGGACCGCGCTGCCCGCGGGAACGGTGGCGCTTCGTGGAGCAATTACAGAGGAACTTGTTGAGAAGCTATCTTCATCGGGTGAGAGGGAGCTTGACTTGCTGCTGAAATCACTTATGAATTCCAGGCAGAGAATTGCGGAGTGCTAGTGAGCGCCTTCACCCTGAATCACAGCCCCAGGGGTCTGCGCGAGAATTTTGAGGTCCAGCCAAATGGACCAAGCCCGCGCATACTTCAGATCCAACCGCACCATCTCGTCAAAACGCGTCCGGCTCCGCCCCTCAACCTGCCACAATCCCGTAATCCCAGGCTTGATCTCTAGAACACGCCGCCTGTGCCATACCTCGTACTTACGGAATTCATACGCGAGAGGAGGCCGAGGACCAACGAGTGACATCTCGCCGCGCATCACATTCCAGAATTGAGGTAGCTCATCCAGGCTGGTCTTGCGGATGAACCGTCCGATCGAAGTAACCCGAGGATCTTGCTGGATCTTGAACACTGGCTTCGCTGAAGTTTCCGAATTTCCATCCGTATGGCCGGCAATGAATTGCTCAACGTACCGTTGATGGATCTTTGCGTCGCAGTCCGTCCGCATGGAACGGAACTTCAGGACGGTGAACGACTTTCCGTGCTGGCCAAGTCGCTCCTGTCTAAAAAGAACCGGGCCCTTTGAAGAAAGCTTAATAGCCAGGGCCACGGCGGCAAATACGGGCGAAAGAAATAGCAATGCCGCGGCACTCCCTGTCAAATCGATGCATCGCTTAATTGCCAATGGGATTTTTTTCGTGTTCTCCCGTTTCTGGAATTCCGGGTAAAGCTTGATGTTCGCCGTGTGGTCGCTTGCCCCAATCTCGTATTCCTCTGGGAAAAAGTGAAAAGAGACCGAGATCGATGCACTCTTCTCCACTCCCAGAGTGGACCCAAATATCTTCCGCAGTTTGTCGAGAAATCTTTTCTGAACAACCTCGTTCGTAGCTTCTCCGAGTTCCGTACCGATGACTCCCATTAAGCTGTTTTCCAGATACCAGCCGACGATGTCCGTTTCCCTGGTTGCGTCCGTCAGTGACTTTGCAAGAGCCTGAACCGTGCGTTCTTTGTTGGAAAAGATATCCAGCATCTTTCTCACATCCACTAGGATCAGCACAAATCGGTTACGGGCACGTTCGGCACGGCGGCGCTCCAGGTAGAGCATGGACACAAACGCATCTTCATTGAGCAAAATGCGTGGCGGCGTATTGCCCATGTTCGGCACCGAAAGGTGCGCCCGGACGTCCAGTTTCGGCTTTCCTTGCTCTCGCCGCATCTGCGCTTCGATTGGACTCATTGTTCTTGCTCCAATTCCCATTCGATCAGGCTAGCATTCGAGGGACACGCGAATCGGGCGAAGAATCCGTTGCGTCGCATTCTCTCGAGTCGCTTCTTTCACTGGTGACAACCAAGTTGCTTCAACTTCCATGGCCACGGATCTCTGCAGCAGAGTCACCGAGAGCACCACCCGATGATCTCCCTTCAGGTTGACCAGAATTCCTTCCAGCCCCGACAAAGTCCCGTAATTTACGCGCACCCTTTGGCCAACTTCCAAATAGGGCCAAGGCTGCTTCGGCACTCCAGAAGATAAAGCTAATTGGAGGGCCTGAATCTCTTCGTCCGAAACCGGGATGGCGGTGCGGCCATATCCCACGATCTGCAGAACACCCGGAGTGGTGATCACGGGGCGCCGGTTCTGAAAATCGAATCGGCAGAACAGATACCCAGGAAACAAGGGCTGCTCCAACTCCTTTACCCGGTCTGACCACTTTCGAAGGCTCTTGTACGTCGGCAAGAGGCAGTCAATCCCCTGCCCCTGAATCTGGGAGGCGACGTAGCTTTCCTTGCGGGAACGCACCTGGAGGGCATACCAGCAAGGCTTGGAGTTAGAACCGTTTACGGTACTTTCGGTGAAAGGGTTCAAAGTTTCGTCCGCTCCTCTTTGCTCTTTCCAGCAGGCTATCGCCGTTACAGTCCCAGTAGGCCGACACACCCTTTAGGGCAATTACTCTGCCAGTTCCGTTCTGGCCTAGACCCACCCCTCCCATCCTCTTTATTCTCCATGTCATTGAATTAAATGGGGTTAATAACGGAATGATTTCTGGGGACGATGCTTAGTAACCCAATGCCCCTAGCAATGAGAAAACCTATGCCCTATTGTTGCAAACGACTTCCCAACATGGCAATACCGACTGTCATCTCACCTTAATGTTCTGAAAACAATGGCATTATTTGGATTGGGAATGAATCTCCGTCGGAATATAAGTCCGAGCGGAAAGAGCTAAACAGACTCCTAATTCAGGCCATGGACTTTCGGAAGCCAGTAGAATTTCCCGTTTCTCTCATCTGCCCTTTCCCTAGGAATGCGCCTAGTTCCGGGCCGTACCGGCATTTGCAATCGCAGCCTTCTGCCACTGGTCGCTGCCTCCATCCGGAGGATCAACCTTGGTGACCATGGCGATATTACGATCTGAAAGTTGAGCCCACGTCTCGGCCGTGACTTTTACTTCCTCAAGAATTTTTTCCAGAAGGAATATACCGGTATCTTCCTTAAGAAATCTTGCATGGGCGCCGACCCAACCATAGCCGGCAATTTCTTGGGACTCAATGCTCTGCATAATGGTGATGAGTTCACCATTCAATTGCTCGGGTAAGAGATGCTTCCCGATCATTTGGAGGCCCTCCTTGATAAGGTGTTCCGTACGTGTGCATCTTTCACCCCTTGGGCTCATTTTAATCGCCGTGAAGATCTTTTCCAGGCTTGCCACATGCTCCTTCGCCTGTTCCAAGCGTTTTGTCAGGCGCACGGATAATTCCTCTGAGGTGGCAGCTTTGGCCATCCGGGGGAGCTCTTTCATTAGCTGGTTTTCAGCGTTGTATAAAATCCTCAGCCCTTCGACATAGATCCGTTTCAGTTGGTCCGCAATCACTTGTCGTCCCCGTGAGAGTAAGATGGAGCAATCCTTGGAAGGAGCGCGCTGGCATCCATTAAGCACCCAATGGAACAGCAGCGAATACCCAATCGCCTCCCTCCGCTGGTTCATGCATACTAAGGGCACTCCAGTGGAGTATCTGTTCACTTTTGTACACATCTACCGGCCAAGGGGGGACTTGAGATTGCTAGAAGGAATGGCCTCTCCGTGAAGCCGGCCATTGGCTAGCGGGTTGAGCAAGCCAAATAAACCCAACTCCTCCCATGAGAAAGCCAGTGCGACTCAAATCTGTTCTCATTGTTCTCCCTGCCTAGCCTGCTTTTCCCAGTTACCGTATTGTGATTGAGCCGAGATGGGCCTGCTCCGTCGTCATCCCGCCTTCCGAACTTTTTGGTGAGCGATTTTTCGCTCGGCGCGAGTTGGGCGTCCTCATGTAAGCAGGCGGTAAGACCTGCTAACCGACCTCGGCTCCCCTCTTTTTCATCGGAGTTGGGCCAGGACTCTGTCACAATCAGGTGAACTCCGCGGTTGAAGTCGGCTTTTGGAGGCGTCCTTATGCCAGCGCGATCACCACTTTATGGTTGTCCCACGGTGGCTCATACGCCTCCCATGGCACGCGCTCAGCCCTCAAGCCGGGGGGCTTCAATGCAATGCAGCAAAAACCGATTAAGCTCCCAATGGCCTTCAAAAATGTAGATTGCTATATTCGGCATCACTCCAGTTAGGATCGTATCTGCCAATGAGAATATCTGAAACAATATGAATGTCCGTAGGGCGCGGTCAGAATTCCATCAAAACCGTAAACGCTGGTGTGTCCTAATGACAATTCTGGCGCGCCTGCAATAACCGGTACCAGTTCGAAGGACTATTCCTTGACCGTAACTTCCTCTACCAATCTCAAACGCTGGATGATCTTTGGAGTTTGGGTTTCGTTGAGTTTGCTACTCTTTGCCAAGCCGGTCCATGGGCTAGTTCAGTTGGCCGGTCAGGATGAGAACTCGTCCCACATTGTGCTCATTCCCTTCATTTTTGCTTGGCTCCTCTACGCGGAACGAAAGCGGTCGCAGCCAGATGGCGATTTCAGTGTTTGGGCCACGATGACATTTCTCCTACCTGCAATTTTACTTGCTCTTCTTGCGCCATACTGCACAACCTGCACTTCCAAGGATCGTTTGAGTATCTACGCCCTCTCCCTGGTCCTAGTCGTGATTTCTGGCTTTGTACTGATCTTTGGCACAGCCTATGCCAAAGCATCCTCGTTTACGCTCGCGTTCTTGCTTTTCACGATCCCGATTCCTGATGTTTTTCTAGGCAAATTTATTTACGAACTACAGTCCGGTTCTGCAGCCATTGCAGAGTTGTTCTTCAATTTGAGTGGTGCCCCTGTTCTGCGTGAAGGTTTCGTCTTTCACTTGCCAAAGATGTCCATCGAAGTCGCGCGGGAATGCAGTGGAATTCACTCAAGTCTCGCCCTGTTGATTTTGGCCTTACTGGTAACACACTTTTCATTTCGACCCTTGTGGAAAAAACTGGTCTTCGTTTCAGCGGGACTCTCCATGATGCTCATCAAGAACGGGATTCGAATCGCAGCTCTTACTTTGCTCGCGAATTACGTAAACCCGGGCTTTCTCTATGGAGAACTACACCATCAAGGCGGAATCGTCTTTTTCCTGATCGGTTTAGCTCTACTTTGGCCAGTCTATTGGTTCTTGCGAAGAGGCGAGGCCTCTGTTACCGCTGTGCCCGATTCGGGGGTAGCAAGTTCGAACGTTGCACGAAAAAGCGGTTTGCCTGAGAATATTTGATTGAAGGTCTATTGCTCCGCTTTCAAATCCGACTTTTTCTCAGAGCCATACCCGTAATAGTAATCGCCGTAGGTATCACCCTTCTCTACACGATTTAGTACCACTCCCAGTAAATTCTTCTCTCGAAACTCCGAAGAAGCCTTTGCCGCAAGCTCAAAATCAGTCGAGCCCGCCCGCACTACAAAAAGTACACCATCGCACATGTCCGCGAGAATGCTGGCATCATGCACAGCCAAAGCTGGCGGAGAATCCAGAATGATCCAGTCGAAAATGAGCGACATACGGTCGAGCAACTGTTTCATCCGGTCACTATGCAGCAACTCGCTCGGATTCGAAATTTCACGCCCCCCTGGAATGAGACATAGGTTCCCGCCTGGCCCCACTTGAGTAATCTGGAACTCGTCGCAATCGCCTTGTAGGTAGTCTGACAATCCTGGCTTCTCTTGAGCACCGAGATGAAGGTGCAGGCGCGAGGCACGTAGATCCGAATCAATGAGCAAAACTCGGCGGCCCGCCTGCCGGACGAAGGATTGTGCTAAATTCGCGGCAACAAAAGTTTTTCCCTCGGCGGGTGTACTGCTGGTGATCAGAATCCTCTTTAATGGCTGTACCGATCCAATCTGATAAAGTCTCGAACGCAAAGTTCTGAATTTTTCTGCACCTGCTTGGTGATGCGCGTGGGCAGAAAATACGCTGGCGGACGATTCTGTTCTCCAAGTTGTCGGTGAGCAGCGCTTTGTAAATTCCTCGAACTGCAAGACTCCCGGATCGAGCCTCGGGTGCTGACCGACATCAGTAGGCAGGACCCTATTGGCCGGCACACTTTCGACTGTCCCACGCTGGTTCGAAAGATCCACCAGATCAGTCACCGTTCGATTCGCGGTCTGCGCGCTGCGTTCCTCAGCAGCCTTCTTCAACGCTTCGTGGATCCGGCTCATCTTTTGCTCTTTTCAATATTTCTTTGCAATATTCACGCTCTAGAAACAAGTACCTGGTCATGATCCGCATTATCTCGGGGCTTCGGGCCACTTCCGTGGGACCGAACATCGAAACTGGGTACGGCTGTCAGAACCGGTAACTTCAGACAGAGTTCCACATCGCGTTCTGAGTACAACGCCTTGTCGCTTAGAGCGAGCAGATAAAGTATCCCTAGGGATAATGCTACCCCTGCACCCAGGCTTCCACCGACAAACACTAGTTTTTTGGGAAACGAGGGACTGGAAGGAAGGCTCGGGGCATCGAGTACTTTGAAATTTTCTCCCTCCTGCTCATGCTCAAGATCCGTCGCCATTGCTGAATTCTCCCGCTTCTTTAATAATTCGTTGTAAATATCCGAAGCAGTCTGATAGTTTCTCGTCAGTTCCTTGAGTTGCTGTTCGACCACCGGGCTTGCCTGCAAGCGCCCCTGAAGCGTGCGAATCTGATCCTGAATCTGCGCTTGTCGCTTGGTCAAATCGGAGATATTGAACTCGTCCTGCTTGATCTTGGTTCGCAGTTGCTGAATCGAGGGCGGCTCGCGCAGCGCGGCTTGCGTTCCTGCTCCGGAAGCCTTCGGCGCAGGAGATTCAGCCAACCGCCGCTTGAGATCTTCGATTTGAGCCTTCACCTTGATCACATCAGGATGCTCCGGAGTATATTTCGCCAGCAACACTGAAAGTTGATCTTCAAGCGTGGCCAGCGCCTGCTCTTGCGATTCAGGGTTTTGCTGCCCGACTTGCGACCCCTTCCAACTGGCTTCCTGCTGGCTGAGTAGCGTCTCGTTCAGTGATTTATCCTGCTGCGCTCGCGTCAATGCTTGGGTAGTGGCATCCAATTGTGTATTCATTCCACCCAGGAGCGTGATATTTGTCTGTTCCTGCTCTGGCATCAAGACCAGATGTTCTGCCTTAAACTGAGCAAGCTTCTTGTCTTGCTCCTCAAGCTTGCCCTTCGCCTCATCCAATTGCTCCGTCAAGAATTGTGTCGTTTTGTTCGATTGAGCCACGCGTACCGTTGCGTTTTGCTCCATAAACATCGAGGTTATTTCCTGACAGATCTGCTGAGCCAACTGCGGATTATCAAATGTGACGCTCACATTGAAGCCGGGCGGTTCTTGGTTAGCCGATCCCGCCAATGGTTGAATAAGTTCCACGTTCACGGCAGTCTTCAACTTTTCAACCAAGTCTTCCATGTGGGTCGTGAGCCGCTGTTGCGGATATAAATTGAATTTGTTGATGATCGCTTCCAGCCTTGATCGGCTCAGAATTTGCGCCTTCATTGACGCCATTCGCTGATTCAAATCATCCGTAATCACTGGCTTGATCAAATCTCTTGGGACGGTTGGCTGTTCCACAAGGACTAGAGTCGATGAGGTGTATTTCTTCGGGAGAACCAAAGACGCGGTAAGCCCCATTGAACCGAGCGCCAGGGTCATGAAAGTCGGGATCCACCAATATCGACGCAAGACCCGCTTCACATCGGCAATTGCTATTTCCCCATTCCGCACCATG
>Ga0074046_10005448_pt1 | contig 10175 bp, 6 predicted proteins | sample BogForMeECP23OM3_FD_94441 | JGI IMG/M metagenome (GOLD analysis project Ga0074046, IMG submission 94441) | Bog forest soil microbial communities from Calvert Island, British Columbia, Canada - Bog Forest MetaG ECP23OM3 | ecosystem: Environmental > Terrestrial > Soil > Wetlands ...
CTGGGCGCGTCGGCGCCGTGCTCCCATCCATCCACGACAATCCGAAGGGCGGGCGATGAAGCGGCGGAGCTTTGGGCGCAACGGAACGGTTTCGGCGGCTTCTACGGACCGACGAGCGAGCGCGAGACGATGCGCGCCCTCGCCCGCGCGCTCGAGCTCGGCGTCGACTTCTGGGACACCGCCAACGTCTACGGCGAGGGCGTCAGCGAGACGATGATCGGCAAGTTCCTGGCCGAGGACAGGAGCCGCCGGTCCAGGATCACGCTCGCGACCAAGTTCGCCATCCGTCGGGAGCCGGACGGCAGGCGCGTGTTCGACAACAGCCCTGAACATATCCGCGACAGCTTGCAGGGGTCGCTGAGAAGGCTCGGCCTCGACTGCGTCGACCTCTTTTACGTCCATCGCATCGACCGGCGGATCCCGATCGAGGACACCGTCGGCGAACTCGCCCGCCACGTCAAAGCCGGGACGATCCGCGCGATCGGCCTCAGCGAGGTCGCGCCGGACACGCTCCGCCGAGCGGGCGCGGTGCATCCGATCGCAGCGGTGCAATCGGAATATTCTTTGTGGACGCGCAATCCCGAGCTCGGGCTGGTTCAGGCCTGCGCCGAGGCCGGGGCGATCCTGGTCGCGTTCTCGCCGGTCGGACGGTGCTATTTCAGCGGCCTTCTCCAGGAGGTCGACTCGTTCGACGAGAAGGATTTCCGTCATGCCAATCCGCGCTTTCTGGGGCTCAACTGGCGGCGCAACCGCGACCGCCTCTTGCCCTATCTGGCGCTCGCCCGATCGTGGGGCGTGAAGCCCGCGACGCTCGCCGTCGCCTGGACGCTGGCCAAGGCGCCGCACATCGTGCCGATCCCGGGCACGCGCAGCGCCGAACATCTCGAGGAATGCGCCGCCGCCGCCGATTTTGCGCTCAATGCGGCCCGCCTCGCCGAGCTCGAGCGCGTTCTGCCGCCCGGCTTCGCCGCCGGCGAGCGCTACTCCGACCAGCAATGGGTCGGCATCCAGAAATACTGAATCTCAGCGTTGCGGGAACGGCGCCTCTTCCGGCGCGGGTTTGAACAGCGAACGAATGCCGCGCAGGAGGCCGCGCGACGAGGGTCCCTCGATCAGCGCGGACAGGTAGGTCTTCGCCCATTTCCGGATATCGTTCTTCAAGAGATGGGCGAGCATCGGCGCATGGCGTTCGCGCCGCTCCTCCAGCGGCATGGCCAACGCCCGTTTCAGCGCAGCCGCGACCGCGTCAGTCTCGTGCGGATTGACGATCAGGGCGCGGGTGAGCTCTTTCGCCGCCCCGGCGAATTGCGACAGCATCAGCACGCCCGGGTCGTCGGGATCCTGCGCCGCAATGTACTCCTTGGCGACGAGATTCATGCCGTCACGCAAAGGCGTCACCAGGGCGACGTGCGCGGCGCGGTACAGGCCCGCGAGCACCGTGCGCGAATAGGAACGGTTTACGTAGCGGATTGGCGTCCAGGCCGCGTCGCCGAAGCGTCCGTTGACCTTGCCGATCAGGCCCGTCACCTCCGATTCGATATCCCCGTACTGCTTGATGTCGGAGCGGCTCTTGGGCGTCAGCTGCAGCAGCGTCACCTTGCCGTGCCAGTCGGGATTGAGCTCGAGGAAGCGCTCGAACCCCTTGATCCGGTCCGGAATGCCCTTCGAATAGTCGAGCCGATCGACGCCGAGCACGAGCTTGTTGTCGCCGAGGCTCTCGCGAACCAGCTGGACCATAGCCGATCGTCCGGCGTTGCGCGCGAGGCGCATGTAGGCTTTGGTCTCGATGCTGACCGGGAAGGCGCCGAGCCGCACGAAACGGCCGTCGAATTCATAACCTCCGCGCATCTGCGTCGCGCCCTGGGTCAACAGGTAATGGGCGAAATTCTCGCGGTCGTTCTCGGTCTGGAAGCCGATGAGATCGCAATAGGTCAAGCCGCCGAGAATCTCCCGATGGTGCGGCAGGGTCTGCAGGATGTCCGGCGGCGCGCAAGGCGTATGCAGGGAGAAGCCGATCCTGTTGCGATGACCGCGCGAACGCAGTTCGCGGGCGAGCAGCATCAGATGATAATCGTGAATCCAGACGACATCGTTCTCGCGCACAAGGGCGCTCAGGCGGTCGGCGAACATGCGGTTGACGCGCATGTAGCCGCTGGCGTCGGCTCGGGAATATTCCTGCAGGTCGACCCGATAATGAAGGATCGGCCAGAGCACGCTGTTGGCGAGCCCGTTGTAATATTCCTGGATATCGGTCTTCGAAAGGTCGATCAGAACATAGGTGACCTTGTTGACTTCGACGGTCCGCGGCTCTCCGGTCGGCTCGTCGGTCACGTTGCCGCTCCATCCGAACCACATGCCATCGCGATTCTTGAGGGCGGCTTTCACCGCCACCGCCATGCCGCCGGCGACCGGAGCGCCGGCCGGGTTGGGGACCGCAACCCTATTCGAGACTATGATGAGCCGAGGGCCCATGCGTCCTCCCAACTCGACGACAATCGCGTCGCGGTGTTGATGATGCCCGCCATGGAATAAGTCTGCGGCAGATTGCCCCAGAGCTCGCCCGTCTCGGGGTCAATGTCCTCCGACAACAGCCCGAAGGCGTTGCGGCTGGCGAGAATCGATTCGAACAGACCGCGCGCCTCGGCCGTTCGACCGATCCGGTGGAGCGCGTCGATGTACCAGAAGTTGCACGCTAGAAAGGCCGTCTCCGGCGCGCCGAAATCGTCGGGCGCGACGTAGCGCATGATCCGGCCCTTGCGCATGAGGTCACGGCCGATCGCCTCGCAGGTCTTGACGAAGCGGACGTCGTTGGACGGAAGAAGGCCGAGCTCCGAAACGAGCAGCACGCTCGCGTCGAGATCCGGCGCGCCGAACGCGCCTGTCAGAGCCCCCTGCTTCTCGTCCCAGGCTTCCTTGAGGATGCGTTCGCGCAAGTCCATCGCATGGGCCCGCCAATATTTGGCGCGGTCGCTGATGCCGAGCCGATGCGCGATCCGGCCGAGCCGGTCGCACGCCGCCCAGCACAAGGCCGCCGAATAGGTGTGTGCGCGCGCGCGGCTCCGATATTCCCAAAGCCCGGCGTCTGGCTCGAACGCCAGCGACAGAGCCCGCTCGCCCAGTCTTTCCAGCAGGCGGTAGAGCGACTCATCCCCCATGATCGGCAGGCGCTCGTCGACGAACATCTGGGTCGCCGCCAGCACCACGCTGCCGTAGACATCGTTTTGGGTCTGGATCGCGGCCTGATTGCCGATCCGGACCGGGCCGTGGCCGAGAAAACCCTTCAGATGCGGAGCGACCCCTTCCTCCAGCGACGAGAACGGCACGATGCCATGCACCGGCTGGATTCTGCTCGGATCGGTCGCGATCGTCGTGATGTAGTGAATGTAGGATTCCATGATCTGCGTCGCGCCGAGCCTGTTCAGCGCGTCGACGACGAAAAAGGCGTCTCTAAGCCAGCAGAAGCGGTAATCCCAGTTGCGCGTCGACCCCGGCGCTTCGGGAATCGAGGTCGTGTGCGCTGCGATGATCGCTCCGGTCTCCCTGAAGCTCGTCAGCTTCAGTGTGATCGCGGCGCGGATGACGGCCGACTGCCATTCGAACGGGGCCGCGAGGTTGCGCGACCATTCGAACCAATGCTCGCGCGTCCGCCCGAGGAAGTCCCTGCTCGTCGTGTCGATGCCGGTCAGGAAAGGTTCATCCTGGCCGAAGATCAGGGTCAGCGGGCGCGTCAAGGGAAACGTGATCTCGTTGACGATGTAGGAGAGCGGCGCATTGGTCGTCAGCCGCATCACCTCGTCCCCGCCGACGTAGCGGATGTGATTGGAGCCGACGACCACGTCGGTCGTCGGGCGGCCGTACGCGTGGGTCGGACGAACCCGAATGGCGGCGCGCGGCAGACCGGCGATCGGCTCGATCCGCCGGATGATTTGCGGCGGCCGATATTGGCGCTCGAACCAATCGAAGCGCGGCGCGAAATCGGTCACGCACAGCTTCGCCCCTTTATCGTCGGTGAGGATGGTCTCGACGATCGCCGTGTTGCGCACATAGCTCGACTCGGTCTCGACGAGCCCGGCCAGCGCGACGTCGCAGAACCCCTTTTCCTCGTCCCCGGCCAGCAGACGCGAGAAGACGGGGTCGGAATCGAAGTGGGGAAAGCACCACCAGACGATCCGGGCGTTGCGGTCGATCAGAGCCGCGGCGCAGCTGTTGCCGATCAGCGCAAGATCGAGGTTCTGCTTGCGCGTCTGCCGCTCCCTCGTCACCCGCGTCTCCTTTTCGCAAATTCCGCGAGCCAATCGCGCACGTCGCTTGGGCGAGCGAACACGCCGCCCGCGCCCGTGCGCCGCCTGCCGACCGAATAGGCCAAGCCTCCTCGCGACGAGACGGCGGCGAAGCCCGCCTCGTCGGTCGTGTCGTCGCCGACGTAAACTGGCATGCGGCCGAGAAAGGGAGGAACAGAAAGAAACGCCGCGACCGCCCGGCCCTTGTCGTAACCGGGCGCCTTCAGTTCGATGGCGCGACGCGCGTTCATCACCTCGACGGCGATCTGCGATTCGCCCTGGACAAGCCGCAGCACGGCCTCGCGCAGGGACGCTTCCGCTTCAGGCGCAAGACGATAATGAACGGTGAAACTGTAACGTTTGTTCTCGGCGAACGTTCCGGGAAAGTGGCCGAGCGCGCTCGTAAGCCGATTCCACAACGAGGGCGGCAGCTCCGTCGTCTCGGGCGAGCGGAGCGGCGCGGCGTCCGGGTCAAAACGCAGCTCGGCGCCGTGGACAGCGGCGGCGCGAAGCTTCAAAGGACGGAACAGGCAGTCGATTTCATCAAGTTCACGCCCGCTGATGAGCGCGAGCGCGCCGTCAAGCTTTCGTTCCGCCTCGTCCAGCGCTGCGACGAGCTCCCGTGGGACCGCAACCCGGTCGGGCCGGTCCGCGATATCCAGGAGCGTGCCGTCGATATCGAGAAACAAGGCGACCGGACGATCGACCGCAGTCACGATCTCGTCCGCGCCAGCAGGAGCCGCGAGGCTCGAATGAATCACCGCGCAACTCCCTGCGCCCCCAAGTCTCGACTAGTCAAGCTTTGGGGCGATTGCGTGATCCCGCTTTCGTCGACCATTCCCCTCGAGCTCGTAATTCCTGCAGAAAACCTAGCCAGCGTTCCGGCGCAGGTGGAAAATGGAATTCAACTCCCGTTTGTTCCATGAAATTCAGCAACCTGGACGAGACCGGGCGCCGCTCCCATATGCTGCTCATGAACCCCGCTCCGGCTGTGTTGCGCGCCTGCAATTCGCACGCGCGCGAGCGCCGGAGTTTGTCCCGCGCCTCAGGAGGGCGCCCTTGTACACCGGCTTACTGATAACCGTTCTCGACGTTCTGCTCATCGTCCATGCGGCGAGGACGGGACGGTTCATGCCCTGGGGCTTCGTGATCCTGTTTCTACCGGGCTTGGGCGCCCTCGTCTATGTGGCGTTCGAACTCGCGCCGGAGTGGTTCGGCTCCTACGGGACGCAACGGGCGCGCCGGTCGGTCGCCGCCGCGCTCGACCCTAGCCGCCGGTACCGCGCGCTCAGGGGGGAGTTCGACGTCGTCGACACGGTCGCCAACCGCAGCGCGTTGGCCGAGGAATGCCTGAGAATCGGAAGGCCGCATGAGGCGCTCGAGCACTATGACGCGATCCTCGCCCGGCCGCTTGGCGACGAGCCGGCCTTCCTGATCGGCAAGGCGCGCGCGCTCGTCAACCTCGGCCGCGCCGACGAGGCGGTCGCGACGCTGGAGGAGGTCAGGCGCCGTGCGCCGGACTTTCATTCGCCCGAGGGTCACCTTCTGTTCGCCCGAGCGCTCGAGGCCGCCGGACGACCCGACGAGGCGCTCGAGGTCTACGCCAGCGTCTCGCACACCTTTCCGGGCCCCGAGCCGCGCGTGCGGGAGGCTCGGCTTCTGGAGCGGCTGGGACGCCGCGAACAGGCTCGCTTGATCGCGGAAGAGGTCGTGCGCTCGCTCAGGCGCGCGCCGCGGCACGTGCAGGCGAACGAGCGGGAATGGTTCGTGCTGGCCAAGCAACTGGCCCGCTGACGCTTGCGCCCCGGGTATCTCTGAGAGAGAAAGGGTCCCTCCGACAGTCCGGAGGCCCTTTATGAGCAGCAAGACCCCGATCGTCGTCTCCGCCGATCCGGCCCGTGAATTGACCTTCGATGTTGTCGTGCGCGAGCCGTGCGGCGAAGCCGCCACAGGGTCACGGTTTCGCCCGACGACGCGGTGCGGTTCGCAAGGCTCGGCGCCGACCCGGTCCGCGCGGTCGAGGCGGCGATGGCGTTCCTTCTCGACCGCGAGCCGAAGGAGTCGATCCTCGGCGCGTTCGACATCAACGTCATTCGAAGCTATTTTCCTGAGTTCGACCAAGCGTTTCCCATGTATCTTGGACGCTGCGGCGGCGAAGGCGCGAACCGCGCCTAGGAGCCTGTCCGAGTAATCACAAAATTCTGCGAGGCGGCGCAACACGTTGGGCCTATCTATGGAAATTGGTACAATATGTCGCGCCTTTCTCCTCAAGAATCCGATTACTCGGACAGGCTCCTAGAGGAACCGCGACGCGCGGAGGACTCTTTATCATGACAGTTGCGCTCGCCCGCTCGGAGGTGTCCCTCGAGGACCGCTGGTCCGTTCCCGAGGGCTGGTTCTATATGACCGGGATGCAGGCCCTCGTGCGCCTGCCGATCCAGCAGCGCCTTCGCGACGCGGCGGCCGGCCTCAACACCGGCGGCTATATTTCCGGTTATCGCGGTTCCCCGTTGGGCCGATACGACATCGAACTGTGGCGCGCGGGCCCGATCCTCGTCCGGCACAACATCGTCTTCCGTCCGGGGCTCAACGAGGACCTCGCCGCCACCGCCATCTGGGGCGCGCAGCATGTGGCGAGCTTTCCCGGCGCGACGGTCGACGGCGTGTTCGGCGTCTGGTACGGCAAGGGGCCCGGCGTCGACCGCTCGGGCGACGCGCTGCGGCACGCCAACTTCACCGGAACGGCGCCCAAGGGCGGAGCGCTCGCGCTCGCGGGCGACGACCACGGCGCCAAATCGTCGACCGCGGTCAATTTTTCCGACACCTCGTTCGTCGCGGTCGGCATGCCCGTCCTCTATCCGTCGAACACCCAGGAACTGATCGACTTCGGCCTGCACGGCATCGCGATGTCGCGCTTTTCCGGCTGCTGGGTCGGGATGAAAGTCGTCACCGACGTCGCCGAGGGCGGCGGCACGGTCTATGTCGGCCCGGACTCGCCCCTGATCGTCATTCCCGAGCGGCCGAGCAAACCGGCGGGCGGAGTCAGCGCCCGTTCGATCGACATGCCGCTCATGCAGGAGGAGCGGCTCTACAACCACAAGCTCCCGGCGGCGCTCGCCTACGCCCGCGCGAATGAACTCAACCGCGTGGTCGGCGACAGCCCGAATGCGCGCGTCGGCGTCGTCGCGGCCGGCAAGGCGTGGCAGGATCTCCTGCAGGCGCTCGGCAATCTCGGCCTCAGCGGCGCCGCGCTCGGTTTACGCTTGTTGAAAGTCGGCATGGTCTGGCCGCTCGACCCGGTCGCCGTGCGCGATTTCGCCCGCGGACTCGATCTCATCGTCGTGATCGAGGAGAAGCGCCCGCTGCTCGAGGATCAGATCCGCTCGACCCTCTACGGGGCGGCGAACGCGCCGCGCATCGTCGGCAAATATTTCGACGGGCCGACCTTCGACCCTGCCCATGGCGCGCCGGCCATCCCGAACTTCGGCGAGACGACGCCAGAACTGGTCGCCCAGGTGCTCGCGAGAGCGTTGGGCGAGCACGATCCGGCTTGCGTACTGAGCGCGGCCAAGATCCCGGCGAAGGGGCTCGCCAACCGCCCCGCGCCGGTGCGCAGCCCTGGCTTCTGCGCCGGCTGTCCGCACAACCGCTCGACCCGCGTTCCCGAAGGCAGCCGCGCGCTCGCCGGCATCGGCTGCCACACCATGGCGATGCTGGTCAATCCGATGCAGACGACGACCGTGTCGCACATGGGCGGCGAGGGCGCGATGTGGCTCGGCCAGCAGCCCTTCACCCGCCAGGGCCACGTTTTCGCCAATCTCGGCGACGGCACTTACGCCCATTCCGGCGTGCTCGCCGTGCGTCAGGCGGTCGCCGCCAACGTGCCGATCACCTACAAGATCCTCTACAACGGCTTCGTCTCGATGACGGGAGGCCAGCCGATCGAGGGCGGGATGTCGTCGGTCCAGATCCTGGCGGAACTGGCCGCCGAGGGAGTCAAGAAGCTGGCTCTCGTCGCCGACGATCCCGACCGTTATGTCGGCGTTCCGCTGCCGCCCGGCGTCGTTCTCCGCCATCGCGACGCGATGGACGAGGTTCAGCGCGAGTTCCGCGAGTTCAAGGGCGTTTCGGTCATCCTCTACGACCAGCCCTGCGCAACCGAGCGGCGCCGCCTGCGCAAGCGAGGCAAATGGGCCGACCCAGCGATTCGCACCTTCATCCACCTGGAAGTGTGCGAAGGCTGCGGCGATTGCGGGCGCGTCTCGAACTGCATGGCGATCGAGCCGCTCGAGACCGAATGGGGCCGCAAGCGGCGCATAAACCAGTCGAGCTGCAACAAGGATTTCTCCTGCGTCGAGGGGTTCTGCCCGAGCTTCGTGACCGTCCACGGCGGGCGGCCGCGCAGGCCCGACGCCGCCGCGCCGCGCGAACTGCCGCCGGTTCCTGAGCCGATCCTGCCGGAGATCGGCGAACGGTGGAGCGTGCTGGTCGCGGGCATCGGCGGCTCTGGCGTCGTCACGGTCAGCCAGACGCTGGCGGTCGCCGCATATCTCGACGGGCTCTACAGCACCAATCTCGACCTCACCGGCCTCAGCCAGAAATACGGCGCCGTCACCGCGCATGTGCGCCTGGCGCGTCAGGCGGAGGCTCTGCACGCCACGCGCATCGCCTCGGGAGAGGCGGACGCGCTGATCGGCTGCGACCTCATCGTCGCCGCGGGCGACGAATGTCTGTCGAAGCTGAAGTCGGACACGCGAGCCGTCATCGACGCGGATCTCATCCCGACGTCTGAGTTCGCGCGCAATCCGAACTGGAGCGTCGACAAGGAGGGACTGATCGAGCGGCTGACGTCCCTGCTCGGCGACAAGGCGTTCGTCGTCGACGGACAGCGACTCGCCAAGGAGCTGCTCGGCGACGCGATCGCCGCGAACATATTCATGCTGGGGACCGCCTGGCAGAAAGGCCTCGTGCCGGTCAGGCGGCAGGCGATCGAGCGGGCGATCGAGCTCAACGGTGTCGCGATCGAGGCCAACAAGCAGGCGTTCGAATGGGGCCGGCGCGCCGCCCACGACCTTGCCGGAGTCGAAAAGCTCGTCGGCAGGGAGGAGCCCGAGCGCAAGGCCGCGCCGTCGCTCGGCGCGCTGATCGACAAGCGGGCGGACCATCTCAAGGGGTCGCGCGGGGAATCCGAGGCGAAACGCTATCGCGCTCTTGTGGAGAGAGTGCGGGCGGCCGAAACCAAGGCCGGTCTCGGCGAGGCGCTGACGGCGGCCGCGGCGCGTTCGTACCACCGGCTCCTCGCCGCCAAGGACGAGTGGGAGGTGGCGCGGCTGTTCGCCGCCCCCGAATTCGCCAGGGCGCTCGCGGAGGAGTTCGAGGGGCCGTTCAAAATCCATTTCCACATCGGAGCTTGGCCTTTTGCGCGCCCCGACCCGCGCAGCGGCGTCATGGGCAAAGGCGAGGCGGGGCCCTGGGCGATGACCGCCTTCCGCCTGATGGCGCGGCTCAGGTTCCTGCGCGGCACGCTGCTCGATTCGTTCCGCAACAGCGACGAACGCAGGCTCGAACGCAGGCTCATCGCCGAGTTCGAGGCGGATATCGACGATCTTATCGCCCGCCTCGCGCCGGCGAATCACGCGCTCGCCGTCCGCATCGCGAGCCTGCCAGAGTCGATCAAGGGCTACGGGCGGGTGAAGGAGGCCAGCGCCGCGGAAGCCGCAAAAGCGCGCGCCAACGCGCTGCAGCAATTGCGGGCCGCGAAGGCGCCGATGGAGCTGGCCGCATGACCATTGAGGGCAAGACGCTCGTCGTGACCGGGGGCTTCGGCGCGCTGGGAAGCGCCGTTGCGGAGGCGGCCATCGAGCGCGGCGCGTCCGTCGCCGCCCTCGATTATGC
>Ga0074046_10005449_pt1 | contig 10174 bp, 8 predicted proteins | sample BogForMeECP23OM3_FD_94441 | JGI IMG/M metagenome (GOLD analysis project Ga0074046, IMG submission 94441) | Bog forest soil microbial communities from Calvert Island, British Columbia, Canada - Bog Forest MetaG ECP23OM3 | ecosystem: Environmental > Terrestrial > Soil > Wetlands ...
CCCTCGGTGTGGTGAACCACGGCCAGATTGCCCTTCGCGTCCCAATCCGCCCACGCCACGTCGTTGAGCAGTTCCCGCGGAGATCCTCCTGCCAAAGGCGTCCGGGCAAGCATGCCGCCCTCGGTTTGCAGGTGCGCCATGTGAGACCCATGCAAGGCCACGGCCAGCTCGCCACTCCGAGAAATTGCGAGCAGGTTGGCACCCTCGAGGTTGAGGGGTTGAACCAAAAGCGAATCTCCTACCGTCGAAAACAGCTGCAGCGGTTTGCCGTTCCAGGCCGCCCCATAAACGATCGAACGAAAGTCGGGTGCGAAGCGCGCCGAATAAATGGTCCCTTGCTCAAAGGTCAAGCGTTGATAGGTTTGCGGCGTCGCCTTGGGCCGCCACAGCGCAGCCAGCAACACCACCGAGGCCAGCAGAAGAACTCCGGCGATCGCCCAGGGCAGAATCCCACTTTGTCGCCGCGGATGTTCTTGCCGTCTTGGCTGCTCGCCGCGACCATCGGCCAGAGTTTCCAAGGCAAACGCCAGATCGCGGGCCGATTGAAATCGATTCTCCGGCTCCTTCTCCAGGCAATGGCGCACGATCTGCTGGAACGAAAGCGGGATCCGGGCCTGTTCGAAATTAACCTCCGGTGGTTCCTCCCGCAGAACGGCGGTGATCGTGTCGACTTCAGTTTCACCCTCGAAGGCTCGATGCCCCGTTAACATTTCATAAAGAATTCCGCCTACGCTGAAGATATCGCTGCGATGGTCCACCGCTTTGGCCCGGAGTTGCTCCGGTGACATATAGGCCACGGTCCCTACCACGGCGCCAACCTTGGTGACTGTAGTCAATTCTTCTACGGAACGTTCGCCCTCCTCCGGTACCGCCTGCAGCTTGGCCACTCCGAAGTCGAGAATCTTCACCCGCCCGTCGAGGGTCACGAACAGATTTTCTGGTTTGAGATCGCGATGAACGATTCGCCGCTGGTGCGCCGCAATCAAACCGCGCACGATTTGCAAAGCATAGTCCGCCGCCACGCGAACCGGCAGCGCTCCCTCCAGCAGCCGTGCTCGCAGGGTTTTACCTTCCAGCAATTCGCAAACGATGTAAGGAAATCCCTGGTCGACGCCCACGTCGTAGATCGCGACGATGTTGGGATGATTCAGCGAGGCCGCGGCGCGCGCCTCCTGTTCGAAACGCCGGAGGTGATCGGGATTCTCGTTCGAGGCCGGTCGAATCAACTTGAGTGCCACGTCGCGCCCCAAGCGTTCGTCGCGCGCCCGGAAAACCTCGCCCATGGCCCCTGCGCCGATCTTTTCGAGAACCCGGTAATGCCCTATGACTCGTTCGGCCATGTACGTTCCGTAGGAATGGTAGGGGCGCGCCTCTTTCCCGTCAACCGGGAATTACAGATAACACGAATCAGACAAATTCTGTCTCAAATATGACAGAAAGCGGGAAATAACGTCTTGAAAGCGGCTTTGGTAGCGCAGCTCTTCGCATGGGTCACCCCAGTCCCGCACTCCAAAGTCCCCCACTTTATCCGGCGGGACGAGATCTCCCTAAGCACACGATTGTTTGACTCAGCCCCTCCCGGCAAGTCCGCGAGATGAAGCGCTTGTCTCATGTTATAATCCCGTTTTGCCTGCATCTGAGTCGAGGCAGCCTGTGATTTCCTCGGGCGAATCCCGCGTCCTTCAAGATCGCGCGTTAAATCAAAGTTAGGTACGAGGTCTAGCTATGTCCGGCCATTCAAAATGGGCCACTATCAAGCACAAAAAGGGAGCGCTTGACGCCAAGCGCGGCAAGATTTTTACCCGTCTGATCAAGGAAATCAGCATCGCCGCAAAGAATGGCGGCGGCGATCCCGATTCCAACCCACGCCTCCGCGGCGCCATCGTCGCTGCCAAGGCAGAGAACATGCCTGCCGATAACATCAAGCGGGCCATCCAGCGCGGCACCGGCGAACTTCCTGGCGCTACCTACGAGGAATTTTCTCTCGAGGGTTACGGTCCGGGCGGCGCCGCCGTTTTGCTCGACATTAATACCGACAACCGCAACCGCACTGTCAGCGAAATTCGCCATGCCTTCGGCAAGAACGGCGGCAATATGGCTGAGGCCGGCGCGGTTTCCTGGATGTTCCATAAGAAGGGCGACATCATTATTCCGAAGAGCGCCGCAAAAGAGGACGACTTGATGAACATCGTTCTCGAAGCCGGCGGCGAAGATTTGAATGACGATGGCGAAAATTGGGAGATCCTTACCGAACCTTCCGCATACGAGGGCGTGCTCGAGGCCGTGAAGAAGGCAGGCATTGAACCCGCGTCCTCCAGTGTCGCCATGATTCCTCAGAACTACATCAAGCTCGAGGGCCAAGCCGCCAACACCATGATCCGCCTCATGGAGGCACTGGAAGAGCACGACGACGTGCAGAATGTGCACTCCAACTTCGACATCGATCAGAAGCTCTTGGAGGAAGTTGCGGGATAGGTACGCGGCGAAAACTTTCACTGTAAGCCGTCCCTTTTTTCGGGCGGCTTTTTTTCTTGCCAAATTGTGCCCGGGTTTTCGAAAAGTTTTCAACACCGGCGTGGAAAATTCTGTGGAAAAGCCCGACAGTATCTTTGTAACTTACTCATCGCGAGATGGTTCAGCATTTTGCACCGGAGCGGGTGCGGGAACTTTCGTGTTCCCGCGTGAATGGCAAGCTTGAAAATCAGACTCGACAAATTGCTGGTCGATCGCGGACTCGCTGCTTCGCGAGAGCGCGCGCAGGCCTTAATCCTCGCGGGCAAAGTTTTAGTCGATGAACAAAAGATCGACAAAGCGGGCGCGCAGGTCGTCGCGAATGCGGTGCTCCGCCTGCTGGGCGAAGATTTGAAATACGTGAGCCGAGGCGGACTCAAGCTGGAGCGCGCTCTCGCACACTGGCAAATCGACGTCCGGGGTAAACTCTGCCTGGACGTGGGCGCCTCCACCGGCGGATTTACCGATTGCCTGCTGCAGCACGGCGCCGCCCGCGTGATCGCCATCGACACCGGCTACGGGCAGATGGATTTCAACCTGCGTCAGGACTCTCGCGTGCGACTTCTCGAGAAAGCCAACGCCCGTTATGTGACGCGGGACAACGTCGGCGAGAACGTAGACTTAATCGCCATCGACGTGTCTTTTATTTCAGCCACCTTGGTGATTCCTCCGGTCGTGCGCGCCGCTTTTCCCCAATCCACCGCTGAGCGCGGCGGCCGGCAGATCATCGTTTTAGTTAAGCCACAATTTGAGGCGGGAAGAGAATTCGTCGGCAAGGGAGGTATCGTCCGCGAGGAAGCCGCACAGTTGGCATCGGTGGAGAAGGTTAAATCCGCTTTCGTGGAACTCAACTCTAATCACCTGGAAGTGATCGATTCGCCAATTCTTGGCGTTGAGGGCAATCGCGAATTCCTTCTTCGTGCTCTCTTTTGAGTCTTCTGAATCGAGGCACAGCTGGGGACAGCCGTCCCCGGCTGTCCGCTTCAGGCTTTTTCCCTCGAATTCTGTACAATCATCTCTTTCGCCATTTCTATCTCTATGGCAATTTCGTCTTCCTCACCGCATTCGAAAGTGGCAGCGATTATCTCGCGTCCGCATCGGCCAGAGGTCGCCAGCACTGTTCCCCCGCTTCTGGACTGGCTGCAAGGCCACGGCTACCGGGTCCTAGTCGATCCCGAAACGGCGAAATATTCCAACGGCCAGCAACAGATGCCACGCGCCCAGATGTCTTCCCAGCCTTTGGATCTCGTGGTTGTGCTCGGAGGCGATGGTACTTTGCTCTCCGCAGTGCGCGCCACCGCGGCCATCGACGTGCCGCTGCTCGGCGTGAACCTCGGTTCGCTTGGCTTCCTCACCGACGTTCCCCTCTCTTCGCTTTTCCCCATGCTCGACCAGATTGCCCAGGGCAACGCCTTGGTGGAGCAGCGTTCCTTGATGCACTGCGATCTGCTGCGAAGCGAGCAGATTCTGGGTAGCTACCTTGCGTTCAACGACGTTGTGGTCAATAAGACCACCCTGGCCCGCCTGAACCACTACGATCTTTTCGTCGATAAGGTATTTGTGTCGAGTTACCGCGCCGACGGGATGATCGTCGCCACGCCCACCGGGTCGACGGCATACTCTCTTTCGGCCGGCGGCCCCGTCCTGATGCCTACTGTGAACGCTTTTGTAATTACTCCGGTGGCTCCGCACATGCTGACGCACCGCCCCCTCGTGGTGCCCGATTCTGCGGTCGTCGAACTGGTTCTGCGCAGCACCGAGGAAGTCGCCTATCTCAGCCTGGACGGCCAACCCGGCCTCGATCTACGCGACGGCGACCGGGTACGCTGCCGCAGGTCCCAGCATAAAGTCTGCCTCTTCCGCACTGAAACCGACTTCTTTAAAGTGCTGCGCACCAAGCTGAAGTGGGGCGAAAGATAAGCCCTAAACCCTTGTCATTCCGGACGGGGCTCAATGCTCGATGAGGAACCTGCTTCTTGCCTGCCGTAATTCGATCCTTCGCGTGGAACACGACTGGGAACGGCGCGACTTCAGTCGTGCCTCTAAGCCGCTCAAACGCCTCGCGCTTTAAAGCCCGAGGTAAGCTTCCGCTACAGCTCCGCCGAGAAAATCTGGCGGACTCTCTCCCGTCGCCGAATCACCTTCGCCGACCTTCCGGTCACCAGAATTTCCGCCGCTCGCGGGCGCGTGTTATAGTTCGAGGCCAGCGCCATCCCGTACGCTCCGGCATCGAGGATCGCAAGCAAGTTGCCCTCCTCGACTCGCGGCAACTCCCGGTCGCGGGCAAAGAAATCTCCCGACTCACAAACTGGACCCACGACGTCGACACTCTCCGTCCGTCCATCTGATTCCGCAGATCGAATTACAGGAACGATCTCGTGGTAAGCCGCATACAGAGCGGGTCGCATGAGGTCGTTCATCGCTGCATCCACAATCAGAAATCGCTTGCCATCATTTTCCTTCCGATAAATCACCGAGGTGAGCAAGGCTCCAGCCGGCCCCACAATAGACCGCCCGGGCTCCAGCAGCAGATGCACTTTCAAGCCACGCAAGGGATGCGTAACCGCCCGCGCATACCGGGCAACCGAATCGGAAAAATCCGCTCCCAACTCCTGATACGCAATGCCCAGCCCGCCGCCGACATCGGCATACTCGATCGTGTGTCCATCCGAGCGCAACTCGCGGACCAGGTCAGCGACTCGCGCAACCGATTCGGCAAAGGGCGCCACGTCCCTGATCTGTGAGCCGATGTGTACACTGACTCCCGCCACGTTCAAATATCTCGATCCCGCGGCCTTGTCATATAGTCCTCGAGCCGCGCCGATCGGCACGCCAAACTTGTGCTTCCTCAAGCCGGTGGAGATGTGGGGGTGGGTATCGGCCGCTACATCGGGATTGACCCGCAGCGCCACGCGGGCTATCGTGCGCAGCCGAGCCGCGCACTCGGCCAATAAGCAAAGCTCGGATACACTTTCCACGTTGAAGAGCAGAATCTCTGCTTTCAGCGCCGCGTTCATCTCCTCGCGAGACTTTCCCACGCCGGAGAACACAACCTTCCTGGCCGCCCGTCGCTCCGCCATCAGTACCCGCTCCAGTTCGCCGCCCGAAACCACGTCGAAGCCGCATCCCTGGCGGGCCAGTAGCCGGAGGATATTGATGTTCGAATTCGCCTTTACGGAATAACAAACGGTGTGCGGAATACTCCGAAAAGCCTTCCGGAATGCCTTCAGCCGTTCGCGGATCGCCGTTGCCGAATAGACGTAGAGGGGAGTTCCGTACTGCTGCGACAGATCGGGTAGCGGAAGACCTTCGCAGTGCAAAACCGGATTCTTATCATGGCGCAGCGAGGCTTTTTTGGCTTCGCGAAACACGAACCCCGGGGGGCGCTCCCATTGCGGCGTGGCTTCGCTGAGCCGCTTCATTTTCGCTTCGAAGAACCGTGCCCGCTGTCTTTCACCTTGATGGCCACGACGGTCTGGTCATCGAACGCCTCCACTCCGGCGGAGTGCTCGGCCGCAGCTTTGAACAGAGAATCGACCACGCAGTCCGCCGAGCGGCCGGCGCATTCTGCGATGAGCTTTTCCACCCGGCCCCGCCCGAACATTTCTCCCTTGCGGTTGCGCGCATCGAGAATGCCGTCGCTGAAAAACACGAACATGTCCCCCGGCTTCATCTTGAATCGAAACTCATCGTAGTCCGCATCGTCGAAGAGCCCGAGAGGCAAACCCGTCGCCTCAATCACCTGAATTTTCCCTTCGTGCAGGTAAACTGGCCGCGGCAAACCGGAGTTCGCCACCAAAAGCGTTCGATGCTCGTCATCCCATAGCGCGTAGATCAGTGAAACGAACTGCGCCTCGATGCGCCGCTCCGCCAGAGACATGTTCACCGCTTTAAGCATTTCCGAAGGCCCAGGTTCAATGGGCGCATGCGAGCGCAGAATTCCGCTGACCAGGGCGGCGTAAATCGCGGCCGGGGCTCCTTTGCCGCTGACATCGCCAATCGCAATTCCCAGACGCGAAAGCGAGTAGGGAATGAAATCGTAAAGATCGCCGCCGATCGCCCGCGCCGGAACAAACTTTGCCGCCAACTCCAGATGCGCCACCTTAGGCAGAGTCTGTGGCAGCAGGCGCATTTGCAGCTCCCGCGCCAGCGCCAAATCCCGCTCCAGGCGCCGCTCCTGGCGTGCAATCTCTTCGTACAGGCGCGCGTTCTCGATGGCGATCGCCACCTGCGCCGCCAGCGTCATCATGGTGCGGCGGTGATCGTCGGTAAAAAAACCGCGCCGCGTGTGCTCCAGGTCAAGCACTCCGATGACCTTGTCTTTGTAAATCAAGGGCACGGCCAACTCCGAGCGCGTTTCCGGATTGCCCTCGATGTAGCGCGGATCCTTGCTCACGTCCGGCACCAGAATCGCTTCTTTGCTCTGAGCCGCATGGCCGACCAGCCCGCGCCCCAAAGGAACTTCGTGCTTGAGGTTAATATTTTCGTGGAAGCGGAGTGAAAAGCGGTGTTGCAGCTTTTCCCCGGCGGCGTCCAGCAGCAGGATGCTGAACATCTGGTAATCGATCAGCCGCCGCAGGAGCTCCGCGACTCGACTCAACAGCTCGTCCACATTGAGAATCGACGACAGCTCGCGCGCGATTTCATTGAGCAGCACCAGAATGCGAGCCTGTCGCGTGATGCGCGTGTAAAGCTGCGCATTTTCGATTCCGCTCGCGATGCGCGAAGCCAGCAGGGTTAGCAGGCGTTTGTGCTCTTCTTTGAAGTAGCCTAGCCCCCGCGCCTCGAGATCCATCACGCCGATCACCCGATTCTTCACCGTGAGCGGGACGGCCAATTCCGAGCGCACATTCGGTATCGCCGCGATATACCTGGTGTCCTTCGTGACATCGTCCACCAGGATCGCCTGCCGCGATTGTGCCGCGAGCCCAGTTACACCTTCACCCACTTTCACACGAGCTCGTTCGGCAAACTCGGGCGGATATCCCACCTGAAAGCGGAAGCGAAGCTCCTGGCTCTTCTCATTCAACAGCAGGATGGCGAATATCTCGTACTCGATGACCTTGTGCACCACTTCGGCAACCCGGCGCAGAGTGGTATCCAGGTCGAGCGAAGTCGACATTACGTCTGCCACTTCCAGCAAAAGTGGCTCAACATGCAGCAGATTTTCAGACTTGCTCAGAGCGGACCCCATTTTGTTGTCTATGATAGCAGCCGCGCTTTTAGTACTGAGCTGCGACTGAGAACCGAGAACTGAGAACTGAGAACTGGTTTCTCACTCCCTCGGCACAATACATACATCCGGCAGATTCCTGTACCGCTCCGCGTAATCCAGTCCGTAGCCCACCACAAACTCATCCGGAATAGTGAAGCCAATGTAATCGCCATATAGCGGAAGCTTTCGCCGCGAAGGCTTGTCGAGCAGCGCCGCGATCTTCAGTGCCTTGGGCTGATGCGCCAGCAAAAGCTTCTTCAGGTAAGTCAAAGTCAATCCTGTATCCAGAATGTCTTCCACCACGATCACATTCTTATCGCGCATCGACTGATCGACGTCCTTCGTCAGTTTCACTTCGCCGGTGGAGTCCCATCCGCTCTTCAGCTCTTGCGAGGGACTGGGCCGGTTTCCGTAACTGGATACGCCAATGAAGTCAAAACTGGCATCCAGAGTGACCTGGCGGGCCAGGTCCGCCAGAAAAATCGCCGACCCCTTCAACACTCCCACGAAGATCACCGGTTGTCCGGCGAAGTCGCGGGAAATTTCCGCGCCCATCTCCACCACTCGCTTAGAAATCGCGTCGCGCGAAATCAGCACTTTGAGTTCTGTCATGGCGTTTCATATTAAACTAAAGTGGCTGCCCCTGTTGGAGTCCCCACTCCGGCTCGAAGCATGGGGCAAGCCATTGGAGTTCTCCGAATGAATCTCAACGGCATTCAACTTACCTGGCTGGGACACGCCACATTTCGCATCGTGACTCCCGCTGGACAGACCGTCATTATCGATCCCTGGATCATGAACAACCCGATGTGCCCGGCGTCCGAAAAACAAGTTAAGAAACTCGATACCCTGCTCGTCACGCACGGTCACGGCGACCACATCGGCGACGCGGTTGAGGTCATCAAGCAGCACGATCCGCAGGTCGTCGGCATTCCGGAAATGTGCGGATGGCTGCAAAAAAAAGGCGCCAAAAAGATCGCCATGATGAACAAGGGCGGCACTCAGAAGCTGGGCGATATCAAAGTCACCATGGTGCATGCCGACCACTCCTGCGGAATTCAGGATGGCGACCAGATCATCTACGGCGGCGAAGCTTGCGGTTACGTCGTCGAATTCGACAACGGCGTCAAAATCTACCACGCTGGAGACACGAATGTCTTCGGCGATATGGCAATTATCCGCGAACTGTATGGCCCTGAGATCGTGATGCTGCCCATCGGCGATCATTTCACCATGGGCCCCCGCGAGGCCGCCTACGCCTGCAACCTGCTGAAACCGCGAATCGTGATCCCTATGCATTTCGGCACTTTCCCCGTGTTGACCGGAACCCCCACCGATCTGCAGAAGCTCGTTCCCGACGCTGAGGTCATTGCCCTGAAGCCGGGCGAAACCATCACCCATTTGGAGCCGCGGAAAACCGCCAGCTTGGCATCGTGAGCAAAGTCGCGTGAGCGAAGCGATTCAGTAGCCCAACCCGTAAGTGCTGGGAAGGCAAAAGTGGGAGAATCGACTCGCGTTTTGTTATCCTCGGGGACATTCGCCGAGCGATCAACCTACTCAATTGAATTTGCGAGGGAACAAGTGCCCCAAGACAAGCAGAAGAAAGAACACAAACCCAACTGGCGTCACTTCGATCTCATCACAGCGGCGCCAGTCGACGACTATTTGTACAGCATGCTTCCAAAGCGCGACGAGGTTCTCGTCGAGATGGAGGATTACGCCGCGAAGCACAGCATCCCCATCGTCGGACCCGCGGTGGCGCGCATTCTGCAACAACTGGCCATGACGATTAACGCGAGCACGGTTTTCGAGCTGGGCTCCGCCATCGGATATTCCACCATCTGGTGGGCGGGCGCGGTCGGGGAAAGAGGCCGCGTCATCTATACCGATGGCGACAAGAAGAACGCGGAGCGTGCCCGCGGCTACTTCGAACGCGCCGGGGTCTCGGACCGAATCACCCTCCATACCGGCGATGCGCTCGAAGTTCTCTCCGAGCAGAAGCAGCAGTTCGACCTAATTTTCAACGATGTCGATAAGGAAGATTACCCTCGCGTACTGCGCCTGATTCCACAAAAACTGCGCAAAGGCGGCCTGTTCATCACCGACAACGTTCTGTGGAGCGGCCGCGTCGCGCAGACAAATCCCAAGGATCCGCACACCAAAGCGATCCTCGAGTTCAATCGGCAGCTCTACAATTCATCAGATTTTTATACGACAATTCTGCCCATTCGCGACGGCCTGGCAGTCGCGTTGAAACTGTAGATGACTTAGCGCCGCCACTGGCTCGCAGATGCACGTCCATGAAACTGTCGGAATGGAAGACCATTTTCCAAGAGTTGATTGACGGCGTTCAGGGCGAAGTCGGCATGCCGATTTCCGCTCTGGAGGAATTTCGAGCTCGCATCGACAACGCAGCCCCAATTCCAGAAAAACGAAAGCTTTTTGAGG
>Ga0074046_10005451_pt1 | contig 10171 bp, 8 predicted proteins | sample BogForMeECP23OM3_FD_94441 | JGI IMG/M metagenome (GOLD analysis project Ga0074046, IMG submission 94441) | Bog forest soil microbial communities from Calvert Island, British Columbia, Canada - Bog Forest MetaG ECP23OM3 | ecosystem: Environmental > Terrestrial > Soil > Wetlands ...
CTTGAGCTTGGAACCGATGTCGGCCGTAGCGGAGAACTGGCCCTTGGTCAACCCATAAACGCCGTTGTCCTCGATGATGTAGATCAGAGGCATGTTGCGGCGCATCAGGTGCACGAACTGGCCGACCCCGATGGAGGCGGTATCGCCGTCGCCGCTTACGCCCAGGGCGATCAAATTCCTGTTAGCCAGCATGGCGCCCGTGGCAATTGAGGGCATGCGCCCATGTAGTGAGTTCACACCATAGGCGGTGCGCAGAAAATAGGCCGGGCTCTTCGACGAGCAGCCGATGCCCGAAAGCTTGGCCACACGATGCGGTTCGACGCCCATTTCGTAGCAGGCCTCGATGATGCGCTCGGAGATAGCGTTATGACCGCACCCGGCGCAGAGTGTGCTCTTGTTGCCCTTGTAGTTGGCCATCTCAAGGCCGATGCGGTTAACTTTGGCCGGTGATGCCGGCGGAACGGTTACAGTAGCCATGTCAGTTCTGTGCCTCCTGGGAGACAATCTCGTCCGTGATGCTACGCGCGTCAATAGGCAAGCCGTCGTAATGCCGCACGCTGCGCAACTTCTTGATGTCTTCTGCTTCCAGTTCCAGCCGCAAGAGGCCCAGCATCTGGGCGTCGCGGTTCTGGTCCACGACATAAACGCGATCGTAACGGCGGATGAAGTCGCGGACTTCCAGGGAGAACGGGTAAGCACGCAGTCGGCAATAGCTAGCCTCAATATCCTGCTCTTTCTTTAGCTGATCGAGGGCTTCCAGCACCGCCCAGTGGCTTGTGCCGTAAGCGATGATGCCCACCCCACGCCGGCCATTTTCCCGGATCACCGGCTTGGGGAGCTTGGTACGGGCCGTCTCAAACTTCCGAACCAAGCGGTCCATGTTGTCAACGTAATCGTTCGGTCGTTCGCTGTAGATGGCCTTTTCATTGTGGCCGCTTCCCCGGACGAAATAACCGGCCAAGGGCTCGGGCGTGCCGGGTAAAGTGCGGTAGCCGATTCCGTCGCCATCCACATCCTTGTAACGGGCAAAGCCGCCAAGGCGGCGGACCTCTTCGGCGCTGAGCACTTTGCCACGCGCCATGGGTTTTTCAGGATACTGGAAGGGATCGGCCATCCAGTTGTTCATCCCGAGATCAAGGTCGCTCATGACGAAAACCGGAGTCTGGAACTCTTCCGCTAGGTCGAACGCCTCGATCGATAACGTGAAGCACTCCTCGACGGAGCAAGGAATCAGCATGATGTGCTTCGTGTCACCGTGAGAAAGGACGGCATTCTTCAGCATGTCACCCTGCGCCGTCCGGGTCGGCAGACCCGTCGAGGGCCCGACCCGCTGGATGTCGAATATGACGGCGGGAATCTCTGCGTAATAGCCGAAGCCCGTGAACTCCGCCATGAGGGAAATGCCGGGACCGGAGGTAGCCGTCATGGCCCGCGCCCCCGCCCAGCCGGCGCCCATCACCATTCCGATGGCTGCCAATTCGTCCTCTGCCTGGACGATGGCGAACGTGGCCTTCCCGGTTTCCTTGTCGAGGCGGTAGCGCTTCATGTACTCGATCAACGTTTCACAGACTGACGAAGAAGGAGTGATGGGGTACCAGGTGACCACGGTGACCCCCGCGAACATCGCCCCGAGCGCGCAAGCCGAGTTGCCGTCGACAATAATCTTCCCGCGCGTGGCGTCCATGCACTCGAGATAGTAAGGATCTTGCTTCTGGAAAGTCCTGGTGGCGTAGTCGTAGCCGGCCTGAGCTGCATTGAAGTTCAGGTCTACCGCCTTGGCCTTCTTCTTGAACTGCTTGCGCAGGGCGATCTGGATCTCTTCCATTTCGATACCCAGCAGCCTGGCGAGCACGCCGTCGTAAATCATGTTTCGGACCAACTTGCGCAACCTGGCATCGGGGCAGACGGGCGCCACGAGTTGGTCAAAAGGCACCGGATAAAACACCACATCATCGCGAAGCCGTCGCAAGTTTAGGCGCTCGTCGTAAACACAGGCGGCGCCCGGCTTCAGGGCAAATACATCTTCGTCGGCGCTCTCAGGGTTCATCGCCACCAAAAACTCGCTATCTTTCCGGCGGGCGAGGTATCCATCCTTGGAAGCGCGAATCGTGAACCAGGTGGGCAGGCCGGCGATGTTCGATGGGAACAGGTTCTTGCCGGTGGCGGGAATCCCCATCTGGAAAATGGCCCTCAAGAGGACACTGTTTGCCGTTTGGCTGCCTGACCCGTTTACGGTTGCAATCTGAATGCTGAGGTCGTTTACAACCCTTTTCTGCTCGGCAGGCACTTCCCTTTCTTTCAACTCAACATGAGTAGTTGCCATAGAATTCCTTGAAATACCCCCAAATTCAAACGTAAGACAGCTCCAAGCCTTCGCGATTACCTAAGACGTTGATGAAAAGCATAGTAGCGCCGACCTTTAGGTCGGCACGTGCTGAGCTAAAGCTCAGCGCTACAACACGCCATCAAGCCGGTCAGAAGCCGCGAGGGCATTTTTCATCAACCTCCTAAGTCTGGCCACACGGCTCCGCAGTCGAGTGCCGAGAGTGCAGAGCTTTGGTCGGCATCGCAAGACAGAGCACGGGGAGGCCAACGTCCATGTTCACGCGTCGCCGTGCTGCTGTCACCCGAAACGGATCGCCCTTCCACTGTCCCTCTATTATACCAAAAGAAGGCACGTGATAATATGTCGCTTGCTCTCGGTGATGCTGTCACTTGGGATGGCACCCCTTTCCAGAAGCATGAAGTCAACTTCGGACCCCCTGGGCCTGAGGGGCGAAAGGCCAGTCATGCTTTCTAGCGGCCAATGCCAGATAGGCTGCTAATCCCGCAATGAGGGTCCCGAAGGCATAGAGCATATATCTCCAACCCCCGGGCTGGCTTAAAGGACTGATGAACACAAAGAGCCAGCCGATTAACGCCAGAATCGCGGGAAGAGGATAAAGCCACATCTTGAAGGGCAGTTTTATTTCATGACGGTACTTGCGCATGATGAACAACCCGCTGATCTGTCCGATGAAAACCACCAGGACTCGCGCCAGAATCAGAGCGGTGATGATCTGCACCAACCCAAAGAAACTGGCGATGATGCACAGCGCCCCGACCAGGACAAGCGAGCGGTGGGGAAACTCTCCCTGGGGATGAAGCGCTCCGAAATAGCGGAAGAACGCGCCATCCTGCGCGGCCGCGTAGGGCACTCTTGAATACCCCAGCATGAGGGCAAATACGGAGGCAAAGGCAGTGAACAGGATCATCCCTGAAATCACCCAGGCGCCCCACGGACCGTAGATTTTGCCCATGAAAACCGAAGCCACCGCGTTATAGGCCAACGATCCCTCCTTCACCATCTCTCGCCACGGAACCACCGACACGAAACTGAAGGAGAGAAGAAAGTCGATTATGCTGACACCCAATATGGAAAGAATTACGGCGTAGGGAATTGTTCGTGCCGGATTCTTCACTTCCCCGCCCAGATAACAGACCTGGTTGTACCCGAGATAGTTGTAAATCACCAGGACGGTTCCATTTCCCAGCCCCAGTAGAAATGCCCAATTCAAGGTGAAAGCATTGGGAGGAAAATCGAATGCCATGTGCACGTTCATCTTCACCAGACCGGAAACGATCACCCAACCGGTGGTCACCAGGGTGGTGATCCAGAGAATCATCATTAGCCGGGCGATATCCTGTATCTTTCGGTATAAGGAGAGCATGACCAAGGCTGAAATCGCTGCCGCCAGGAACTTGATGCGCCAGGGGTGCAAGGCGAGATCTCTCCAGAGGAAACTCAGGTACTGCACCATGCCAATACTTCCCGAAGCGATTTCCAGTGTGCCCGAAAAGAGAAACTGCCAGATGAACATCCAGGCCATCAGTTTGCCCCAGCGCTCGCGCCCGAAGGTATCGCGCAGGAACACATAAGGTCCGCCCGCTCCGGGTAAAGCAGCGCCGAGTTCGGAAACCACCAGCCCGTCGCAAATAGCGAGAAGCGCGCCTACAAACCAAGCGATAAGAGCCTGCGGACCGCCCATCGTCGCCAGGATGGGTGGAACCGTGATGAAGGGCCCGATGCCGATCATGTTCGACATATTTATGGAAGTGGCGTTCAGGATCCCAAGCCGCCGCTGCAATTGTGGCTGGGGTGTGCTCGCGGGTGTTGAATTCGATGCCTGCAAAATGGGTTCAGTCATAACTCCCCTCAAGAGCTATTTGGGACCAAAAGCCACATAGCATACTTCACCCCGCACGCTTTGACAAAACATCCTGATGAACGGTGCTGGCGTCATTTGCCAGGCACGGGCGCTCCAGGAGTCATTCCCGCGAAAGCGAATCCAGTCCGTGCACAGCGCATTTCCGAAGGGTTTGCCTGGTGGATTCCCGCTTGCGCGGGAATGACCGGCCGCTCGGGTGGATTCCATATGACACCAGCACCTGGACTAACTTCCATTCTTTTCAATGAGATTCCCGGTTTCAACGCGTAACCACCTTTGCTTTCTACAATATTCCCGCTTTGCCCTCAACTCCGGAATGCTGACCCTTTGTTTTCATAGAGATTCTCGCTCTGTTCGTTCACTTTTCAAAAATCATTGATTTCTTCTTTCTCTGTCGGCTGACATCTTGTCCTAGTTGCCATGCCCGCCAAGAGCCCTCGTCATCCCACCTTCCTCGAATGCAATAGGCAGTCGCAGTAGGCGGCATACGGTCCGCGGAGAGCAGATGCTTTTCATTCTGACCCCTGAATCCTGAATCCTGTTCCTTCCACAACCCCACTTACCATCCTAGCCTATCGTGTTTCGCCTGTCAAGAGACACAAAGTCGCTTCCCGCTGTCTGGTCTGAACTTTCCTCCGGCGGCCGAGAGAGTCTTCCCCGGTACGCCGCGAGGGGTCTCGCGCATCAGGCTGGATGCGAAATTGAGAACGTTGCATGCTGAGCCGGTCAGGCGTACATTAATCGCTTGGAGTAGTCGTTATGACGTTTCTGCCGTCCGTGATTCGCGCTGAGTATCGCGGTGAGTTTCGTATCCGCCTCACCTTTAACGACCTTTCCGAACGGACGGTTGACTTCCGTCCCTGGATAGAAGGTCCGGTCTTCGAAGCACTCAAAGACACGGCATATTTCCGGCAATTCTTTGTCGACGGAGGCGCGGTGGCCTGGCCGAACGGGGCCGATATCGCACCCGAGACTCTCTACGAGGCTGCGTCCTTGCAGCGAACCCGTCGCAAGCGCCCGCAGCGGGCGACGGCGAATGCCCAAATGAGGCCAGCCAAGGCGCGCGTCCGTCACTGAAACCAATTCCCCCCCATTTGCGGTAGAATCAGCCCGTGGACGCGTTTGCCATGCTGTCATTCTGAGCGGAGCGAAGAATCTCGCTCTGGTCATTTCCGCTGCGAATGACGACCAGCCCGCGACAGGCTTGGGAGGTCACAATGAGATTCCGAAAAACGCTGACTCTTCTCATGCTGGCAATGGGGCTGGTCCTTGGCCCGTCTGCCTGGGGGCAGCAGGAGCCTTTCACGCGGGACCAGGTGCAAGGCCTGGTGCGGGACGGATTGGGAGACGAGTCGGGCGCGAAGCTGAATACCCGAACATGCCACATCAGGGTTCGCTCCTTCTTGTCAACGCTGATGGGGGATTGACCCAATGACGACACGAATCACACATGTTGCGTCGCCAGAAGCCAGAGAGTTAGAGAGGAAGAAGGCCGAACTGGCAAGCCTGGAGGCGAGATTAGCCGAACGTGAGTTGGATTTGGCGACTCTTCAGGCGGAACTGCATAGCTTCGAGGGAACCTACTTGCGCATCGTGGGCTCCCGACTCGCTGAGTTGGATGAGATTGAAGCTCAAATTGCGGAGGCTGGGGCTCGCAACAAGCCGAAAGACCGGGAAGCACAGGAGCGAGCGTCGCAAGCCCGCGCCCAGGCTCAAGATTCGGCCCAGGCCGTGGAAGCTGAACAAGAGACAGGCAAGCGGGAACCATTCTTGCCATCGGAGAATCTGAAGAAACTCTACCGTGAAGTTGCCAAGCGTATTCATCCCGACCTTGCCACCGACGAAAGCGAGCGCAAAGGCCGGCATGAATTGATGACGGAAGCAAACCGCGCCTACGCGGAGGGCGATGCGGCTCGCTTGGAGGCAATCCTCCGCGATTGGGAATCCAGCCCGGAATCTGTGAAAGGTGAAGGGCCGGGAGCCGAACTCGTTCGCGTCATACGCAAGATTGCTCAGGTCGAAAATCGGCTGAAGGCTATTGATGCAGAGATTGCCCGGCTGGAGGAATCCGACCTCTACCGCTTGAAAAACCAAGTGGATCAAGCCCAGAAGGAAGGGCGTGATCTCTTGGCTGAAATGGCAGCACGGGCGGACCAACAAGTTGTGAAGGCACGAGGACGATTAAGATCGATCAAGGGACAGGACGCCACTTTATGAGCGAGGACGATAATCAGGTTCCAAGTGCTCTTGTTGCCGTGGGGACCAAGGCCCTTGCTGTAAGGTCGGAAACCCTTATAAAACGAGGACTCGCTTTGGCCAATAGCCTTTCCCAGCTCGAATCCGGGCTAGGCACCGACAAGTTACCGCAGAGGCCTCCAAAAGTATCTGACGAAGAGGCGAGGAAAATCCTTGAGCGGATGAAAAAGACGAATCGTCCTTATGAGATGGCGCACGTCAACCACGGCGTCGCGCTCGAAAACAAGGGCGACCTGGACGGCGCGATTGCGGAATTCCGAGCGGCGCTGCGCATGAATCCAAGTCTTGCAGAGGCGCACTATAACCTCGGCGTCGCGCTCTCCAAGAAAGGCGACCGGGACGGGGCCATTGGGGAATTCCGCACCGCCATTCGCTCCCAGCCGGACCACGCAACGGCGCACTACGCCCTCGGCTTCGCACTGCACGAAAGGACCGGCGGCGACCTGAAGGAAGCTATTGCAGCATATCGCACCGCTATTCACCTTCAGCCTGACTACTGGAAGGCTTACCTTCGCCTCGGCGTCGCGTTTTACCAAGAAGGCGACGTGGATGGGGCTATCGCGGAATATCTTATCGCCATTCGCTTCGATCCCGACGACGCGCTAGCTCATTTCCTGCTCGGCCTTGCCCTCTATGGCAAAGGCAACCTCGACGGGGCTATTGAGGAGTTCAATACCGCCATCCGCCTGAAGCCGGACCAGGCAGATCCTCACCACCGTCTTGGTGTCGCGCTCGCCGACAAGGGCGACGCGGACGGTGCGGTTGCGGAATACCGTGAGGCGCTGCGCTTGAACCCCAATCTTGCAGAGACACACTACAACCTCAGCGTCGCGCTCGGAAACAAGTGCGACTGGGAGGGTGTGATAGCGGAATGCCATGAAGCAATGCGTCTGAACCCGAATCTTGCAGAGGCGCACTGCGGCCTCGGTGCCGGGCTTGCCCAGAAGGGCGACTGGGATGGTGCGGTGGCGGAATACCGTGAGGCGCTACGCTTGAACCCGAATCTTGCGGTGGCTCATAGCAACCTCGGTGTCGCGCTTGCGCGGAAGGGCGACTGGGATGGTGCGATGGCGGAATGCCGTGAGGCCGTGCGCTTGAACCCGAATAATGACGGTGCCCATTACTTCCTAGGCTTGGCTCTTGAGCTTAAGGGCCGTCTCCGGGAGGCTTTGCAGGAATACCGCACGGCCCACGAACTCAACCCTCAAAACCCCGACTACCGAACGGCCTACGAGCGCTTCATGAAAAAGACGCACTAGCAAGACCGTATCGTGATCCCTAATCCGTCGATAACGACGGGTCAGCCCAGTATGGGCGCACGGCGATGGCCCCTACGCCCCATCCGGTTTCACCCGGAGGGTGCTGCCTGTAGGGGCGAGGCGGTGCCTCGCCCCTACCTCCTCGTTGCCTGCCCGCACGTTATCGACGGATTGGGGGTGATGTGCTCCCGCCGTCGTTGGTATTTGGCATTCCTTTTGGTATTGCCAAACGATGAGAGTGCAGTAGTTCGAGCGCGCTAGCGCTCGTCGGTCCGGTTCACCATTGCCTCCGCGCGGCATCGCCTCGCGCTTCCTCCCGCTACCACTTGTCCCCAGCCAATTTTAGTGACAGCCTAACACTTTTACCTCCGCCCGTGGGTTCTTCCCTACCCGCTTCACAAAAGTACCGAGGTGAAATATGATTGCGGTAGAGCCGCCTATTGGAGTCTTAGCACGTAAACGGATACCGAAGCGGCTTCCAGAAAGGAAAGCCGTGACGATTGGAATTGGCTTCAAATGCAAGGATGGGGTCGTTTTGTGTGCGGATCAGCAAATCACATGGTCTGGCGGACACAAGTACTACGAGAACAAAATTTATCCTCTTCAGACGGATGAATATACGGTTGCATTCACATTTGCGGGTAACCCAAATCTGATGAAGAGCTTCAAGGGGAAATTTGATGCCGCAATGAAGCTCTTTCCGCCTCCCTATACAGGAGAAAGGATTCAGGACGCTATTGAGACGGTTCTAGGCTTAATGGATGCACTAGACACGGACCCAGATGGGCTGCACATGGTCTGCGGTGTCGTGATTCCTGGACAGGAAATTCGGCTGATTAAGACTGCGCGAAAGGTTGTGAGCCAGGTCAGCGACTATGTCGCCTACGATTATGTTGGGGTGGGAGATTCTTCTTTGCTGCGGTATCTCGCAGACCTTTTGACGAACCGTAGCAATGGAGAATTTATGGAGCGTCACGCTTGCATGTTGGGAACATTCCTAGTTTGTAGGGCGAAAGCTTTTGTAGATGGATGCGGCGGAGACACTGACATATTAGTCTTGCATAAGCAGGGAATGCTTGAACCGAGAAGCAATCAAGCCTATGCCATCGAACAAAGACTGCTGAGGATAGAGTCCCATGTTCGTCAAACCGCGAGTAAATTCTTTGACCGTCGCATCACAGGTGAAGAGTTTACGAACCAATTGAAATATCTTGTCAGCGCTTTGACGCAAGACCACCTTGAGATGCAGGTATCTCCCTTGACCAAATATGAAAAGGAGCCGTAGGGCTTCTTTTCGAGACCAAGCCGTCAACTTTTCAAAAGTGAGCGGATAAGCCGTAATCATGTGCTGTGGCGTTTCGAGAAAGAGTGTTTGCGAGTTCCGGCGGTTGAACCAGAATGTCATTTCCTCTAGGTAGGCCGGTAGCGGGCACCGGGTAGCACACCGCGGCGGAGCCGCAACCAAACGATCAGGCCGTTCTTATTCTCGTAACACCGCAAATACCACAAAATTCTTGCCAAGAAAACAAGATTTTACGAGCTTGCAATGCAGAGTTATGCGCGGAGCGCATTACTCCGCGGCACTTCTGAACGACCTCACTTGTAGGCAGGGCAAGCGTTATGATCGCCCCCCGATCAGCGGATGCGTCCATGAAGCCACGAGAAAAGCGCTTGGGAAATGCACCGGAAAGCAAAAAGCCACAGAGTAATCCCGTTGGGCGCGGGACAACTCTCCGCTGTATATTGACAACCCCATCCTCGATTTTACAAACCGCGAGTGGCGATCTGGTCCAGGTTATCAACTTGGGAAAACTTGCCCTCACCGACATGTATTGTGGCACGAACAATTGGGGTATCTGGAAATCCCACCTCGTCATTATCCCTAATCAGCTCAGCAGTGATCGGTATATTTTTTGCCACTGACGGGTCCAAACCCTCGCAAATCCGCTTCCTACAAAAATCCACAGCGGTCGAGCAGGGGTCGTTTGAGATGGAATCATTTACGTTGAGTTTAATGCTGACCAAGACCTTGCTTGTTGCCATCTGTCTCTTTCCTTTCTGGAGGTTCGTCTCAACTTTGATGTTCTACCAGCATCCATATAATACTGTGCGTATAAGCTACGGTCACTTCTTTTGTGACCGCGGGCCTTTCCTTCGATGCCGCGGGTGGCGCATACGTCCAGGCGCTCTTTGCCTGGATGTGTGCGCCCTTGCGACGCACGCACACCAAAGAGCGGAACGTCTGCCCGCTGCGCCGCCCGATCCCAAGGGGCGCATACATCACGACAAGAGGTGTCGTGACGTATGCGCCACCCGCGAATGGCGCATGCACCCCGCCGGCTGGCGGTCGCGGTAGGGATACGGGTTGCCCCGTACCCCCCGCACAGATCCGTACGTGCGCTCATTAGCGCATACGGCTCTTATCTCGGATACGTGGCGGCGAAGCGA
>Ga0074046_10005452_pt1 | contig 10170 bp, 13 predicted proteins | sample BogForMeECP23OM3_FD_94441 | JGI IMG/M metagenome (GOLD analysis project Ga0074046, IMG submission 94441) | Bog forest soil microbial communities from Calvert Island, British Columbia, Canada - Bog Forest MetaG ECP23OM3 | ecosystem: Environmental > Terrestrial > Soil > Wetlands ...
AAGTCCCGGATCACGGCAGCCACGTTGATTACGCGTCCGGCCAGGCGTGCCTAGACTCGTCGAGTTCGAGCGTCCATCAAGCCAAGCGCCCGTAGCTCAACTGGATAGAGCATCAGACTTCGGATCTGAGGGTTGGGGGTTCGAATCCCTCCGGGCGCGCCAAATTTCTATTTGGTTTCAAGTGCTTATGCGAGCTTCGTGTGACCACGCAACCGGTACGATGCGAAAGTGTGATCAAGTGTGATCATTTTTGGGATTTTTTTTCGAGCCGAAAAAAGCGGCGCGACCTCTTGGGCCACGCCGCTTCGCGCGAAGGCTCCTATGCAATCTTGCGCAGAGGGACCACCTTCGGTTGCTCTTTCGAGCGCTCGCGCACGTAGGCCGTCATCTTCGCCGCCGCCGCTTCGAGGTCAGACGCGGCGACGATGTCATAACGATCAAAAATTGTGCGCGTGAGGTGCCCTGTGAAGCCCATCGCGACGGATTCGGGAACGCCTGCCCGCACCAAATTCCTGACAGCGCTGCGTCGCAGGTCGTGAATCAACAGTCCCTTGAGCCCTGCCGCTTTGCAAGCTGAGCGCCACGCCTTGCGAAAACTGCCGAGCGCCTTGCCATCGCGCGCGAACACGTTGGGGCAAGCGAGCGTGCGTGACGCGTCTGCGCGCGCGATTATCGCCAGTAGGTCGTCTGAGAGGGGCAGGGCGCGCGTGCGCTTCGTCTTCGAGCGCTCGGCGCGCAAGCGAACCGTGCCGCCGATGATCTCGCCGCTATGACCACGCTCAAGCTCCACGTCGCGCCATTCGAGCGTCAACGCTTCGCTCTTGCGCCATCCGCTCAAATAGAGAAATTTCGCCAGGTCGCGCAGATGCTCAGGCAGCGCGGCACAGAGCCGCTCGAACTCAGCCGGTTCGAGGAAACCCTGGCGCGGTTTTGATTTTGGCAACATCGGCATGACGGGAGCGTGATCGCGAGAAAGTTTCCGCGCTTCCACCATCACGGCGAAGGCGCGCCGGAGGGTTGCCAATTCCAAATTGATCGTCCCGTTCGACGGTGGCTGCAAGATTCTCTCGACGACGGGTTTCCCATTGACGACTATTTCCTTCCCCGTCGAGCGTCGAATCAGCATTCCGCGCCGCGCTGCTATGTAGGCCGTGATCGCGTCGCGCGTGAGATTGACCGCGCGTGCCTCCTTGCCGAAATGCGCCAGCAGGTAGCGCGAAGCTGCCGCGATCGTGTCGCGATTGCCTCTGCGCGCGTAGTCCTCTTGCAGGGTTTTGAGCATGTCGCCAAGGGTTACGCGCTCTGCGATCGGCGCGATGACTACCCGGCCGCTCGCGCCCTCGCCGACCCGATTCTTGAGCAGCTTGACCGCTACTGATTTCTTTTTTGACTTCGAGGATTCGCGGAACAGCTTCGCGCCGTACCTGCCGTCCTTCAGTTCGCCTTTAGCGTAATACGCAATCCACCAAATTTTGCCGCGCTTGCCGAGCTTGGAGACGCGTTGGAAGACGCGGCCACTTCCCCATAGTTCTTTGCTCATGATTTGTGCCCCTTCTTCGCAGATTTTTTCGCTCGCTTGCGCACCGCCTTCGCCGGCTCGGCGGGTCCGTGGGTCAGAAACTCTTCGATGTCTTCGAGTGAAGCCCCAAAGCCACGATCCGCGTTCGGGTGACTCAGTTCCCCGCCGAAAACGATCCCGTTTGTTTCAATATCGACCAGCACATACCCGCCGTAGGTCAGGTCCCGTGGGTCCCGCGCCCGCGATCGCATAAGCTGCAACCCCTGACGGTTCGCCATCCGGCGCAGCCTGTTCTCCAGCACCTTCTGTTTTTGGTCCATTCCTTCGTGACCTCCTTGATGCTGGTAATTATGCCCGAAGCTATGCCACAACGCAAGCTCAAAACGATGCTATTCAGGCCACCTTCTTCCGGCACGCCGACGCAGGATTCTCGCGAGAATGCACGATGAACTGCTGTATCGCATCGCGCGAGAAGCGCAGCGTCCCGTCGCCGAGCCGATGGGCGAGGCCGAGCTTCGCACCGCGCCGATAGACCCAGCCCTTCGTGACACCGAGCATCGCCGCTGCTTGATCGGCGGTGAGCAGCTTATCTTCGGCGTTTTGCGAAGCGGGTTGTGTCGAGTCGTCGCCGCACAGAAGGCGGGCGAACAGCCGCCCTTCCAGTGTCTTGACCCGCGCGAACAGCGCGGCGCTCGCCGCACGATCGAGGTGGTCGATGCGATCGGGATTTTCCAAATAGTCCATTGCACTCCGCTCCCGACATTCGCCCGCTTCACGTTGCGGGCGGTCGTCGAGGCGGGCGAGCGCGCGGCGTGGTCATTTCAGTCCTCCTATTCATGCACGATAACATCCAACCGCGAGTCATAATGTTTCAAACCGCCGGCCTGAACCTCGGGTGGTTGTTTGCTGAACCATCGGCTGTCGCGCAGTAAGATCGGCCAGGGAGTCGGCGCGCCTTCAACGGCGTCCTGTTTTGCGACATATTCACGGCACTGCGAACACACGCGCGGGAGATAAGATTCAAAAGCTGCGTCGCGCAGCCATCGCAGGCCTGCGCAGGCCGCGCACGTGCACGTGATACGGAGCGGGTCGGCAACGCAGCCCTCGCAACCGCAGCGAGCGCTGACAATCGATCTCCGAATCGCGGCCTGCGTTTCGGGGCTGAAGCGCTCGCGGACTTCCTTAAGAAATCGGCGCGCCTCGGCCGCGATCTGACGCGGCGTAGGCTTCGACCACGTAGGATGATCCGTACCGACCCACGGCGATGGTTTCTTGCCTGCGTCCTTGCACTGCGTGCACAGCTCACTCGCGCGATCGAAGCGATCCGCCGTAACGTAATCGCCGCACGCCAGGCACATTAAATTGGTGTCAGTCGGAGGCTGCTTCTGGATCTTCGTCATCACCTTAATTTTCCCTCGCGCTCACGCCGCGTTCTTCTTTTCGTCGTCGGTCTCCTTCAAGGTCTGTTCGCCCTGTGTCTCGTTGCCGCGCAATTTTTCAAATCTGCGGTTCCTAATTTCCTCCTTCACCGCCTCGTTCGCCGCGCGCACTTTGGCATTGATCTCCTCGATTGATTTGAGCTTTTTCAACTGCGCAGCAGACGGTAGAGGCGTCTCGAACAACGGCAAATATCGGCTTTCGACGATCCCTGACGTTTTGCTTGTCGCGCGCCAGCGTTTGACGCGGGGGCCGCCGAGAGAGCCCTTCCCTTTTTCTTCAACTGTCACCGCCGCCAACCTGTTTTCCAACAACAGCTGACGCGCCTGCGTGAGCGCGAGCGCGGGACGGCCACCTGCGAACAGACCGTTGATCTGCGTCTCATTCAAACCTGCGTCACCCGCGTCACGAAGCGCCGTCAAAATCACGTCGGCGTCACTTTGGCCGATTGCATCCTTGAAAATGAAATAAGCCGAGCGCTCGCTGTATTCCCACACCGCGCACGATGCTTTCAGATGCTCTTGGCCGATTTCCTTCTTGCCGTCGAGCAACGCATAGACGATCGCGAGCCGCAGGACCTTCGCTTCGGCGCGCGCGAGGAGGGCGGCGACGAGACCAGTGCGATTCGGTAGCGAAAGCCGACCGTAGATCAATTGCCAGTAAAATAACCCTTCGGCAGAAAACTGCATCTCGCCGATTTGCGCGGCGAGGTTCACTGCCTCGACGAGGCGTTCAAGCACCGCCTTGAGCGTCGCGGTCGGCGGCGCAATCGGGTTGGGGATAATCTTCGTGCGGCAGGCCAGGCACAAAATAAACCGATTCGCAAAACCATCGGCGATATAAACATTGGTCAGCAACTCGCGCAATTCCTGCGGCGTGATATGGCCGATGACGCTCATATGCACGTCGGTCGCCCTGTCAGGCGAATTCTTGACGAGATTGTCCAACTGGCCGGTATCGAAGCCCAGACGCAGGATTGACGACAGGATATTTCCCTTGCGGTCGGCGACAGTCAAAAGTCGCGCAAATTCCTGCTCGACGAACATCGCGCGTTTGTCGGCGACGCCGGGATCTTTTGTCGTCGCATCGCGCAGGTGATAGATGACGCCCTCGCCCGAAGCCAACCCAGAGCGCGTCGCCCAGCCCGTCGCATCGACCGTCTTCACTACGTCGATAACTCCGGCATAGCCGCTGCCTTTGCGCGCTTGAGAGGTTTTACCGACGATGAGTGCGTACAGGTTCGCGCCATGCCGCGATGCGTCCACCATCTTGCGCGCCTTGCGCCCGATCATGTTGCCAGCGAGCGTCAGGAATTGCAGGAGCAACGACGCTTCGTCTGACTCGGAGCACGGCGCGAGCATTCGCACGACCGCGCCGGCAATTCCATAGAGCGCGGCATCGTTCAACCGCTCGATCGGCAGCGGCTCGATGCGCGGCGCGTCATCGTCAACTTGTTTCTTACCAGCCATATTTCAGACGCTCCATCATGAGTTCTTGCACAGGCGACGGGGGAGCAACCCGCGGCTGCGACGTTCCAGATTCAAAGCACCGAGCAATCGTATCGAACGACTTTTGTTCATTCGGCCATCCGCGCGCGATCTCGCAGAGTGCCGCTTGCAATTCAGCGCCGTCCGCTTCACCGCCGCCCGCGAGTTGTCCAAGCTTGAAAGCGCAGTGTGCGAGCGCATCGTTGCGCGTGCCCTCGATCGCTTCGCGCAGCGTTTCTAACTCCTCGTCGATGATGCGCGCCGCCCACGGGCCGACGATGCCGTCAAACGGCGGCACTTCGGTATGCGGTCCAACGCGCTCGCGCCGCTCGCCGTCAGCACGCAGCCAATCCAGCAACCACTTAGGCGCTTTCGCCAATTTGACATCTTGCGGCGAGCGGCCTTTCGCCCAGGCATAGCGAAAGCCCGTCTCGTGCAGCGACCCCGCCGCAACGGCGACGCCGCCTGCGCCCCGAATATCGACTCCCTTGTGAATTTTGCCGGTGGAATTCTTGACCTGAACTTTCGGATAGACGAAATGGTAGTGCCTTCCCTTGCGTGTCAACATCGTCTGCGTCTTGGGCAGGCCCTTGCGCAGCACCCATGCGATCGCCGCCGGTGAATCGCAGTCAAGAACGAAGCGTCCAAGCGCCGGGCCGGTCACATAAATTCCGTTGCGGTCGGGATGATTCGCCAGCCACGCGGCGCGCTTGGCTTTGGTCGGCGCGCGCTCTTGAAACTGCGACCAGCCGACGAGGCACGGATGCTTTGCGGCGCGATCGCGGCAGGCGGGCAGCACCCACAACCCATCGCGCTCAGCCTGTTCGACGATCTCGCGAAAGCGATACAGCGCGCGGGAAAATGCGCCGCGCGGCGCATAAGCGAGCGCCTGGTTGCAAATTGAAACTGGACTCTTTACACTAGAAATCACACCGACACCGACCGCGCCGGGGATCCCCGCGAAGGACCCCGGCGCATCTTCTCTTTTAGGATTTCATCGAACGCCGAGTGGACGGATCTGCGCCGACGACGATGCGAATGTCCTTGGGCACCACGCGATCGAGCGCATCGCGGATGAGTGCCGACAGTGAAACGCCGCGCCGCGCGGCTTCGTATTGCGCGCGCGCACGCAGGTCCAGATCGACCTCGGTAGCTATCATCGTCTTTTTCACGTCCGCCATTTTTGCACCTCGCAACAAAAAGCCCGTGACGGAGAGTCTCTTCATTCGAGAGGCCCCATCACGGGCTGTCGGGCTTTTATTCGCGGGATCTTCCGCCGCCCTGCTATAGGTGAGGCGCCACTTTGTGACCGCCCCACGGGTCAACCATATGCTTTTTCAGATTTAAGGCTCAAGTCTCCGCGCGACGCTTCTTTCGACTTTCTTTCAGATGCGTGGCGTATTGCGTGCGTGGTTAATCTCGCCGAGCATCGTTCTTGGCCTCGATCGCTAAAGGCCCAGAGTCGGCGCACGGATGCGTTCTGCCAGCGGCGCGAAACAGTTAGTTCGGTTAGTTCGAGCTAATTGAGCTAATCAGTTAATTCGGTTAGTTCGAGGGTTTGAATAATATCTCGCGCGCGCATTCAGAGGTACTAATCGATCGATTAATCCCCTGCGTAACGCTTACATATATATTTGTAACAAGTAGTTTTTGAATCTATCCAAACCCTCGAATTAACCGAATTAACTAAATCGAGTCGGACGGGCAGTTATCACGCGCCGAGCGCTCCGGGCCTAAATGTCGGTTGACTACGACATTTAACCATAGTTCATAGTTGCACCGCGTTAAGCATCTTGCGGGCCGCGCGCCGCGGTCTTATGCTTGAAGGCACTGTGGGAACGCAAAACTCCAAAACCAAGAAGTCAGTCAGCCTTGTGCCCAGCTTGAAGAAAAACAGTCGCACGGGCATTTACTCGCGGTCGCCAGCGGCGCGCAGGCTTCGCGACAACCAGGTCAACTATCACCTGCGAAAGATGCGTGCGCTGTGTCCGCTGCTGGAAAGGGCGGACATCTACGTGGCGAGGCGCTTTGCTGAGTGCGAGCTGCTCGCGTCGCGTGCGTATCAGGCGTTGCGAGAGAACGCGATAACGAACGATCGCGGCGAGGTCAGGCGCCTGCTCGACGATTATCGCAAGCTCGCGCAGCTTCAGGTACTCATCGCCCGCGAGTTGGGATTAACTCCCGCCGCGCGGCAAGTGCTTAAGGCGAACAGCGCGAATGCTGCGCTCGATCTCGTCGGCCAGTTTGCTGCCGACGAGGCGCGTTCGCGCGTCGCAATCGAAGCGAAGCCCGCGAAGGCCGACGAGAGCGGCGATCGATGAACACCCGATCACACTTCGATCACACCGCACCTAAAAGCATTGCGGCCCAATGGGTTCGCGTGGCGCATAATATCAACGATCAGACGCGCTTTGCGCAGCATTTCGCGCCACGGCGCTTTGGGGCGCGCCGATTGCGCGCCAGCGAGCAATCGAGCGATCTGCCGTCGTACATCGCGCTGGCGCGCGCGTCGCGCGCGAACACCGTGCGATTTGAATGCACTGACCAGCGCGATCGCAGCATCAATCGCCTTGGGGCTGGCGAGCGCAGACCTTCGAGCGCGCCTATTAGAAGTAACATACGCGTCCCAACCGGAAAGGAATCCATCGCTCGCGGCAGGAGTATTAAGGGCGCGTTCGCGCGGCGAGCGAAGGCCGAAGGATCGAGTTTCACAAAATGACATTCCAAAACGAAACCTCGTCGATTTTTTGGCGGGAAATTTCCGACAGGATCTCTTGAATGAAACCCCCCGCACCTGATCTCGCCGCGCAGCGCCAACGCTGGAAGCGCGATCCCGTCGCGTTCATTGCCGAAGTCTTGATTAACCCGGAAACTGGCCGCGCATTTGAGTTGTATCCCGCGCAGGTCAAATTCCTTCGCGAAGCGCTCACACTCACGAAAGAAGGCACGCTGCCATTTTCTGAGCTTGTCTATTCGTGCCCGAAAAAATCTGGAAAAACCGCGACGACGGCCCTTGCCTGTTTGTACGTGATGATCGTGCTCGCACCCCCTTTCGGGGAGGCGTTCACCGTCGCAAATGATTTGGAACAAAGTCGCGGCAGAGTTTATCAGGCCATCACGCGAATCATCGAAGCGTCGCCGCTCTTGAAAAACTCGGCGACCATCACGCAGAGCAAGGTGACGTTCAATTCTACTGGTTCGACGATCACCGCGATCGCCAGCGACGCGGCGGGAGCGGCGGGCAGCAATCCGAATCTCGTCTGCTTCGACGAACTTTGGGGATACACTTCCGAAGGATCGCGGCGGCTTTGGGATGAGTTAATTCCGGTTCCGACGCGCAAGGTCTCGGCGCGTTGGACATCGACGTATGCCGGATTCGAGGGCGAATCCAGCCTGTTGGAGGATTTGTACGCGCGCGGCATGCGCGGCAAGGAGATTGCCCCGGCTCTGCGCAGGCAGAAGGGCATGCTGATGTTCTGGAGCCACAACCCCGTCGCGCCGTGGCAGACGCGCGCGTGGTTGAACCAGATGCGCGAGCAGCATCGCCCAAACGCCTACCTGCGGCAGATCGAAAACCGCTGGGTTTCGACCGAGTCGAGCTTTGTCGAAATGGAGTGGTGGGACGCCTGCGTCGATGCGAACGCGCGCCCGGTTGCGGCGAGCGCCGCGCTGCCGGTGTGGCTGGGTGTCGATGCCTCGGTGAAGCGCGATTCGACCGCCATCGTCGCATGCACGTTCGACAACGACGAGAAAAAAGTACGGCTCGCTTGGCACAGGATTTTTCAGCCATCGAAGGCGTCGCCGTTGGATTTCGAGGCAACGATCGAAAAGACCTTGCTCGACCTGCGGAGGCTTTTTCGCGTGCGCGAAGTCAGATTTGACCCTTACCAAATGCAGGCGACGGCGCAGCGCTTGCAGCGCGCGGGCGTGCCGATGGTTGAATTCGCCCAATCGGTGCCGAATCTTACAGAAGCCTCGACAAACCTTTACGAACTCATCAAAGGCCAGAATTTGATCGCCTATGCCGATGCGGATATTCGGCTGGCGGTCTCGCGCTCGGTCGCGATCGAAACGACACGCGGCTGGCGCATCGCGAAGGAGAAGGCGAGCGCAAAAATCGACGTGGTGATTGCGCTGGCGCAGGCGGCACTCGGCGCGGTGCAGGGCCAGCAATCCGAACCTGGGTTTTACGCGCTGGCAAAGATCGAGGTCGCGCGGCGCGAAGTTGCGGCCGGAATGTCGGTCGCGGATGCGGCGGCGAACGCGGGGCTCGGTGCGGGGGAATTGACCAAGTGGATCGATCGCCGCGCAGGTGAAGCGCCGCGCCTGTCTGCGATGTCGGCGCGTCCGCCCGCCGATCAGGTCGAAGCCTGGGAGTACGCCGCCAAGCGCGTGTCGAACGGCTTAACGCTTGAGGCGGCGATCGCCGAGACGTTCAGGGTGCATCGCACGCAGATTATCCCGGCCGCGCTTGCGGCCTACATCGCGCGCTCGAACACGCCGCTCGGTCCGAGTCGCCCGCGATTTGCCCCGCCTGGCGCGACGAGTCCCTTATGAAAAAAATCACCGAGAAATTCCACCGCTGGCTCGTCGGCGCGATTCGCGAAGGCACTGCGGCACCACCGCCCGTGAAGCCGCCGATGACTGGGCATCGGCAACTGATGCGCTTGCAGGCCGCGCGTTCGCTGGTCGCCGATGGTGTCACGATTGAGCAGGCGGCCGCCGCCGCTGGCGTTGAGCCCGAGGATTTGAGGCATTACCTGTCGCCGCGCAGGAGACACCGCTAGGGGCGCTCAATGATGCTTATTGAACGTTAGACGGCTGTGCGTTATGATGAAGTTACCGACCTCGCTGCTCCGCGTGGGCAGCGAGGTTTTTTTTGAAGAGGAGAATTTGATGAGTAACTACGGATATGTAGCAAATGTGGACCCGAACACCGGCGTAATTTTCACCAGCCGCGCGGCGGCTGAATTGGACGCCGGGCGCGCCATCGGCATCAACGCCGCCGCGATGCCGCTTGGCACGCAGATCGCCGAGCGCGCGCTCGCTCGCACGGGCGACCCCGATGCGTGCTTGAAGATGATCAAGATTGCGCACCGCGACGCTCCGCACGGACTGGAAAAGTCCGAACCCGTCGCGGTCGAGACCAAACCGGAACCGACGCGCAAGCTGTCGGAGACCGAGGCGATTACGGGTTACGTATCGGTGACCGATTTGATCCGCAAGGCGCAGAGCAACCCAGGCGCGATCGAGGATCTTGAGCGTGGATATTCAGGCCGCGAATGCGCTCAGCTCGCCAAGGCCGCTGCGCAGCCAAAGGAAGTCACGGCGTTTGACCTGGAGACCTTGTCGCCGGCGTTGAAAAAGGCGATTGCGGAGTTTGACGGCGCTGGAATCGCGCGGCGCTTGTTAAAGCGCGCGTCGGCTTGATTCGAATTCGGAGACTCATCGCGATGAAGCGTTTTGAAAAAAGAGACCTCTTCGGCATTCCGCCGCGCGAGACGCCGCCTGGGATCTGGCCGACGACGCCAACGCCGCCTGCGCAGCGCACGCCCGCACCCGTCGTCGAAACACCCGCTGCGCCGCGCAGGTCGCCGGTGCCGACGGGTCCTGTGCCGTCGAATGTCGCCGTAGTACGTGACGTGGTGCTGAGCGATGAGGAATGAAAACGGTCATCGTCTACCTTGCGATCGCGTCGGTGCTGATCCTCTGGACGCGAGTGAACGC
>Ga0074046_10005454_pt1 | contig 10167 bp, 14 predicted proteins | sample BogForMeECP23OM3_FD_94441 | JGI IMG/M metagenome (GOLD analysis project Ga0074046, IMG submission 94441) | Bog forest soil microbial communities from Calvert Island, British Columbia, Canada - Bog Forest MetaG ECP23OM3 | ecosystem: Environmental > Terrestrial > Soil > Wetlands ...
ATGATAGAACTTCGTAAGCACAAGCGCGTAGGTGAAGAAGATCGCGTTATAGAAGAAGGCCTGCGTCGTCATCAGCGTGAGCGCCACCAAGGCCCTGGTTCTGTAGGTCACGAAGATCGTCTTGAACACTTCCTTCAGCGGCGTATACGTTCGCGGATGCACGCGCATGGGCTTCAGCTCGGAGGCATCCTGTAATTTCGTACCATGCTTGCGGAACCCAGCCTCGATATTACCGACGACTTTCTCGGCTTCGTCCTCGCGCCCGTGGATGGCAAGCCAGCGCGGGCTTTCCGGGAGAAATGACCGCAGGACGAGAATGCCGAGGCTGAGAACTGCACCGATAAAGAAACCAAGCCGCCAGCCGATTTCGGGGTTTATGTTTGCCGGGTTGAGAAGCACGATCGACGCTCCCGCACCCAGCGCGCCGCCGAGCCAGAACGTGCCGCCGAGCGCCAGATCTGTCCATCCGCGGTATCGCGCCGGGATCATCTCCTGGATCGTGGAGTTGACGGCGCTGTATTCGCCGCCGATGCCCGCGCCGGTCAGAAAGCGGAATAAGCAAAAGCTCACGAGGTCCCATGAAAAGGCGGTTGCGGCTGCCGACAGGAGATACAGCCAGAGCGTGACGAAGAACAGGAGACGCCGGCCGAGGCGGTCCGCGAGCCAACCGAAAACGAGCGCGCCGATGACGGCTCCGGCGAGGTAGAAGCTCGATACGAGGCCGACATCGGAGTCGGTGAAATGAAGCACCGGGCTTGCTTTGAGCGCACCCGCAACCGAGCCCGCGAGCGTAACCTCCAGCCCGTCGAGCACCCAGGTAATTCCCAGCGCGACCACGACAAGCGTGTGGAACCGTCCCCAAGGCAGGCGGTCGAGGCGAGCCGGCGCGTAAGTCTCAAGAATGGCCGGCTGTTTGGGTCTGTCTACGATGTCTTGCATGGATCGCCTTTCCAGGCTTCAAACCTGAGAAGGCGAAAACGCTCCCAATCCATCGGGCATGAGGCGACTTAAGCACAAGCCACACATTGCTATGCCAACAGGGACGCCACAGCGGCTTTTCTTAACTTTTTGGTTATCACGGGAATGGTAGCGGTTTAGTTGAAGGATTCGGGCGCCATCAACCACACATAAAAAGAATCGGCTATGTTCATGTCATCGAAGCGGAATTTGGCTCGCGAGAACGAAGAGCTGAAGGCTCAGATAGCCGCCCTCACGCAACAGGGGCAAGCTTCGCCGCGTCAGGGCTGGGGTCTCGGCTTGGAGCAGGGCAAAAGCCAGGTTGATCATGACCGCCTGGAATTCGAAAAAGTTAAGCTGGCCGAGGAGAAATATCGTTTTGAGGCGCAAGCGGCGCGAAGCTATGCGGGACAAGTCGTGCAAGCCCTGCTGCTCCTCAACGCCGGGGCCGCTCTTGCCATGTTGGCCTTTATCGGCGGCTTTTCGAAGGAGGCAAATTTGAAGAGCCTGCTTCTGGGCCTCTCCGATCCGCTCGCTTTCTTCAGCCATGGCGCTGCTTTGGCGGTTCTCACCGCGATATTCGCCTACCTCAGCCAGGCATCATGGGCGGATGGGAGTTCGCTCTGGGGCAATACACTCCGAATTTTTGCGATGGTTTTGGCGCTCGGCAGTTTGCTCTTGTTCACGGGCGGAACATCGCAAGCCAGCGCTGTTTTTGCTGCATTTCGTTGAGCGCTTTCGCCTTTCATGACAGGCGGCCAATCTCAGATCGTATTTCTTCGAAAACTTCATCCTCGATCCCAAGCAAGTGGACGTGTTCGGCGAGAATATCGAAATATTCCCGGTTCGTCCCAAGGCGGCCTCGTCCACGCGCGATGATGGCGGCCGCTTCGGCGCCGCTAACGTCGGCAAATTGGGGGCTCGATCTGTTCATCACGAAGGCCAAGGCGTCGACAGGACCCTGCGGTGTAATCACTGGATTGAACACGGGCGTGTAGCCATGCCCGATCATTTCCCGCATCCAAAGGATTTCGGTCTCCTGGTTCGCCAGGCTGGCGGGTATCCGGAACGCCAAGCCATCGCACTCCCCGCCGGCATCGAGAGCTGCCATTAACGCGGGAGCCTTCCTCGATCCGCGGCCAATCTCGATTTTAAGACAGAATCGCCGATGGAAGCCGGGAAGAGTCGCTTTTCTGATCTCAACGATATGGATCGCGGGGTCCCACATCAGCGACCCATAGGCGAACACCCACAGGTCGGCATCCAGCCGCCCGGCAAGCACGGCGCTGCGTGTGGCTTCGCGATCCTGGTGCGAGAGGCGCCAGTTGTCGCGGCCCGCCGCTGCTGCACGCCTGTCCCATTCCTCGAACGATGCGAGCGAAATCCGGAATGCCGATTTCTCCGGTTCGATGATCTTACCGGCAAGCATCGGGACATGAATGAATGCATCGGGCGATAAGGGCATGCCGGCCTCTATCCGCGGAAACGTGTTTATGCGGTGCTATTCACAGGACCGTAGGTGCTCAGGAAAGCAGCCATGCACACAGCCTCAAACTTAGCTAGATTGAATTCCTTCAAAGTTCGGTGATGCCCCGGCGTTGACGGTATGCTCAACCCGAGGATCATACTGGCCGTGTTGGCTTGGATTCTTATCCACCGGCTTTTCGCACAACCTCGCGCCCGGTTGACTCCGCTTCTATTTGTAAATATGAAGGTTGCATTGCCCACACACTACAACCCCTAACGGTACCCCCGCATCGTTAGGGGTTTCTTGTTCAGCTTTTTGGTTCTGCTCCGCACCTTGTCGACCGCCATGACGTGCACGTACAAGCAGGTCCGGCCAGCGATGCTATTCCACCTTGATCGTTCAGGCTTGGCTCTTCCATCTCGCTAATTGCGGTTATCTGCAACCGGGCGAGCTTTTCATGACTTCTTCGACAATCCCCTACATCTGGTCAACCGTGCAGTCTTTACCGACAAATTCTCCGTTCCGGTAACAAAGGCTGCAGCAGGTCTCACTCTTGCCGCCATCTCGTTCTGTTCCCCCGCCCCCGGGGTCTTTCGAAAGCGGCATACCGCAGGATTGGCATTGCTTAATGGTTCTCCCCTTGGTTGAGTGCATCTCTTAATTATGAGGTTTCGAACCGACACGGTCTTTTTCCGGATGAGTTCCCCTGGTTCAACAAAGCCAGAGACGCATAGGATCAGGAGAGTGAGAAAGCGTCGTTGGCTGCCCGAATAAACATGTATACATTGACATCTATAAATTAAACAATTAGTTTGCGTTCAGAATAAGTATTCATCTTATTGTTTTAGAGATTTTTCGCCCCACCAGGAAAACCGCGCCATCTGGCGCGGTTTTTCCCTTTCTCCCCGGGCTCAAACTTGCCTTGTCCGCAATGCCGCCGGTGCATGCATTGTCGAAACCGTGAGGTTTATTGGTTCCCCGCGGCCGGCTTAAGCGGCATAGCGCACCAGTGCGGCCGGTGGCCGGAATGGTCGAAGAGTCTGATCAGGTCAGCCATGGCGATGGTCGTCGTCATCGTGTTGACGAGGGGGTGCGCGCTCACGGTCTCTACCTCGCGCATCCGCTTATCGAGAATGACGCGCACTTTCCGCTCAAGGTCGTTGAAGACTGCGAAGGGCGTGACGCTGCCGGGCAGGACCTTAAGTGCGCCTGCCAATGTTTGGGGTGACGCGAAGGAAAAGCGGCCGTCCGCTCCGATGCTCTTGGCGAGTTGCTTTAGATCCAGCGGAGGCGTGAGAAGATGCATCGCCACGAGATAGAGTTGTTTGCTCTTGTCTTCGACCACGATGTTCTTCACGGGAAATTCCCATTGACCGATGTCCCGTTGCGCGAGGCCTTCGGCAGTGAGCACGGCTTCGTGTTCCACCGTCTTGGACGCGATGCCAAGCTCGTCGAGGAGTTTGAAAAAGGCGCGGTAGTTGTTCATCGGGGAAATATGTGGGAACCGTGATTGGAAGGTCGAGAGGTCAGTGGCGCGGGTCGCGATTTTCGGAGGAGTTTGGAGCATACTCGCCATTGCCGGCGCGAAACGCCGCCTCCGTCCGTAGATCAACCCGCCTTTAATCGGAAATGATTAAAGCCGAAAAAGTTGATGGATTCTAAAGTTCTAGAGCCGCCCCACATTCCCCTTACTCAGCCGCTAGGAATTTTCATTCATTGATTTCGGAAAATGAGGCGTTGATAATGCTCTCCCTAGGCTGGTGTAAGATTTAAGAACGGAATCATCGCCTCGAGCCAAGGTTGAACATTACTTCATTTGGTGTCCCATGCAGGATGTCGCAGTAGATTTCCTTCGGCGCGTACGTTCAATCATTGAAGCCGCGGAGCGGGGCCTCGTCACGGAGGAAGATCTCACCGCCGGAAGAGACGCTATGAACAAATTACTTGAGCAGGATTGGGTGATGCCTCGAGCCGTATCCGAAGTGAGCATTCACTGGAAACTGATCGAGGAATCTCTCAGAACTATCCTGGAAGGACAGCCTGACGCGCAGGCTTCGACAGAAGAGTTGCAGGCCGCCTGGACCGCGTACGGCGGCATTGAAGACGTTTTCATAGACCACTGATAATAGCTATCACTTTTAGCTGATATACAGCGCCTATGTCAGGCGGCCGAACCCCATCGCCGTCGCCGCTCGCTGGTCGATCGCAGTTTGCTGGCCAGGTCGGCAATGCGCTCAAAGCCTTCGGCCGCAACAAGCGCACGCTGCTTTATCCGTGGATCGGTTACCCTCGTACTAAGCGCGCGCATCTGCTTTGCGTACTCACGCCAGAGCTCTACATCGTATAAGGTGTACAACATGGTAACTGCTACTCATGGACTTTCAACTCCATTCGATTTTTCCATGATTTTATGAAAAATGCCTTGACTATAACTCATTTGCCACGCCCGATCGCCTAACCGCACCCAGCCGTGCGGGCTAAGTGAGGGTAAAAGGCCAGCAAAGTCATGCGAACGAATAGGTCTTCCCGGACTTCACGCTGTGAAGAAGATTCGAAAAGCCCCTAGCGATCGAAGAACGCTAGGGGCCTGGGCGACCGAAGTATCTTGCAAAGGCGTTTTGGAAAGGATCGGCAATGCCAGTTGTGTTCAAATCCTCTCCTGTCGCATACAGGCTAATAGCGGCAATGCGGTCATGCAACAGTTCTTGCGTGTGTGGCCAACTGCCCAGTGGAATAGCGGCAGAAAAAGCACAGCTCATTGCAGCCAACATAGCATTCTATCTTGAGAAGCTTGAGCTTAGCGACACGGCTCATTCCAGATTGAGCCCAACCATCAGGAGGAGCGGCCGGGCTGAAAGGAATATTTGAGGTGGGCCCTCACAGCCCGTGTGGCAGCCAAAAGAAGGCGAGGCCTTTTAATGGGAAAATAAGCAAGAAATCTTAGACTCCAGCGTTATGTTCAAGACCGAGTCGGGAGCGTTTAAAATCATGATCGAGTTAGCTTTTATTAAGCCGTTCGCATACAATGATCCTGAAACAGGCGACAAGATCGCGGTCTCAGTCTCGGATGTTTATACGAAGCTATCGGTGAACGATCGCGAGTATTATTTCGTTCGGGAGAACGGCACGTTTGACGGCGCCGCGACGACGAAACACAATGGTCCTATTTTGGTTTACGCGGCGGACTGAACGGATCAAGCTTTGCCGCTTCCCATTTTCGAGCGCTTTCTTCCGTCCTGGCGCGGCCGACAATAACGAGTCGGCCATTTTCCCACCGCTGCCTGTGCTCGTGCTCGCGGCGCGCCGGGTCTCTCGTGACACCGCTTTGGACGATCGTGTTTCCAACCTTGAAGTCGTACGTGTAATAGACCCGCTTTTTCATACATTGACCTCAGCGTCGAATCAGGCGGGCGGATCATGGCGTGATTCGCGTTCGGTTGGTCAATGAACAATCAGCAATCACCCCATCTGGCGAGAGCCTATGCAAAGGAATGAGGTTTTCTGCATTTTCCCTTGAAGGCAGCGTCGTCCGGCACGAGCCATTTCACCGAATCCAAAACGCGCTGACCATCGAAATTTCGCTAAAAAGCGCGAGGCTTCGATCTCGATGAAGCGCGGCAGCGTGACCTTGTCTGCCCAAGATAAGCAACCTATAACCTATCAAGGTTGTTAGCTGATAACCATCGCCCGCAGCAGCATTAATACCTCGGTAAATGTGTTACCGAGGGTGGACAATGATCGACTGCGTCTCCATCAGCTCACACCATTTGTTCGCAGGCAACCCCATATATGAGCAGCACAGGCTCAGGCATGAATGCATCGTACAGAGGCAGTCGTGGAATGTTCCTACCATCCGACAATCCGCTGCAGGAAATTTTCCCTCAGCTAACCGTTTTGAACTACGGCGAAGAAAAGGAGTATCTGCGTGCTGCCTGATAGCGGAAAATGCGGTTCCGAGGTCGCCCAAACCGGCAATGACCCGATTCGGGGCATACTGGCGGCGTTACGCTATCTTTCCCGTGAAGCCGAAGGCGCGGGTCTTAAAGAGCTTGCGAGAACGCTAGAAGAGGCGGAATTGAAATGCGATCGAGCTACCGATAATAACCGGGATCTTCCCTAGCTTGGCTCTCCATCAACACAAAAACAACTGAGATAGGCACAATGCCATTACGTGAATCCTGCCTTACATCGCAAAATGAGACCGACGGTGGCTGTCCCGGCAAACCGCGCGCGCCTGCAGATACGCTCGCGGATGCTTTGCAATCGCAAATCATAAACGCGTTCGAGGCCGCGATTTACCAGGGCATGCGCCCCATGGATGCCCTCGCGGTCATCCTGGCCTGGATGTCATCGGAAATGATGCGCATCCAGGCGGACCAGGCAAACCGGTCGTCATGGTAGCTGGGTTAAAGAAAGAACCTGCTACTCAGTGGCGATCGTCGGCTCCTGCCCCATCTCGGCGCGCCGCCGATACAGGCCCGCAAAGTCAATCGGGTCGAGAAGCAGCGGCGGGAACCCGCCCTCGCGCGAAAGGTCGGCTACGAGGCGCCGAACGAACGGGAAAAGAAGGGCTGGGCACTCGATGAAGAGCACCGGCTGGATCGCTTCCTGAGGAAGATTTCTCAGAACGAAAGCGCCGGCGTAAATAAGTTCGATGTTGTAGAGGACGCCCTCATCGCTCTTGGCCTCGCCTTCGAGAGAAAGAGCGACCTCATACGCATCCTGCTGGAGATTGCGGACCTGGACGTTGAAGTTGATCTGCAGGTTGGGGTTTTTCCCCGGCCCGCGGAAGAAGCGTGTCGCATCCGGGCACTCGAAGGAAAGGTCCTTGATATATTGTCCTACGACATTGACCTGAGGAGCCTGGGCATTGTCCGGCCCCGGCTTCGGGGTGTCGCCGCCATTCGTTCCGTTGCTTGCAGCCATCGTTTCAATCTCCGCCATCTCTGAGTGGGCTTTCGCGTGCATAGGTGCGGTTTGGCCGCAGACGGCGCGCTTTTGGAATCGGAGCTAGCATGGCCCACCGTGAACTGCAATGCCTTCGGAACCCTTATTCAGCGTCGTCCCAAGAAATGGGGCGATCGCAGCCCTCCGCTATTTCGGTTGCACGGATGGATTTCCGCCCGGCGTGCCAGGTGGTGGTATCACGGGCGTGCTGTGGGGGTTGGGGTCCGGAGCGGGGACGGCGATGCCCTGGTCCATACCGGCAGGCGGATGAATCACCCCGCTGTTGCGATCGAGGCGCTCGCTCAAGGTTTCTCCCGGCCGCCTGTCCTGGGCCGTTGCCCGCGGGTCCTGCGGTGCGGTTTTGGGCGTTTCCTGCGAAGCATCCGCCTTCAGCTCGCTTGGAGCAATCGCCAGGAAAGCCATCACTATGGCCAACAGCTTGCAGTGAAGCATTGAGGGCCTGCCGGACGAGAGTGTAGCCATAAATTTTTTCTCGATTTCCCATTCGGAAACCGATTGAAACGTCTGCGGTTCCTCCAAAGGCGATCACTCAGCTGGCGCCGAAGCAAGCTGCGATCGGCCGCGAGAGAGCATCCAGGTTGCAAGGGCGCAGGTGAATATGACGGCGGCGATGCCTGCGGTCACCAGAAGCACCTCGCCAAAGCCGCCAGCGCGATGAAGAGAGCCTATGATGGGCACGGCCATGCCGCCGACCGTAAATCCGATGAAGAAGCGGACCGAATAGATGCGGTTACGGAATTCGTCCGGGACATAACGCCCGATCATGGCGTCATTGACCACCACCTGCCCGTAGATTGCAGCCGTCACGAGCGTGAGCCCTATCGCCATCGGCAAGCCGACGCTGGCTGCCGCGACAAGCAATCCGGTGAACTGCAGCAGCGCAAGTCCCACGAGGATGGCAGGCAGTTCAAAGCGATCGACCAGCCGTCCGACAACGATTTGCGTGAGCGCGCCGCATAAAAATATGCTTGTCGTAAGCCAGCCGGTAACTGCGAGCGGAACCGCAAGGCCGAGGCGCTCGTCGATGACCTTCGGCATTGCAATCGTCACAATGTTGAACGTCAGCCCACCGGCGAGAATTGCGGTCATGAAGAGCGTGAGCAACCAGATCACGCGTTTGCGGTCGAGGTCCAAGGTGTGGCTGGCCGTTCCCTTCTTTCCTGTGGCCAGATCGTCCTTGACGAGCAGGACGAATGCGATTCCGGTCGCAATCAGCACCGTGCCGGGGACGATGAACGCCGCCCGCCATCCGAAAGCCGCTGCAAGCGCCGCCGTTATCCCCGAGGCAAGAGCGGCGCCGATGTTGCCCCACACGCCATTGACGCCGAGCGCACGGCCAAGCTGCTTGGCATTCGCGACGATCATTGCGCTGCCAATGGGGTGATAGATCGCGCTGAAGACGCCGAGCAGGAAAAGTGCAACGGCAAGCATCGCAAATGTGGTCGACACAGCAACGAAAAGGCAAGCCGTCCCATATCCGAAAAAGAAGGCTGTGAGGAGCGCACGCCGCCCGAAGCGGTCCGCAAGCCAGCCAATCGGCAACGCGAACAGCCCGAAAGCCACAAACGCTCCGGTGGAAAGCCAGATGAGGTCGCCATAATCCCGCTTGAGCTCGGCGGCGATGGCGATCACGGCGGTCGGGAAAATCAGCAATACGAAATGGTCGAGCGCATGCGCCCAATTCACGAACAGGATCGTCCGGTTCGTTGCCCCGTCTTCCGCCTTCATGGATTTGATGTGTCCGTTGCCGATTTCGGCCTCACTTTAACCTTGTAGGGAAGGCATTGGAGCCGAAAACTGTCGCAGGGTATGGCGAACCTGGAAATCGCGGCTCAAAAGAGTGTGAGAGCATGGAGAATCTCCTCGCAAAAGGAGCAAGGTAGGGTCTTGCTCTGCACAAACCACCATTCTTAAGTTTAATAGCGAAGTTTCGCCTTGATCGAAGGTAGCAGCTCAACAATGATGCGCGCCAGGTGACGGCTGCCGAGGGGCTTTTCCATGAGCGATGATACCCTGACACGGTTGGCAGCAACCATAGCCGCGCGCCGTTCAGCGACCGCCGCAGCCTCCTATACAAAGGCGCTCCTGGACAAAGGCGCCGCTGCTTGTGCCAAGAAGCTTGGCGAGGAAGCGGTCGAGACGGTTATCGCGGGGGTCAGCGAGAGCGACGAAAAGCTCTGTGCGGAGGCGGCCGATCTGCTCTATCACCTTCTCGTTCTGCTCGAATCGCGCAACGTGCGGCTGGAAGCCGTGTTGAGTGAACTCGACCGCAGAACGTCGCAATCCGGTCATGCCGAAAAGGCGTCACGGGGGCAAAGCGGAAGCGCGCCATGAGCTTGCAATTACAGGTGCTGGACTTTGAGCCGCGACAGGCGCTCGACCTATCGCCCTACCGCACATTTACGCGGGAGGAGTGGTCGGAGCTGCGCAATGGCGTGCAGCTCACGCTGAGCGACGAAGACTTGGCGCGCTTGTCCGGCCTCATCGAGCGGATCTCGCACGCTGAGGTGACGGATATTTACCTGCCCATCTCCAAGCTCGTGAACTATTACGTGCGGGCGGCGCAGCTTCTTCACTCGGCGACCACGAAATTTTTTCACCAGGGCGAAGCCAAAACACCGTTCATCATCGGCATCGCGGGAAGCGTAGCCGTTGGAAAAAGCACCTCGGCCCGCGTTTTGCGAGAGCTTCTCGCCCGCTGGCCGAACCATCCGCGCGTGGACCTCGTCCCGACCGATGGCTTCCTGTTGCCGAACGCCGAGCTGACGCGGCGC
>Ga0074046_10005456_pt1 | contig 10166 bp, 6 predicted proteins | sample BogForMeECP23OM3_FD_94441 | JGI IMG/M metagenome (GOLD analysis project Ga0074046, IMG submission 94441) | Bog forest soil microbial communities from Calvert Island, British Columbia, Canada - Bog Forest MetaG ECP23OM3 | ecosystem: Environmental > Terrestrial > Soil > Wetlands ...
GAGTAGTTTCGAATTCGTTCCGAGCTGCGCGCGCTCATCCGTTGCTTGAGCTCAGGCTGCCGCACCAGAGAATCGATCGCCATGCTAAGTTTCTCCGAATCCCGGGGAGGCACGACGTAACCATTCCACCCATCTTCGACCAGATCGGCGGAGCATCCCGCAACGCTGCTCACGATGATCGGAAGTCCGCAAGCCATCGCTTCGTTCACCACCAGACCCCATGCATCGCTGTGCGTCGGCAGGACGAAGGTTTCCGCCAGCGCATATAGACCCGCCAGTTCCTCCCGTTGCGCGAATCCCGGAAGACAAATCATCCCGGGGCTGATCCGTTTCGCCTGTTGTGACAGTGCCTCCCTGGAGCCACCATCGCCTGCAAACACCAATCCGACCTTCGATCGCAGGCCGCTCTCTAGTTTGGCATAGGCTTCGAGTAGATCGAAAATACCCTTTTCCGGCACCAAACGGCCCACAAAAAGAATAAACCGCGAGGGCAGCCCCAGTTTCTCTCGAAATTCAGCCGCGTGCATCCTGGTGTTCTCCGCCTGCGTGGCAAAAAAGGCGTTATCGACCGCATCGGGCGCGGTGAAGATGCTCGCTTCCGGAGACCCCAGCGACCTGAGATACTCGAAAGATGTCTTCCCCGGCACCACAAATCGGTCACAGTGTCTCAAGAAATAAATCTTCAGGAACTCCACCCACACCCGTCCTCGGCGAGCGTCCTGACTGTTGCTCTCCGACCACAACACGAATGCAACCCCGTGGCGCCGCGCCCACAGGAGAGCTTCCCATGAGGCGGCATAGTTGTATCCGCCACAGATGATGACCTGCGGACTCACTTTGTTCAAGGCGGACCACAATCCTCCATTGATTAATACACTGAGCTTCCCCGCGCGCCACCGCCAGGACGGCAGAACCTGATGCGAAAAACAGATTTCGTTCCTGTATACAGGCCACTGCCGAAGTGTCCTATCTGTCTCCGCCAAGAAAAATACATGCAGATCCAGTTCCGCTCGGCGCGCCAGAACGTTGAAAACCGGGATGCGGTAGGGAGCGATGATCTCCGTAAGAACCACAAGCCTCCGACTCATTCTCGACATTCCACCCGACCTGCACTCAACGTTCGCCAAGTTGTTGCCTCACGATCTATGGCCAAACCCAGGGACAGTGGCATGGATTTAGGTCGGCCTCGCTCTGACATTCACGAACGTCAGACGAGCGGAGTTCATTCGACTTTGTCTTGAGCGTCATGCCATGCCCTCGATTTCCCTTTTCAGCAGATTGCGGCCGATGGCGGCCCAACTGATTGCATATACCGCACACCCCACACCGATCAAGGCCAATGGGGGCAGGCGCCTTGGAAGCGCGACCCACAAGGCAGCGCCCATCAATAGACTGGCAATCACGGCAACGCTCGCCAGCGGAGTCTTCGCAGCGGCGCGCACGTGCGAAGGACAGAGCAGGAAGGCACAGAGCGCAACCCCGAGTTCGCCCAGCACGAAGGCCACGCAGGCGCCACCGATTCCAAACAACCGCGGCAGGATCAGATTAAGAACCACGGCAGTGGCGGCGCCGGCCAGCGTGGAAACGAAATAAGCCCGATGACGACCCATCGCGTAGAGAATTGTTCCCGCGAACAGCGCCGCTGCCGGAGCCGTAATCACATAAAGTGCGACCCATTGGAAAGCATGCACCGCCTCCTGAAACTGAGCGCCGAGCAGCCAGGGGACAACCACTGGGGCGGTTACCACGCCGCCCAGCGCCAATGGAACACCGAACCAGAACAGAACAGAAGCGGCGATCCTGGTGAGTCGAGCAAGCCCATCGGCGGAATTTGCGCGCAAGGCCATGCGCGGCATCAGCACGACCTGGGTAACCGAGAGGAAATTACGCAGCACATCGGCCAACCGCGTCGCGGCCGCATACAAGCCCAGGGCGTGCTCACCAAGATACCATCGAACTGCGATATGTCCGCTGCGATGATAGAGAGTTGACATCAGCGTAGATCCCGCATAATGCAAGCTAGGCACCAGGATCGCGGCCCAGCGCCGCGGTGCAATCGAAAACCGGAAGCGATACCCCTGCCGCCACAGAAACGTCCAACCAATCAGGCTCGTCAAGAGCGCGGAAGTCAGGATGCTGACCGGCACCCAGATCACATCCTTGGGAGATCGAACCAGGGTGAAAATGCCGGCGGCATAAAGACATTGCTGCGCGATCGAAATGAACGATTGCGCATGGAACAGCTCCAGCGAAGACAATAGATAGTCCAACGACAGACTGCTGGTTAACACCGAAGCCACTCCGTACAACTTAAGGAGGAAGCGGACATCTTGCCGGACTTCAAAACTTGCTACCACCAGGATCGCAACCGCCGCAACTCCACCTGCCAGAACGCGCAGTACCAGAACATCGGAAATGATCTCAAAAGCCGCCTCGCGCCGAGCCGCCACCTGCTGGGCGGCATACGAGGTAAGCCCTGGATTGGCCACCAGTGCCGTGAAGCCGCACACGGCAACCACGTAGCTCCACAGTCCATAAATATCGACGCCGAGGCGCCGCACCAGGAACGGGAAGGTGGCGGCTGTAAGCACAGTGCCCACAACGCGGGCAGTGGTCACAGAGAGTACAAACCCTCCGTAACGCAGCAGAGACTTAGAAACGCTCAATACACCATCCTATATCCCAAAGTTCGCGACCAACTCGATGATTTCCCATCTATGTTGGACTTACAAGTTCTCTTGCTGTAGAAGCGGGGCTTGCTCCGTCTGTACGGGAAATCAGACCCCGCATCAATGTTTCTTGCGACGTTTGCCCATCGCCTCCACAAATACACTTTCCCAATCTCGTGTGACACTGTCCCAGTCGAATTGCAAGGCATGCCGGACGGCAGCGGCAGACATCTTGAGCCGCAAGTCCTCGTCGGCCAGCAGCGTCCCCAGCTTTTGTGAGAGTTCGATGTCCGATTCTACCAAGTACCCCGTTTCACCGTTGACAACGTAGTCCGGCCGGTACTTCGCCATAGCCACCGCCGGCAATCCGCAGGATGCCGCCTGTCCCAAAACCTGCGGATGACCTTCGAGCACACTTGGAAAAAGGAACACGTCTGCCTTCCGCATTTCCTCAGCTACCTCTGGCTGCGAAAGATGGCCAACGAAGGTCACGTTGCGACACCCCAATTCGCTCACCAGGGACCGGCACGCCGCCTCTTCTTCGCCCTTCCCCGCCAGTCGAAATTCAACCGACGGCCAGTTTGCCGCCTCGTGAATGACGACATTCACTCGCTTGCGAGCCTGCAATGAGCCGGCATAAAGCACCGTAAGCTTCGATCCAGGTCGCCGAACCTCCGCCGGTGGATAGAACAACTCTCGTTTCATCCCATCGTAAATTGTCCCCGTCGCAACCCCGAACCGGTCTTCGACTGTCTGCGTTACGTATCGCGAATTCCCGACGACGCAATCGGCCTCGCGAATCGATCGCGTCATCGTTGGCGGAACATCGATTTCATCGAGAGCCATCACGATATAAGTCACGAGCGCAACTGGAAGTCCCAGCGAACGCCTGAAGAACAGGAAGAGCCTATCCAGCGGCCCCTCGCGCGGGAAAAAGTAGATGTCGACTCTCGAGAGCAACACACGAGTGAGCCATCGCGCCGTATTTCCATGTGGCGAACACTGCAGGATTTCGGTATTCTCGCGAGCCAGAATGCGCGGATCGGGAGGTCCGTCGCCAAGCAGCATGACCCTGAACCGATCCGCCGGAAGGCGGCTAACAATCTCTTTTACGGTCAGGTTCTGCGCGTTCGTGTTCGCATCATCCGCGAACGATGGAGTGAATATCGTGATCATGAAGATTCTTGTGGGTTACGTCCTCGCCTCGCCGTTCTTGAGCATTGCACTCTTGCACTCCGATCTCCGGCTGCCCACCTGCGGCCGGCAGAGAACTTCCGCCAGCGCCGCTCGGGAAATCGACTGCACCAGCCGGCCTGCCGTGTCTGAGTCGGGCATACCCGCGCGCAACATGTCTGGAATGCGCAGCAGATCGTCCGGAAGCTCAAGCATCCGTCCCACGCCGAAGCGTACATATTGCGGAGCATATCCCGCATAAACGTGCCGCAACCATCCACACAGAAAGGCGGGGATCCCGACCGACGCACATTCGAAAGCTACCGTCGATTCGACCGTCACCGCGCACCATGTCTGCTGAAGAATGTCACGCGACAGTGGCGCATCCGTCACGCTCACGATTTTCCGGTCGCCTTCGCTCAAGGTACTTTTCACCAACCTCAGCCGCCGCCGGGCGCTCTCAAACGGATGCAGCTTCAAAACTACACTCTTGCCCGACGCGCGGGCGGCCGCACAGAGGCGTGGCAACACCTCGCGATAGATCGCCTCCACCCGCCACAAATCCGTTTCATACGGCTCGGTGAAAAACACGATCCAGGGAGCTTGCTCCCTCCACAGGGAAGCATTCTCTCGCGGTGGAGCCGGCGCTCCAATCCGAATCCTTCCCGCATCGACTCCGCAGATACGTTCCAGAAAATCGCGCTCCATCTCGCCTTTGGCCAGATAATTCGAAAACCGCAGATTCTTGAATGCCATGCCGCAATCGAGCGCTCCGTGATGACACGCGACTGCCGGAATTCCGCGTTGCCCGGCCAGCAGCAGGGGAATCCGCGTGTATGGATTCGAATCGTCGGCGCTCAGGCAGCCTGCCAACGGGCGTGTCTCCAGGACCCGGATCCAGGCATCGCGAACCGTGATTCCCCAGCGCAACCAGCGCAGCCCCTTTTTCAAGATCCCGAGCTGAACCGGCAACCTGAATGCCGGATGTTCTTCGAGCGACTGCTCCATCAGTTTCCAGCCGGCTTCAAGTTCCTGCAATTCGTTCTTGTCGTACCCCTTCTTTGCGAAACCAGCCAAACTCGCTGTGTCAACATTCGCCGGAACCGGCGAGAGGGCTGCAGACTCGCGGGCCAGAACCAGGAGAAATTTCTGCTCGGGCAAAATTTCGGCGTAACTGAGCGCCGTTCTTGTGACATTGGAATAAGCGCTGGGAAGCAGCACCACCGGCTCCGATTCCAATTTCGATTTCCCTTCCAACGACTGCATCAGCGCGCCCGCCAGCTTACTTCGCCAGCGGTAGTGCGGATCGTACTTGTCGTACACCACCTGCCGCAATTGTTCAAAGCTGAGATTCGCTACCGCACCGCCGCGCCGCAGAACGCTGCGCACCAGACGCTTCCGCAGACCCCCGTACATCACTTGCAGCGGCATTCCCAACTGAATTCGCGAAGCTTCCGCCGTCAGCGACGGCCGGCTTACAGCCAGCGTGCGACATCCTTTGAGCTTCTCGGCCAACCGAAGTGCGAGCCGCACGTCCCGCAATTCCGGCTGCAGCACCAGACTGATTACGTCCCACCAGTCGATGCCAAAGCGGTCCACAACTTGTCCCATGCCCAGTTGAAGCAAGGGTCGCCAAATCTGCAGATCCTCAACTTCGACGGCAAGGTCAAAAATGCTGAATACCGGACAGCCCAGCGCGGCACTCCGCTCGTCATAAAAGGCTTTGGGGGCTCGTCCCAGATCGATCACCGAATCCCAATGCTGACGTGTCCACGAACCGAGGAAGTCATCGTCGGGATGTAGGAGGAAAACTCGCATAAAAGCAGGTCTCAGGTTCAGGTCTCAGGTGCCAAGGATTTGGAGATTCCCTGAGACCTGACACCTGAGACCTGTTCCACCAGCGCCCAACTCAGCGGCGTTCCCGGCTCCACGTCGCAGGCCGCGCGTTTTCCCAGAACTTCCTTGAAGTGCCGCGGGTGCAATCCGTCCGCCGGACGAATCGAACGCACGTTTTGCTTTGTAAACAACTCGCCCTTCTTTACATCTTCGACGACAAACAGCGAGCGCCGAAATTTGCGGCTGTTGGCCTCACGCGGTCCGGAGGCAAACACGACCGCGCCGAGAGCTTTTTCGGCTGTGCGCACCGCCTCCACCATCGCCTTGAATTCCTGGGGTTCGAGTGAGAACGCGCCGTCCGGCCCCCCATCCGCGCGCCGCAGGCAAAGATGCTTCTCAATGATGCATGCTCCCAGCGCCACGGCGACGACGGGAACCGCGATTCCCATGGTGTGGTCGGAAAGTCCTGCCGGACAACTAAAACGGCGCGCAAGTTCTGGGATGGTGCGCAGATTCGCCTCTTCCGGCGGCGCCGGGTAGGCGCTCGTACACTTCAACAGCGCAATCTGAGTCGCTCCCGCCCCGCGCGCCGCCTCGACCGCTTCCGAGATTTCGTCTTCACTGGCCATGCCCGTTGACATAATCAGCGGCTTCCCGGTACGAGCCATCTTCTCGATCAAGCCAATGTCCACCAGTTCAAACGACGCCACCTTGTGCGCGGGAACATTCATCCGTTCGAGAAAATCGACGGCGCTATCGTCGAACGCGCTGGAAAACAACTGCATCCCCAGTTCATCCGCGATCTCTTTCAGTTTCGGCTGCCACTCCCAGGGGGTAGATGCCTCCTGGTAGAGGTCGTGAAGAGTGCGGCCATCCCATAGCGTGCCGCCGGTAATGCGAAAACATTCTTTGTTGCTGCGCAGGGTGATCGTGTCTGCCGTGTAGGTCTGGAGTTTGACCGCATCCGCGCCGGCATCCTTGGCGGCATGAATAATGCGGACCGCCTGATCGAAGCACTGATTGTGATTGGCGGATAGCTCGGCAACTATGTAACAGGGCGCATCCGATCCGATCATCCGGTCGCCGATGCAAAAGCGGCATTCCATCAGAAACCCACCTTCTCGTTCAGATGCAAAGGAACTTCCGCGGGAGCAAACGGCGGGCGGCGTCCACTGCGAATGATCGCCAGCGCATTCTCTCCTTCGTTGAACAACAGGTCGAGTGCGCTGGCATGCGCCTGAAATGGAGGAAAGAGCTGGCGGTAGGAGGGGTGCTCGTAGTGCTGGAAGACAACATTGACGCCCCGGCCAGTGAGGATGGGCAACTCGTTGAGCAGATAGTCGGCGGATCCCAGGGGCGAAACGTAGGTTGTCGCCCCTGACAAACTGCAAATCTCCGCCAGCAGATGCGTGCGCTTGCCGACGACCGCAAGCTCTGAAGACCTGACCATTGGTGTCTTGATCCCCAGCGTCTCCGCCAACCAGCGGAGCAGACTAATAGTCAACTCGGCGAGACGAAGCCCCGACGATGCCGACCGCAGTAATTCACTCAACGCCGGGTAATACCTGTTGAAGAATGGAGCGTGCCGATAATTCAACTCCACGGCGCACAAGTGATCGCACCAAAATTCCGCTTCCCGAATCTCCACGTCCACGATGCGCTGGCCAAGCCGCCCTCGGAACACGACGGGCACAGTGAGCCACAGCAAACCCGTCGACGTCTTGATCCGGTTTCGCTGCTGCCACGACCGCCTCTCAAACTGCACCGTATCCAGCAGCACGAAGTTATCCACCTGGTCGAGCAGATCGAAATAGCCGAGCCAGGGCAGATAGGTCGGCTGCGCAATTGCGATTTTCACGGCCTGCTCCCCGACAACACGTAGCGGCCCGCGACTTTCCGAAATCCGAGAGACTCCCACAGCGCCGACGCTGCCTCCCGCCCTTCAATCACTTCGAGTTGTATTTTGGACGGAGCATGGGTGAGGAGTTCACGGATCGCTTCGGCGGCACAGGCTGTGGCAACCCTGCACCGGCGAAACTCCGGCAAGACGTAGATTTCGTAAATAACTCCCGTCATCCGTGGAAGGAACCGGTGCTTCTCCAGCCCGAACAGAATGAATCCTGCCCGTTTCTCATCGCAAAGAATCCAGCGAAGAAAGTACTGCGGGTTCGCCATGATGGTCTCAAAATAGTGCTCTTTCCAGTCGTCCTGCGGCACAAAAGAAGGGTTCCCTTCGGAAAAATGCTTCACCGCCATGCGCAGAAACTCTCCCTGTTCAGAAGTCGCGATGGGAAGCATGCCGACCAAGCATTGCGCTCCCGATCGCCGCGCAGCTTCCACGACTCGTGCTGATCCCAAACCGTCGACGAGCGTACGGCCCAGGGTTCTCATGCGCTCCCGCGCCTGGCGCGAATCGGCCAGCTCTTTCACCGATGCCGCGAGCTTTGCCGGGTCAAAGTGGCAAACCTCACCGAGGTCCACCACCACGCCGCGATGCGACAAAGCTCGTATAACTTGCGCTTGCACAGTATTTCTGGAATAGCTTAATACGGGACAACCCATGGAAAGAAGCTCCCACAGCGTTCCGCCCGCAATGACGATCGCCTGATCGGCGTCCTTCATGAACTGCGCCATGTTTGGAGGGTTGAATACCGCTCGGAGATTGCCCGCTTCCAGCTTTCGCAGCTCATTTGCTTTGTCGTAGCCGGCGCCCGTGATCACCGTAACTTCAAGATCGGAACAGTGCGCGAGAGCGTCCGCGATTTTCGGCGTCAGATTTTCCGGATCGCTTCCGCCGAGGGTTACGAGAATTCTGTTGCCGGTTTGGCGAATCTCTTTGTTTTCGGTTTCCTGCCTGAACTCGCGGCGCAGCAAAACGTAAGACGGCCCCATCAACAGTCGTGCCGTGGCGCTTCGTTTTCGATACGGCTCCTCATTGTTGTCAAAATCCGGATTCACGATCAGATCGGCAGGAAAAGATTCCCGGTCGGCGAAATCATCGATCAGCAGCACTTGAAAGCCGGCGGCGCGAACCGTCTCCAGAAAATCGCTGGCGAAGCGATCGCCGTCGATCACGACCCAAAGGGCACCCAGCCGGTGAGCCTCGGCAACCGTCACAGCGGCGTCCTCGGAACCGCCGGGGGTCGCATGAATTCGGATTAGTGAGACCCCTTCCGCAGTCACACGCGGCAAAAGCGCGTCCGGCAGCTCCGCCACCGCAAGACTTACCGTGCCGCCGGCGTCTTGCCAGGCCTGGGCTAGGGCCAGGCAACGCATCACGTGTCCAGTTCCTATTGCGAGACTGGCATCAGCCCGAATCAGAAGCTCGCCCGGTTTCATCGGCTCCATTGAAGTTGCTTCCCACCTGAAGTTACATCCGCACAAGCTAAGCCCGGTCGAAGTCACATCCCGGCAGCTCCGGACTCGCCAGCCGGCCCCAGCAGCAGACCGATCAGCGCACTCGGAACACCGGCTGAATCATTTCCCCTTCCAGATGGTCTTCCGGATGTGCTTCGCTCAGCCACGGCGCCACTGTCTTGCATACTTCCGCATACACTCGGAGCGTCTGTTCAATCGCCAGCGGATCGTGCGCCGCGCTCATGTTATGCGTGGCCAGCAGCAGCACGCCGCGTTTCACGCATTCTTGCGTGAACAGACTCCGCACCAGAAAACTGTCATTGCCGCCGGCATCGAGAAACTTGATCAACGACCAGAACGGATAGCCGATGCACTGGACGCGATCCTGCAGTCCCGCATCTTTCGACAGCGTGTTCAATCCCTCCTGCAGCACGCGCCCGTTCGCATCCATGCGAGCCAGCGCGTCGGTGGTTTCCAGTACATCCAGCACCTTCATGGCCGCTGCCATCGACGCCACTTCACCTCCGAATGTAAAGCTGAAAAAAATATCTTCGAAGATCTTCATGACGTCTGCTCTTCCCACCACGCAGGCAATCGGGAATCCGTTGCCCATCGCTTTGCCAAAACATGCCAGGTCGGGAGTCACCCCAAACCTTTTTTGCGCGCCCCCCAGCCCGAAGTGAAAACCGCTGCAAATCTCGTCGAAGATAAGCACCGCCCCGTGCTCATGCGCCAGCTTCTTCACGTCTTCCAGAAAGCCCGCAGCGGGAGGCCAGAAGCTCACCGGTTCCATGATGACAGCAGCGAACTCGCCTTTGTGTTCGTTCAAGAGTTTTTGCAGCGATCCCAGGTCGTTGTACACGAACGGATGCGTCAAAGCCTGCACCGCTTTGGGAACGCCCGCATTTCGCGTCGTGCTGCCGATATACCAGTCCTGCCATCCGTGGTAGCCGCAGCAGGCGATGCGCTCGCGTCCAGTGAGAGCGCGCGCCGCTCGGACCGCTCCGGAGGTTGCGTCAGATCCGTTCTTTCCGAAGCGCACTTTCTGCGCACACGGAATCAGCCGCGTCAGCCGTTCCGCGAGTTCCACCTCCAGTGGATGCGGCAAGGAAAAACTGTGCCCTTGTCCCA
>Ga0074046_10005458_pt1 | contig 10164 bp, 6 predicted proteins | sample BogForMeECP23OM3_FD_94441 | JGI IMG/M metagenome (GOLD analysis project Ga0074046, IMG submission 94441) | Bog forest soil microbial communities from Calvert Island, British Columbia, Canada - Bog Forest MetaG ECP23OM3 | ecosystem: Environmental > Terrestrial > Soil > Wetlands ...
CGAAACCGGGATCGGGTCGCTTGTCGACGTTGCGCAGCGTCGGCACTTGAAAACGGCCGCGGTTCTGCGGCGCCAAAGGCGCCCACCGCGCATCTGCTATCGAAGGCTGGCTGAGAAGATGTTCGCTCGTCAGGAAGCCGGCGACGCCGGGGTCCACGTACGACGATCCATTCGGGTTCGCCACATACCCCCGAGCGTCTGGCTGGCCTTCTCTGTAGTAGGGCAGACGCGGATTCGCGGGCGTGCCGATATTGCTCGCAGTAAAGTCGGTAAAAAGCGGCTCTTCGCCCGGACCGCCGTCGCGGTGGCACTGGTTGCATTTCGCCTTGCCGCGAAAGAGGTCATAGCCAGTCTGCTCCTGCGCAGCGAATTGCGCTTTTCCGCCCAGCACCGCGTCGTATTTCGAAGAGAAGGCCGTCACCTCATGCGCGGCCTCGTAGCTCCCGATGGTCTGCGCCATCTGATCGAATATGGTCGCGGCGCGGCCACGATCGAGCGCGCTAAGATGGACCGGCGACGGGTCATCGGCGGGCGGCGGTCCCGGCGTATTGCAGACCTGTTCGGTATTACCCGGCCACGCAATAACAAAAGCCTGCGGACCCCAAACACGCTCAAACAAGGTGCGGTAGGGCCGCTGAGATGCGCGGTAGACGGCGCAGACAATGTCCGGCAGACCCATCTCGACCGGATTGACTGGCGGTCCTTCGGCCTGCTCGGCGGCGGGATTGCCGAGGCGGCGGCCGGTCGCGCGCATGTCCCAGAAATTGCCGCCGACGAGGTCGCCCTGGTCCTCATTGTAGTGTAGAACCGGCGAGAGGGGCGCATAGGCGTGGCTTTGCGGCTTGCGGTTACTGAAACGGGTTCGAACCGAGCCCGGGTAGGATCCAGTGGTCCGGTTGAGCTCTGATACGGGTCCGGTAAAGCCCGTTTCGGGCATATGACAGAAGGCGCAGGCCTCGTTGCGATTCACGGAAAGTTCTTTGTCATACAGCATCGCTTTGCCGAGCAGTTCAATCTGCTGCACCTGATTGTTCGGCGGATCAGCGAGCCGCTGAAGGGTCTGCGCTTCGATACGATCGATCTCAGCCTCAACCTGGGCGATTTCCCGGAGAGCCGCGTCCGATAGCGTCGAGCCGTTTTCCTCGCCGTACAACGACGCCACTCCCCACAGGGTGGACGCGCCGACGACCGCCAAGACCAAAATTGATCGCGATGATTTCATCCTCGAGTCCATTTTCAAGAAACAGAATCTCGCAAGCCAGCCGCCCTGCTTTCCTCGAGCGGGAGGAGACCAAAAAATTCAGCCGCGACTCGGCTTCCCTTTAGATGATCGACGGACCCCGTCGCGATAACAACAGCGACACCGGTGATCAAACGCGGCGTCCAAATCATAAGTTTTCCTGGGTCGTTGATATCGCGTGACCTACGCCTCTGTCGATTGCGCCGAAGTTCAATCAACTGGCGCCAAGGTATAGTCCGCTGCGTCGCCTCTGATTGCATAGAGCTGGAAGTCGTCACCCTGGACAGCAGCGTAGCGGTGAGACATAAGCTGAGACCCGCGATCAGAAGGACGGCGATGGGGGAGGTTCCTCGCGCCGCCGCATTTCTCGGCCACCGATGAGAGAGGGGAGGAAAGTCATGAGCTTGCCCTCCGGCCTTCGCCTCGACATTGAAGACGCGCCGGCGCAGGCGGACGTGGAGGTCCTGCCGAAGAGCCTCGAGGCGTTCAACGAAAGCCGGTGGCCAAAACAACAACCTTGGATGCCCCTCGCCGTCTTCGTGCGGGATTCCGAGAAAATCGTCGCGGGCCTCGCCGGAGAAACCTACTCCGGCTGGCTCTTCATCAAATACCTCTGGGTGTCGGAGGGGCTGCGGGGAAAAGGGATCGGGCGCCGGCTGATGGCCGCAGGCGAGGCGCGGGCGCTGGAGCGCGGCACCCACTCGGCCTGGGTCGACACCTTCAGCTTCCAGGCGCCCGGTTTCTATCCGAAGCTCGGCTACGAGGTTTTCGGCGAACTCGATTACCCGCCGGACTTCAAGCGGCTTTTCCTACGGAAGCGTCTGGGGACGGGCGGGTAGGCCGCGGCCGCTAGTCGCGGTCGCTTTCATGGGTCTGAGGCGGCCTGACAGTGCCCGGCTTGCGGGTTTCGTGGCGAAGCCCGAAGCTGGCGTCGGGTTCAAAACTTGCGCCGGCGTCTCCATGGCCGTCGGGGGAGTTCTTTGACCGCGCTATCTCGAGCAGCGTTCAGCTTGTCGATATGTGCGAGATTCTAACCGCCGACGATCAGTTTCACGCTGCGCACTTCCTGCGCAGTGGGTGCGCGCGGCGGAGCGCCGAACTGACTGATCGTGAGCCGAACGGAGACCCGGCCGTCATGGAACACGTTCGCCGGCATTGGCAGCGTGTACGTTCCGGCGCTCTGACCTGCGCGCACGCCGAACGGCGAAATGACACCGAGTTCCTGGCCGGAAGCGGTCGTGACATCGATCTCCTGGCCGCGCTGGATTGGGCCAACCTCGACCTTGAGCCAGGCGATTTCGCCCGGACCGGGCGGATGCGGCAGGACGAGCGCAATGTCGTCCGCCGAGGCCGCAATACCGCTCTGCGCCAGGAGCGCAAGCAGCGCGAACACGGCGGCGGCGCGACGACGCATCGCTCCCTACAACGCTCCAACCAAGACAGCTTTCAGCGCGGGCGCGGGTCCGCCCTGTCCTTGAGACGGCACGACCTGGATATTCAGCGTGGCGGCGTTCGCCTCGCCCAGCGCAGTGAACGCATGCAGCCTCTTGGGCAGCGGGACCGCGAAACTAGCCTCGGACGACATTTCCATGGCCGCCATCAACGGGCCGAAGAAGGCCAATGTTCCCGCGTAATAGGGACTATCGGCCGAGACTTGCGTTACGTCAGCGGGTGCGTTTAGCAGCACGTCAAACTCGCGCACCATTCCGGGAGGGCGGGTCAATGTGACCTGCGCCACAAGCGGCCGTGAGGAGGTTTCGGCGAGATGGCTTTGAATCGCCGTCCGCGGCACCTCGACCGATCCGATGTTGGCGCGGATGGCGCCGTTGACTGGCGGTGCGGCTTTCTCGGCCGCGAGCGTGGCGGCTGGCGGATGGACAATCTCTTCGCCGGAACCCGGCTCGTAAGCATAGTCGAACACATCAGTGCTGAGGTAGTCGCCCGCCTTGCTCGCCCCGACATACTCACCCTTGCCGTTGGCATAGAACAGGAACGGCTCGTCAGAAAAGGTTTTCAGGTCGTCTCCGGTCGGCAGATAGGGCAGGCCCCGGCTCATCTGCTTACGCGTCCAGACATCCCACAAGCGGTCCATGTTTGAATGATGCAGGAAGAAGATGGGATCGACCGGCGAGAGGTTGTTGGTCATATTGCCGTAGGGACCCGGATTGATTGGACCCACGCCGCCAATGTAGTTGTGGACCTTGTTGTGGGGAAAGCCCTCAAGGGTTGAAAAGCTCTTCGCGCCGCCGGGCTGCGCATTGTGGGACGACGTCTTGGAACTCGTGAAGCTCAGATAACCAACCGTGTTGTTGAAATCTATGGGTAGCAATCCCGAATCAATTATGAATGGCGAGACATCGTAAGCCGTCTTGGGGTCGAGCTTGGGATTGTCGCGGGAAAGATAGCGGGCGCCGCAGGTGATCGCGAACGCCTCATTGTCCGAAAGGCCATGCCCAACGGACGCGCTATAGCCGGTCACATCATTCCACAGATCGTCGAAGGCCTTGTAGCCCCTGGCGTCCAGTTGCGCGTGCTGAGCGGCCGACAGGCTGTTCCAATAGGTTGTCAGCGCCGGTTTGAGGAATGAGGTGAACAGGGCGAGGTTGCCGGTATAAGGCTCGAAGGCCGTATCGGTGGGGGTGAGGACGCCATTGAACATCCCGTCCGGTATCTGTGGCAGCTGGGTCCAGTCCCAGTATGGCATCGCAAAATTGTCGTCCTCGCTCAACGCCCGAATGGTGCGCTCAACGTAGCCGACATAACCGCGATGCCAGACATAGAACCACCAATTGCCGTGCGGACAATCCATAATGTGGATGAAGGCGTTGCGGAACCAGTTTTGCGGATGATCGGCGGGCAGCTTGAGCATCGCCTTGACGCCCTTGGCGTAGCTCGCCAGCATCTTCTGACCCTGGGGACTCGTAACGTTGTAGCGCGTGTACTTCGCCGCCGCGCGCGAGGGCGCAACCGGCAACGCCGTAGCGCCGGCGGCGGCGGCGGCAGTCACCAGGAATTGCCGGCGGGTGTAACGGAAATTTGCCTTGCGCATGCTCGCCCCTTGCAGGTTTTGAGGACAGATGAAGGTTCGGAGGTTCAACGCGAGAACGGATACGGAGCCGCACACTCGATCGAGGCCGCAGGACGCTGATGAATGCGAGGTCGGACTGGTCTGACGAATGCGAGTTGCTTGGCCGTCATGGTCTGCCCGCCTGCCTGTGCGCCGCCGAACCAGAGGGCGCCGAGATGGGCTCGTCGAGCAGACACGTGATGGTGGCCGGGATCTCGCTCCTGACAGGCGGGGAGGGATAATATTGTGTCGTTTGCTGGACGGTTTGCGCCGCGGCCTCGCCTTTCAGCAGGCGAATGAGTTCGAGGGCCTCGTCGAGCCCTGACGAGATGCCGCCGCCAGTCAGGCGGTTGCGGTCCAAGTGGAACCGAGGATGACCGTCCACGACTGTCACTTTCGGAAACCGCTTGAGGAGACATGGGATAAACGCCCAATGGGTGGTCACCGCGTAGCCATCGAGCAGCCCCGCGGCGGCCAGCCGCAGAGCGCCCTCGCAGACCGATGCGACATACCGCTTTGCCCCGGAGGGCACCAATTCGTCCCGGCTCTGTTTCACCAAGAAGTCGAGGAAGGTGTGGTCTGGACCGCTCATCAGGCCAGCGAGCGCCTTGGGAGCGCCGCCCGGCGTCCACAGGACCTCGCCAACCGGAGCCTCAGCAAAAGCCGTGTCGACCTGCAGGGTGAGTCCGCCGTTGCAAGCGATAAGGCCGGCCGCTTGGGCGACGAGGCGCACCTCGATGCCAGCCCATCGGAACATCTCGAAGGGACCGGTTACGTCGAGGACGTCGACGCCGTCGTAGACGGGAATAACGATCACGCTCACGCTTCTTCCATCGGCGATTAAGAATGCGGTGGGGTTACAAGGCCGTTTCGGGTCGGAGTGGAACGGGCTCCATGCCGGTTCGCCTATTCGGCCTTCTGGCTGAAGAGCCACGAAAAATCGCCCGTTAACTGAAGCGTGTTGACGCCCGAGACGATCGGTTTGGCGCCGTGAAATGACGCCGACGAATGGCAGCCTGTGCAGCTCTCCGTCGCGAAGATCTGCGTCATATCGACCGTCGTATCCTTGTTGTTGGGGGTCGTGGCGCTCGCCCATGGAACAACCGGGCATTTGACGCCATCCGGCAATTCTTCCGCTTGGCACGCGGCGACCGTCGGGCCCTGAAAATAGGTCTCCATCGTAACGTTCGTCAGGAAGACAGGCGTCGGCCTTCCGCCCGACTTGTTGTCCACCGCCCCCGGAAGCCCGGCGTTCCAGGGCGTGGGCGTGGCGGACGGGTCGGTCGGCCATTGGGTGTCGATCAGCTGATAATATTGCAGCGGCGACTTCGCTGTCGCGAGCGCGGCTTGCGCCTCACGATTGAGCGCCTGCTTGTCGGCGGGAATGGGTATCGAACGGACGATCTGGGTCTTGGGAGTCTTCGCCCAGGAATTGACCCCGGTGCTCGCGGGTTCCTGGTTGGGAACGCAGATCGCGCAGTTGGGATCGTAGAAGGAGGGTTTGAGATTGGGATGGGCGACCGAGTCGACCTCGAGATTGTCGACCTGCTCGAAAGTCGCCCAGATCCATTGCTTGGAGCTCGCGCTCTTGTGCGCGATATGCATCCCGACGAGCCCGACCTTTACGGGAGCCGAGAACGCGTAGGCCCCACCGCCCGTCGCGCTCGGAAACTGAGCCTCTTCAGTGAGGTAACGGTCGGCCTCGTCCGACGCGGCGAGGATCTTCCAGGCGAGCTTGATTTCGAAGGCGCCGCTCGCGTCTTGCGTATCGACGCCCGAGGGAAGATCGACCGCCTGATGCGTCTTGGCGAAATCCTCCTGCCCAGCGACGCTGTAGAGCTTGTTCTGGCAGATGTAACCGAGCTCGTTCTTGTCGACCAGGATTTCGTAGTACACGTAATTGCCGTTCTGATCGATGATCGGCCCGGAAAAAGCCTGGCTGATCTCGCTCAGCGGGGCCAACGCGCTGTTGCTGTTGACGGCCGACGTGACCGCGAGCAATCGGACGCGTCGCCTATCGAGCTCGGCCGGAATCTTCGCCTGCAAGCCGCGCGCGAGCATCAGCTCCAAATTCGCAGGCGGCGCAGCGGCGAGTTCCGCGCCCGGCTTGCAAACGGGCGGCGGCGCGCCATGCGGCAGGAAGACGCGCGTGCTTTCGGTCCAAAGCGTCCAGGCGGGAGGCTGCGTCGAGGGGGCGGCCGCGTCGACGATCCGTTTTCCGCTCCCGTCCGTCGGCCAGTTCAGCGAGACGAAGGCTTGCCACGACCAGAGATCGAACAGGCGCTGCACCTGCGGGAACTTCTTCTCGCCTTCGAGGCGGCTCTTCAGCGCGACATCGACGTCGCCTGGAAGCTGCTGAGGCGTCAGTTGGGCCTCAAAATCGGGAAAATTGCCAAGGTAGGGCGGCGCCGGCTGCGCGGCGGCGGCGCGAGGAACGGCGCCGAAGGCGGCGAGCGCAGTGGCCGAGACGACGACAACCAGTCCAAATCGAAACAATCGCGTCATGAGCAGTCTCCCCGCGGCGGATATTGGAAATGATTACTACAACACGTTGATTTACCTACTAACAGTTTGCGGTGACTATTGAGTGACGATAATCGACCGCGCTCTTTTACAAGGCCCCTATTCACGCTTTCGGTACAACCCAAATACAACGTATCGGTTGTAAGGTGAAGGTCTGACGAAAGAACCTAGTTTTCCTATCTTGGACGCTTTTGTTCTATTGTCAAGGACGCAGACCGCTCAATCACCACAACGAACCCGCATTTCTCCGGATGGCCCCCGCCTGGACCGATGATCTGCGCCATTCCTGCGGTTGCGGCCTGCCAAAGCCGTTGCTGCAGCCCCTACGCCCGTCGGGCGATTGGCGTCAGCGAATTGACGTGTCGGGTTTTGGCGGCGCATCAAATGTGCGTCGATTCCGGTTCTGTCGTCCTACCGAACCCCCGTCGTCGCCGGTCCTGCGAGAATTTCGATCGCACGAATTCTCATATTCCAGAAAAGCTATCGACACCCCATACAGCGGGTTCTTCGCAACCGCGTCAGGAGTCAGTTGCGGCGCTGCTCCATGGAGGCCCCGCCTTTCGCGGCACCGACGATCTCGGCCCACGCCTCGGGCGTCAGCGCGTAAGCGCTGACCGCGCCGCGCTCGAACAGTTTCGCCGCCGGCGGCCAGGCGAGCGTCAAAGCCGCGGCGGCGAGGAGGGGGAGGGCGGCGAGCGGGTCGCCGCGGAGCGGGGTCAGTTCCTCGACCGAATTTTCGTAGTCGCCGTGCCGCCGAAGCGCGGCGAGAACCTCGCCCGCGACGGTGAGCCGCCCGTCCCGCGCCGCGCCGAGGATCGCGATGAGGAGTTGATGGGTCCGCACTCCCGGCTTTCCCGCCGGTTGCGCCGCGACGGGCTGGGCGAGAGCGAGGTCGAGCATCATCGCGACGAGATCGACGCCCGAGCGAAAAGCGTTCATCGGCTCGACGAGGCGCGGATTGACGTCGATGACCAGGGGGCCCGACTCGGCAAGAATCGCGTCGAACGAGATCGGGCCGCGCCACCTGAGGGCGCGGACAAGCCTTTCGACATGAGCCGCGATGTCGGGCAGCGGAAAACTCTCCTTGACCGACGCCCCGCCGCCGACGCCTTCCCGGACCCGGACATTGGCATGGAAGGCGATGAGGCGTCCGTCGTCGGCGAGCGCCTGGATCATGGCGAGGCGCCCGAAAGCCGCCTCCTGGGCGATGAGGGGCTGCCGGCCGAGGCCCAAAGCCCGCGCCGCCTCCCGCAACTCCGCCTCCGATCGCGCGCGCCGCACGCCCGAACTCGCGGTGCTCACCGGCTGCTTGAGGAAGACCGGATAGCGCTCGATTTTCGTTAGGTTTTTCTCGTCCTCGATCACGAAGGCTCGAGGCTGCGGCACGCCAATTTCGGCAAGGGTCTGATAGGCGGAAATCTTGTTCTGGACCGCCGCGAGCGAGTCGAAGGCCGGGACCACGGTCCTCACGGGAAGCGCGCCTTGCAGCGCCGAGACGACGGCCGCCTGTTCCTGGGTGGGGAAGAGCATGTCGATGGCGTTGTCGCGGCAGACTTTTGCCGCGGCCTCCATCCAGGCGAGCGGCTCCGAGCCGAAACGGGGGACCGAATGGACCTTTCGGACGTGTTTCGTGAACCGCGTCAGGCAGATCGGCGTCGACGACAGGACCTCGACCCGATGGCCGAGCTCGCCGAGCCGGGTCGCGACCTGCCGCGACGTCAGCCCCGAGCCTTCGGTCAGCAGAATGTTCATGAGCAGACCCTCCAAACCTCGCTCGCTGCGCGTGGCGCGACTCGATCATCGTGAAGGCTACAGGCTCTTGCGTTCAATGCTGGCGGTCGTCGGTTGTGAACTGCGCGAGCCGACCGCTTCCCCCTCGCATGGCCGTGGAGCCAGCGTCGATTTATCCGGCTTCCGAATAATAGATCGACAATTTCTTGACACGCGCGTATATGTTCTATATTTGTTCTGTGCGGCGTCCTGAAGGAGAAGGCCGAGTGACCGGTTCCGTCGACGCCGTTCCACCCAGCGCCGATCGCCAAGGGCGAGGCGCAGGACGGCGCGCCTCGCGGTCCGGGGCGGAGAGACGACGGTCGGTCTCGGGAGCCGCGGCGATTCCGTTGCCGGTATCGCGGCGTGGCGGGGTCTTTCGGCAAAGCGCGCTCGCCGGTAACTCCAACTCGGCCGATGGGGGAGCCCTGGATCACTCACGAACCTCACGGCTGTCGGGCGTCGACGAGACCCGGCATGGGAGTCGTTTTTTTGCTTTGGACTGCTCGTAACCCATTGAAACACCCCGAATCGGACGAAGGAATCCAAGAGAATCCAAGCCCATTACCTTGGTTTGGCTTGGCCTGGCTTTGGTTCGGCTTGGAGGAATTTGGCCTGAGGCCGCAGACGGCGTCGGCCGGTCGCGCGGGCGTGGGCGCCGGCGAGAACAAGCTTGGGAGTTGCGCTGGCCGGGAAATGGCGCCGCAAAGGCTTGGAAGAATTGAATCCGCGCCGGCGGACGGTATGGCCTCGAACGCGTCGAAACCCCAAGATCTGGGGCGAGGGCGCGCGCTATTCAGCGGGCGCCTGGGAGGCCCAGGGGGACGCGAGCCGCTGCGGCTGCGCGGTCCGAATCCTCGCCCTCAGCGGCTCGACAAACAGCTGGTGGGCCCAGGCGAGCGCGGCGGACAACAGCAGGATGATCGGCAGCGCGCAGAGCGTCAGCCTCCAGCCGCGCGACGGCCCGCCCGACCAGACGAGATATGCGAGAAAGCCGCCGAGCCACTGACAAAGGAAGACCGGGTAGCTGAGATGGCCGAGCGCTTCGTCCAGGCCCTTGAGCCGCGGACCCGGGTTGAGCCCGGACAGAAAGACGACGACCAGGGCGGCGAGCACTGTGTTGACGTAGAAGCCGCCGTAGAGCGCGTAGCCTTCCGGAAAGAGCGTCCCCTCGGCCAAGAGGTTGATCGTCCAGCCCGCCGTCGCGACCGCTCCCAATTTGACGTCCACGGCCTTCGCGTCCTCCTTGCGCGTGAAATAGAGCGTCGCCCCGAGCGCGAAGCTCATTACCCCGCCCGCTGGGGTGTAGTACCGCACGTCGAACGGCGCGCCCGTCACCAGCCAGGCGCACTGGACCGCGACGCCGAACGTCAGGCAGAGGAGCGCCCCGCGAAGACTGCGCGACATCCCGATGTAGAGGACGAAATACATCATGATCTCGACCGCGACCGACCACGCCGGTGGGACGAGACGGAATTTCAGGTCCTCGAACGCGAGCGGCGCGACCAGCAGGTTTTCAGCGACCTCATTCGAGGTCATCGCGAAGCCCCAGCGCGGCAGGAAC
>Ga0074046_10005461_pt1 | contig 10157 bp, 8 predicted proteins | sample BogForMeECP23OM3_FD_94441 | JGI IMG/M metagenome (GOLD analysis project Ga0074046, IMG submission 94441) | Bog forest soil microbial communities from Calvert Island, British Columbia, Canada - Bog Forest MetaG ECP23OM3 | ecosystem: Environmental > Terrestrial > Soil > Wetlands ...
GCCGCTGGTCAGGAAAGGGCTCCTGGTCCTCAGCGAGGGACGCGCAAAGGTCGGGATCAATGCCGGCTTCGGCCAGGTAGTAGGGATCGACCTGGGCGCCAGCCACCTCCACTTCGCCCTGGCGGATTTCCGAGGGGAGATCCTGCAGGAGTCGAATAAGAGGATTCGGCCCGAGGATGGCCCCCGGAAGTTGATCGGCCAGATCGTCGAGGGCGCGCGCCAGCTCGCTGCAAACGCCGGCGGACGCCTCCGGGGGGTTGCCATTGGGGTCCCCAGCCCCGTGGACGCAGAGCGCGGCGTAGTGGCTTTTGCCTACAACCTGCCAGGATGGAAGAACATCCATCTGGCACGCGAACTTGAAGAGAAACTGCGCGTGCCCATTTTCCTGGAGAACGATGCCAACATGGCGGCCATCGGCGAGCATTGGCGTGGTGTCGCTCGGGATGTGGACAATTTCGTGTTCATCGCCATCGGAACGGGAACCGGGTCCGGAGTGTTTGTGAACGGCAAGCTTTATCGCGGCCGCACGGGTTCGGCCGGTGAAGTTTATCGTATGAACATCGATTGGCCGCGCTGGGCCGACGACTTCGGCGATTCGGGCCATTTTGAAAGCTTTGTATCCGGCATGGGGATTGCCGCCGAGGGCCGAAAGGCTCTCCAGCCTCCGGCAAGTTCCGCAGCTTCCGACCTCGCCACGGAACGTGACGCTTACTTCGTTTTTGAGGCTTTCCGCCAGGGCGATCCCAACGCCCGCATAGTTTTGGAGAAAATTTTTACCATGCTGGGTGTGGGACTATCGAATGTCGTTGCCATTCTCGACCCTGACTTGATTGTACTGGGAGGGGGAATTGTGAAAGGCGCGCCGGAGTTCATGCTTTCTACCATAGAGAAGGTCGTTCAGCACATCCAGAAAGAGAACACCCCGCCTATCAAACTGAGCGCCCTGGAAGATAAAGCCCAGACCTTCGGCGCCATCCGTTCGGCACTCAGCGTCGCCCAAGCCACCGTCGCCCGGCGGCTCTAGGCATTGTAAGGCCGGTCATTCCCGCGAAAGCGGGAATCCAGTCCGTTGATAGGCCATTTCCGAAGGCTTGCGGAGTGGATCCCCGCTTTCGCGGGAATGACTGCGACATGCAGCGCCGATGGCACGCAAATGACGCGAGTATTCGGGCCGGGACTCCTCCGGCTCGCCAGTTGCCGCTATGCTATAATTTATGCAAGTCCTGTTCTGTGCAGCTAAGAGGTTCTGACGTTGTTCGATCACATTAAGATTGAAGGATTTCGGAGCTTCAAGAAGGTCGAACTAGACCTTCCTCCTCTTTCGGTTCTAATCGGACCTAACAATGGAGGAAAGTCCAACCTCCTCGACCTGATGTCTCTAATGGCTGAAGCCGCACAGGGCCAATTAGAGAAGGGCATCGACTCACGGGGCGGAGCTGGCTGCATCACATTTGGATTCTCCTTCTCTGGGAAAATCTTCGTTGAGCTTCACTTCCAAGGTGAATCCCTAGCGGACGCCTTTCCGCGGCTGGCCCCCATCACAGGACAGGATGAGCACCCGAACGTGCTATTCAAGCTGGGGCTGGAGTCTCGTCCACATACCTCACGGGTTTGGGTTGAGGAGGTGACCGAGGAACGCACTCCTCAGCGACCACACCCAGTCTCGGTCATGAGGAGGGACTTGGACGGTTGCATCTTCCGTTCCCTCGGCACGGACCAAGCGGACGAGACCGAAGAGCGGAAGGACCTGGAATGGGACTCCGAACTTGCCATCTTTCAGGTCAGAGACCTCAAAAAGTACCCGACGCCTTACAAGCTCTTAAGCCAGTTTCAACAGTGGGTTCTATACCGCGACATCGACGTGGGGCCCGAAGCTCCCATCCGACTGCCCGCACTGGTACGACCGTCTTTCTGTCTTTCAGCGGATGGCGCTAACCTGTCGTCAGTTCTCAATTCGATCCATGGGCTGCACCCGGGGACCTGGGAGGAGATCGTCGAGTTGCTTCAAACCGCCTATCCAGACTTTCAGAGGATCACTTTCGCTCCCGAAGGTGGCGACGGAAAAGTGGTGCTTCGGTGGTGGGAGCAGCCCTACGAAAAGGAAGGCGTCTCTGCGAATCTCCTTTCCGACGGCACGCTGAAATTCCTCTGCCTGATCGCGATTCTGAAAAATCCCGTCCCGCCGCCTCTGATCTGCATCGATGAGCCCGAGCTCGGCCTCCACCCCGATTGGATCGAAATAGTCGCTGAGTTGATGCAGTCGGCAGCCGCGCGCACTCAACTGATTGTCGCGACGCATTCCCCCCAAATCGTGGCGAAGCTTGACCCCGAGCAGGTGATAGTCACGGAGAAGGAGAACGGCGAAACACATCTGAGGCGATTGGAAACGCGAGAACTGAAAAAGTGGCTCAAGGAATTCAATCTTTCCGATTTGTGGCTCGCCGGCCACTTTGGCGGTCGTCCCTAAGGACACTGGGGAGATTAGTGAGCGCAATTGTTGTGCTCTGTGAAGACAAAACAGAAGAACTGGCAGTGCGCCACTTTGTTGCCCGACAGTGGCGAGCCGACAGTTTTGGATCAGTTGGCCTGAAGGGAATCAGGCTACATGCCAAGCTGGAAAACGTCGGCAAGCTTGCCAAGCTCTACCTTGACGAACAGGATGTGCTTGCCGTATTTACGCTGGTCGATCTTCAGGGAATGGCTCGGGTGGTCCATCGTCCTAATGACAGCCTGCAAGCGAAGATCGAGCGCGTTCGAGCGTGGCTGCGCGCGCAGGTCAATCACACCCGTGCGCGCCAATTCTTCCCTCACATTTGCGTCCACCAGACGGAGGCTTGGATTTTGGCGGAGGGTCAGGCGCTCGCCGCAAGCTTGAAAGGCTCGGGGATTGCGCCCGATCCCAACGCCGAGCTGAAGGATTTCCAGGACCCTCCGTCCAATCGCCTCAACAAACTTTTTCTCAGGTTTAAGTCACGGCGCTATGGCAAGATAACTGACGGCGAACCCCTCTTTGCCGCGATGCAGTTTGAACCTGTCTACAACTCATGCCAGAATTTTCGGGCGTTCTACGACGATTTGCGCGCCGTAGCGAGCAGCAGCGCAAGTTCGTCATAAATTTGCCGGGACATCGAATCCTGAACGGTCTGTGCCCGCCCCTTGCGGGTAATGGAAAGAAAGTGGATGGCTAATGTGGAAAAAGGCCCTTTCCGTACGGCATAACAATTGAAACCTGCGGGTGACATGCGCTAATCTGCAGGCTGCGTCGGGTCTTGGGCAGAATCAGGGCAAGACCAAAAGGTAATGGAAAACAAAAGCCCTAGCCGCTCGCGGGGAGGGTGGCTCCTCCCTGCGTCTGTGGCTGTCCTCATTTCTAACAGCGCGTACCTCGCTGCCTTCGGTAATCCCACACTGTTTTACGTAGCGAATGCCCTGCTGCATCCGTTGCTGGGAATAGGCGTCGCCATTCTCTTCTTCGCCTTCGTCCTCCGACATCGAGGAGCGTTTGGCGGTTTTTGGGGAACCGGCTCGGTCTCGTTGTTAGGGCTGGCAGCGGCTTTCGGGGTCTACCTGGTTTTCGTGGGCATGACGCGGCCCCACAGCATGGCGCTTTATGCGCACGTGGGGTTGGCGATCCTGGGCCTGTTTTTCCTGCTTCTGGGATGGCGTGGCCGGGCGGGGGCGAGCGGCGCCCGTCCGGACACCGAAGGCCTTCCAACCGCATGGCGCGCGAGCGCGGGCGTGGTCGCGGCTTCGGTTGCATTTTACGCCATCGTGGCGACTTATCATCACGTCCACTCCGATCCGCGAAATAGGATTCAGAACCCTTCCACCGCCCCCCTCAACATGGAGAGTGAAGGTGGCGGCCCAGCGAGCTTGCTCTTCCCCAGTTCCGCGACAACCACCGACGGCAAGCCTATCACCTCGCAGTTCTTCATGGATTCCGAATCCTGCCGGCCCTGTCACACGGACATTTACAATCAGTGGCAAAGTTCGATGCACCACATGGCTTCTTTCAATAACCAGTGGTACCGGAAATCCATCGAGTACATGCAGGACACGGTCGGCATCAAGCCTTCGCTCTGGTGCGGTGGTTGCCACGACCACGCGTTGGTTTTCGCCAACCAAATGCAGACGCATCCCATCCGGGAGGTCGAGGATACGCGTGCTGGCCAGAACGGCCTCGGGTGCATGTCGTGCCATTCCATCGCGCGTGTGAAAGACACGATGGGCCAAGGCGGTTTCGTCATGGATTATCCGCCGCTCGACAAGCTGGCCTCGAGCCACAACCCGGTGCTCCATTTCCTGCATAACTACGTGGTGAAGCTCAACCCCAAGCCGCATCGTAATGCCTTTCTGAAACCTTTTCACCGAGACCCGCAACTGGTCCCGGAGTTCTGTTCCTCCTGCCACAAGGTTCATCTGGATGTGCCCGTCAATAATTACCGGTGGATTCGCGGCTTCAACGATTACGACAACTGGCAGGCCAGCGGCGTTTCAGGGCAAGGCGCGAGATCGTTCTATTACCCACCCAAGCCGTCGCAGTGCGCTGATTGCCACATGCCGCTTGTTCCCTCGAAAGATTTCGGCAACCTCAATGGCTTCGTGCATTCGCACCGATTTGCAGCGGCCAACACGGCGGTCCCAACCTCTTTCGGCGACCAGGAGCAGGTCCAGCAAGTGGAGAGCTTCCTGAAGGGCGCCCTAAGCGTCGATATCTTTGCCCTGGCGGAAGAGCCTTCTGAAAGTGCGGGACCGGCGGCGGCGATGGGCGGGGCAGGCGAGGCGCCACAACTGGCCAGCACGTTTGCAGTGGGAGAGGAATCCTCTGCTGGGTTGGCGGCAGGGGGAGTGAGCGCGGCCGCGCCGGTCAAGTTGATGGCGCCGCTGGGGCGCGCCCCGGCTCAGGTCCGGCGCGGTGATACGGTCCGCGTTGAAGTGGTCGTCCGCACGCGCAAGCTCGGCCACTTCTTTCCGGGCGGGACGGTGGACGCCTTTGACTGCTGGCTGGAGCTTCAGGCCCGCGACAGTAATGGGAAGATCGTTTTCTGGAGTGGCGAAGCAGCCGGCAACGGCCACGGTCCGGTCGAGCCCGGCGCGCATTTCTACCGCTCGCTCCAGCTTGATGCTCACGGCAATCCCATCAACAAGCGTAACGCCTGGTCCACGCGCGCCACCATGTACGCCCACTTGATACCTCCGGGCGCCGCAGACACCGTCCATTTCCGCATGAGAGTTCCCGAGGATGCCGTAGATTCGATTACGCTGACCGCGAAGCTCAACTACCGGAAGTTCTCCTGGTGGAACACCCAGTGGGCATTCGCCGGCGTCCGCGACCCCTCCCAGGCCAATCCCGATGTAACGAAGAATTACGATGATGGCCACTGGGTGTTTCAGGGCGACCTTTCCAAGGTTTCCGCAAAGTTCAAGGAGATTCCGGATGTGCCCACGGTGGTGATCGCGGAAGACACCGTGACTATTCCCGTGGCCGCCAAGAGCTCCCCACTCTTCACGGAGGCTTTGAAGCTGGATTCCGGGGACCGCGAGCGCTGGAACGATTACGGCATCGGGCTATTGCTGCAAGGCGATTTGAAAGGAGCGGAGGGGGCCTTCGAAACGGTGACGAAGCTCGACCCCAAGTACGCCGACGGCTGGGTCAATGTGGCGCGGGCTCGGGTTCAGGAAGGCAACACCGAGGCTGCAAAGCCCATGCTGCAAAAAGCCCTCGAACTCAATCCCCGCCTCGGCAGCGCGCATTACTTCACTGGACTTGCGCTCAAGGCCGACGGCAACTATCCCGCTGCGCTGGATGAGTTTTCCAAAGCTTCCTCTCTCTATCCGCGCGACCGCGTGGTGAGGAACCAGATGGGGCGCATGCTCTTTCTCCAGCGCAAATACCAGGAAGCCGTTGCGGAATTCGATAAGACCCTGACGGTCGATCCCGAAGACCTCGAAGCGCATTACAACCTGATGCTCTGTTATCGTGGCTTGCGAGATGATGCGCGGGCCGCGCGGGAAGAGAAACTCTACCTGCGCTTCAAGGCGGATGAATCCTCGCGCGCCATCACCGGGCCCTACAAGCTCACTCATCCCGAGGACAATAACGAATCGCAGCCCATTCACGAGCACGTGTCGGTAGCGCTGGGACAGGAAGTAGGCAGTAAGCAGAAGGCAGTCGGCAGAATCCAGAAAGCAGAAATTAGAAAGCAGAAATCAGAAGAGCAAAGACGTCGGTGCTCAGTTGTCAGTGGTCAGTTGCACGGCACAGGGGACGGAATCGGGTCCTTGCCCTCTCCCAAGGGGAGAGGGTGGACCGCCGCCGGCGTTTTCTTCAGCCGGTGCGGGCCGGGTGAGGGGTCGCAGAGCCTTCACTAACCGCGGCACGAAAGGGTCGTTTCCCAGTGAACCAGCAGTCAGAATCCGGGAGTCAGAATCCAGGAGGGCAAAGACGTCGGTGGCCAATTGCCAGTGGTCGGTTGCAACGGACAACGGACAACGGACCACGGACGATAGCCGGCGCCCAATCCAAAATCCAAAATCTAAAATCCAAAATCGCCGGCGCCCTTGTTTTCCTGGCCGTCGCGCTCGCTAGTGTCGCTCTAATGGCGGGTTTGAAACCTGTCCCGGCCTCCACAAGCAGCGCCAAAGCCCTCGCCAGTGACAGCACAGCCATTCGCTTCGAGGACATCACCCAAAAGGCCGGGATCGACTTCACCCATTACACAGGCGCCTTCGGCAAGAAATATCTGCCGGAAACCATGGGACCAGGTTGCGCGTTCATTGACTACGATAACGATGGCTATCCCGACATCCTGCTGATCAACGGGAAAGACTTTCCCGGCCACAAGACCCGGCGCGCCACCCTAAAGCTCTACCACAACAACGGCAACGGCACGTTCACGGACGTCACGGCCAAGGCAGGCCTGGACATCGAGATTTACGGCATGGGCGTGGCGGTGGGTGACTACGACAACGACGGCTGGGACGACATTTACATCACCGGCCTCGGCGAGGCGCACCTTTTTCACAACGAGCATAATGGAACATTCAAGGACGTCACCAGGACCGCGGGCGTGAATAACACCGGCTTTGGCGCCAGCGCTGCCTGGGTGGATTACGATAAAGACGGCAAGCTCGATCTATTCGTGACCAACTACGTGAAGTGGTCGGAAAAAGACGACCTCTATTGCACACTCGATGGCCGGCACAAATCCTACTGCACACCGGAAGCCTACAAGGGCGACACTCCCCGGCTCTTCCATAACCTCGGTAACGGCCGCTTCGAGGACGTGACCCAGAAGGCAGGCATCTACGACCCCACGAGCAAATCATTGGGCGTGGCGGTGATTGATTACGACATGGATGGCTGGCCGGACCTCGCGGTCTCCAACGATACCGAGCGCAACAAGCTCTATCACAACAACCACAATGGCACTTTCACCGAACAGGCCGTGCAAGCCGGTATTGCCTTCAGCGAGGATGGCGTAGCGCGCGGGGCCATGGGGATCGACGAGGATGACTTCGACCAGGCGGGCTATCCCAGCCTGGCCATCGGCAACTTCTCCAACCAGATGCTCGGCCTGTACCACAACGAAGGCAACCGCTTCTTCATCGACATCGCACCGTCCTCATCGGTGGGCCGCGCCAGCCTGCTCTCGCTTTCTTTCGGCCTTTTCTTTTTCGATTACGACCTTGACGGTCTCGAAGACATGTTCGTCGCCAACGGCCACATCGAGCCGGATATTGGGCGCATTCAGCCGCAGGTGACCTACGCCCAACTCCCCCTGCTGTTCCACAACGAGGGCCAAGACAAGTTTCAGGAGGTCGGCAAGCAACTCGGGTTCACGCGCCGCTGGGTGGCACGCGGCGCCGCCTACGCCGACATCGATAACGACGGCGCGCCGGATATCCTGATTACGAATAACGGCGGGCCTGCTTACCTCTTCCATAACGTGGGCGGCAGCCGGAACAACGCCATCCGAATCAGGACCGCCGGCACGCGCTCGAATCGCGACGGCATCGGCGCGCTGGTCCGCGTCACCTCGGGGGGCAGCACCAACTGGCAGACCGTCCACTCCGGCTCGAGCTACTGCTCACAGAGCGAACTCACCTTAACGTTTGGCTTGGGAAAAGCTACTCAGGCTGACAGCGTGGAAATCACCTGGCCCAGCGGCCAGCGCGATACCCTCCACAACCTCAAAGCCAATGCAACTTACACCATCGAAGAGGGCGGAACGATCGTCAGCGCGAAACCGTTCCGACGCTGAGCCACTATGTGGCGTGTTGGCTATCGGAGGATGGGAAGCGAGATGATTCTGACTCGGCCTTCTTGGACGAGGGTGAATTTACCCGCCCAGTCCACGCCGCTTTCCAGGATGGCAACTGCGACTCGCGCGACGTGCGAGGGCGAATGCTGCGAGATGCGAAACAGGATCACACCGGAAGGAGAAGACAGGCCGCTGCGGTATGCTAGTTCCCCAAAGTCCTTGTCAAAGGTAATCAGTACTCGAGACTCTGCCTCAGTTCTGCGAAGGACTTCTTCATCACTTAAACCGGGAGAGTCCGTCCTGACCCAAGCCACATCGTGCCCGCGATTTCGCAGGGCCTCAACCGCCTCTCCGGGGAAGTTCTCGTTGGCCAGAACCCGCATCATCACACCGAGATCGGAAACACCCTTTCGCCTTTGAGCACCTCACTGGCATAAGACAAACAAGCCAGAATATCCTGGTGGGTTAAGCCCGGATAATTCTTTATTATCTCGGCCTCGGTCCAGCCCTGAGCCAACAAGTCCACGATGAACTCGACAGCCAGCCGGGTGCCCTTTATGGTCGGTTTCCCGGTGAGAATCTTTGCGTCAATGACGATCCGGTCTTGCCAACTCATGCGTTCCGCCCTCCAGAAACCTCATTTGCTGATTCCCAGATTCTATCACCCTTTACAGCTTGGCCGTTACAACAGCTCCAGAAATCGGTCAGTGCTGACCCTCGCCTGTTTCAGGATGTGGGCCAATGTTGAGCGTTTCACGGGATGATGAGCCGGCACCGTGATTTTGAGCAGCTCGACTTCAATGTGTTTCTGAAGCCGCAGGTGACTTCCGCGTTGCCGCACAAGCGACCAGCCGTCCCTCTGTAACGCCCCGATGATCTGAGTGTAAGGCAGGCTGGGGACTTTGCTCACAGGTCAATCTCATGAACAAGAGCATTCTCTTTGGCCACCCAGTCGTCATCGACGGGTTCGAGATAAAGCTGGATGGCTTCCTGGACATTTGCCAGGGCCTCCTTGACGGTTTCGCCTTCGCTAATGCAACCGGGCAGGGAGGGCACAATAGCCGTGAATCCCCCTTCGTCACTCGGTTCCAAAACCACCTTGATCTTCATTTTCGAATCGACTCCTTCTCTTGACTTGCTGAGTGTACCTCAGACGACGAACTCATCCCGCTCTCTAAAGCATACTACAACAGTGTCGTTTTGCTGAACGATGACCGCCGAAAGCTGCGTGATTCCTGGTGCGGAAGTTACCCCGCGAACCGGAAAATGCCGGGCTCGAGGCCAGTGCGCAGAGCGAGGTCGTGCACCAGCAACTGGATATGGACGGAATCAACCAGGGTTCCCAGCCCCATCTGGACCGATTCAACGAGGATGAGGCGCACGTTGGTGAGGTCGGCAAAAGGCAGGTCGGAGTAAAGCAGGACGCGCCCGCCGTGTTCGCGGATATCCTCCGCCAGCCTGAGCAGGCCATTGGCGGTTTTGCGCTTCGGCTTGGTTTCGCCTTCCCGGGCGAAGATAATATAGCGATGGGCGGGGTTGATGATCTCCATCGGACCGTGGCGGAACTGGGCCGCACTCATCGGTTCCGCGCCCATTTTCGCCACCTCTTTGAACAAGAGCGCTCCCTGGTAAACCGAGGCGAGATCTGCTCCGCGGGACAGCAAGGCGATGTAGTGTGGTTTGTTAAAGAACTCCACGGTGGGAGGGATCAGCTCGTCGTGGCGGTCGATGATTTTCTCCTGGGCCTCGATGGCGTGCATCAACGTCTGGGTGAGGGGATAGAGCGGCTTCCGGGCAATCGTCACCGCAAGGTACATCAGGACAGCCACGGCGCAGGTGTAAGTCTTGGTGCCCACCGGCGATGGGCGGCCGGCCATCAAGGGGAGCAAAAGC
>Ga0074046_10005463_pt1 | contig 10152 bp, 5 predicted proteins | sample BogForMeECP23OM3_FD_94441 | JGI IMG/M metagenome (GOLD analysis project Ga0074046, IMG submission 94441) | Bog forest soil microbial communities from Calvert Island, British Columbia, Canada - Bog Forest MetaG ECP23OM3 | ecosystem: Environmental > Terrestrial > Soil > Wetlands ...
CCTGACGAGCCCCGGAGCCAGGCGCTCAAGGTCGTCGAGCAGGAGGTCGACCGGATGGCCCACCTTGTGGCCAACCTGCTGCAGTTCAGCCGCCGGAGCCGCCAGCAGATTTCCACCGTCGACGTGCGCGAGGAGATAGACAAAACCCTGGAGCTTATCCATTTCCACCTTCGCAAGCAACGCATCGCGGTCGTGCGCGAATTCGCAGATGAGCTGCCGGTCATCCAGGCCGACCGCCAGCGTCTGCGCCAACTTTTCCTTAATCTGATCATCAACGCCAGCGACGCCATGCCTCAGGGCGGCACGCTGACGATCCGTGTGAGCGCAGCGGACAAGGTGAATGTCCAAATCATCGACACCGGTGTCGGCATTGCGCCGAAGGACCTGGCAAGAATCATGGAGCCCTTTTTTACAACGAAGCCCGAGGGCGAGGGAACGGGACTGGGACTGTCGATCTGCCGGCGCATCGCAAAAGAGCATGGCGGAAAGTTGAAGATCGCCAGCGAGCCCGGCAAGGGGACAACGGCTCGCGTCGTGCTGTCCAGCCGGAGCAAGGTGAACGGAACGATCCTGAACGGGGACGATTGACATGGCAGAGCAGAAGCTGGGCCGCGTGCTCATAGTGGACGATGAAGTCGAGTTGGCCAACGCCTTGTGCACCTCCCTGACGGCGCAGGGTTATGAGGCGGCCGCCTTCACGTCGGGCAAGGATGCCCTGAAGGCGCTCGAAACGCAGAATTTTGAACTGCTCCTTACCGATTTGATGATGCCGGATATGGACGGGGTTGAGGTATTGCGGGCGGCGCTCGAAATCGACCCGCATCTGGCCGGCCTCCTCATGACCGGTAAGGGCACGGTGAAAACGGCCGTGGAAGCCATGAAGATCGGGGCGCTCGATTATGTCCTCAAGCCGTTCAAACTGCATGCGCTTCTGCCCGTGCTGGCCCGCGCGTCGGAGGTGCGCAGGCTCAGGATGGAGAACGTGCAACTGCGGGAGACGCTGGCCGTTTTCGAGCTGGGCCAGACCATAGCGTATTCCCTTGACCTCAACGTCCTTGTGCATAAGGCCGCTGAAGCCGCGCTCAAACAAATGGATGCCGACGAGGTGTCCCTCATGCTGCCCACGGACGAGGGCAATGAGCTCTATGTGGCCGCGGTGCTGGGCAAGCGCCGCGACGAACTCCTGGGCAAACGGGTCCCTTTCGGTGAGGGAATCGCCGGGTGGGTGGCCCGGCGCCACGAGCCGGTCAGGTTGGATGGCGAGGTAAACGATCCGCGCTTTGCCCCCCTTCACCCTCGCACTGACATCGTTTCCGCTGTTTCGATGCCGATGCTTGCGGGAGGCCAGCTGATCGGGGTCCTGAACGCCAATGCCACAAGACGCCACACCTTCACGCTGGGGCAGATAAAGGGCTTGACTATTCTTGTCAGCACCGCCGCCGCTGCCCTCCAGGGCGCAATGCTGTTTGCACATTTGCAGTCGGCGGAGCAACGTTACCGTTCTATTTTCGAAAATGCCGCCGAAGGTATTTTTCAGACCACGGAAGACGGGCGATTCATCCTGGCCAACCCTTCCCTTGCGCGCATATGCGGTTACGGGTCCCGGGAGGAGTTGACCGCGGAGGTGACGGACATAGCAAACCAACTCCACGGCGGCCCGGAGCAACGAGCCGAATTCAAGCGCCAACTGGACGAACAAGGAAGCGTGGCCGGATTTGAAGTGCGGTTTCGCCGCCGGGACGGCGCCAAAATCTGGATTAAGATCAACGCAGGCAAGAAGTTCGACGAAAGCCGCGGCCTGACCTACTATGAAGGCACCGTGGAGGACATTACCGAGCGCAAGCACGCGGAAGAAGCGTTACGGGAAAGTGAAGAGAGGTTTCGCCTCCTGGTGGAAAACGCCCCCGACAGCATTTTCGTTGCGACGGGGCAAGGCCTCTTCGCCTTTGTGAATCCGTCCGCCCTTAAGCTGTTCGGGGCCGCCTCAAAGGATCAACTTGCCGGAAGCCCTGTTTTGGAGAGAATCCATCCTTCCTGCCACGAAACGGTAAGAGAACGCATACGTTTTCTCATGAGAGAGAAAAGACAAGTTGCCCTTTCGGAGCAAAAATACATCACGCTCGACGGGACTGTTGTAGATGTTGAAACTTCCGCGGTCCCCATCACTTATGAGGATAATGACGGAGCGCTCGTTTTCGTTCGCGACATTACCGAGCGCAAGCAGGCGGACGATGCGCTGCGGAAAAACAAGGCCTTTCTGACAACACTCCTCAACGCTGTCCCGGTGCCGGTCTTCTACAAGGACATCGAGGGAAGGTATCTCGGATGCAACAGGGCTTTTGAGGAGTTTTTCGGCAAGACGCGTGATCAACTGATTGGCAAGAGCGTGTTCGACATCAACCCGCGGGAGCTGGCGGAGATATATCATGTGAAGGACGCCGAACTTCTGCAGAACCCGGGTACACAAATTTACGACTCACAGGTTAAAGACGCCTATGGAGCCTTGCATGACGTAGTCTTCCATAAGGCCACGTTCACGGACGCCGATGGCCGTGTCCTCGGGCTGATCGGCGCGATTCTCGACATCACCGAACGCAAGCGGGCTGAGCAGGCGATGGCGGAAGAGGCGATACGGCGACGCATCCTCATCGAGCAGTCAAGAGACGGAATCGCTGTCCTTGACCAGAACGGCAAGGTTTACGAGGCGAATCAACGATTTGTAGAGATGCTCGGATATTCCGCCGAAGAAATCAGTCAGCTCCACGTATGGGATTGGGATGTTCGATGGACGCAAGAGGCACTGCTGGAGCGAATGCAGCTTGCCGATGCTGAAGGCGATATTTTCGAGACGCGCCATCGCCGTAAGGACGGCACGATTTATGATGTTGAGATCTGTAGCAATGGTGTTGAATTGGCTGGGCAGAAACTGGTTTTTTGCGTCTGCCGGGATATTTCTCAGCGTAAGGCAGCCGAGCAGGCGCTGCGGGAAAGAGAGCATTATTTTCGCTCCCTGCTGGTTAACCTCCATGAGGACATACTGGTTATTGACCGCAGCCATAAGATAATCGACTCCAACAAGGACTTTCTGTACGTCATCGGGCAAAAGCGTGAAGAACTCGTTGGCCGTCACTGCTTCGATGTCCTGCATGGTTACAGCGAACCCTGCAGCAGGCACGGAGTAGTGTGCGAGTTGGAAACCGTTTTTGGAAACGGCCACCCGTGCGGCTGCCTTCATGAGCATGTAAGGCCCGATGGGCGGACAGTATGGGTTGATATGCTTTACTCCCTTCTAAAAAGAGAGGTTGGCGGGCCTGACTGCGCGATTCTGACCCTGAGGGACGTGACCCATGAAGTGGAAATTGAAAAGCAGTTGCGGCATGCTCAGAAAATGGAGGCGATCGGGACGCTCGCCGGAGGGATCGCCCACGACTTCAATAACATTTTGGGAATTATTCTTGGGTATGCGGAGCTTGAACTTCTTGAATCTGCTGGAAGCGACGAAAGCCGGGACCGTGTGGAAGAAATCCGCAAAGCGGCCTTAAGGGCCAAAGACCTCGTACAGCAGATACTGGCTTTCAGCCGCAAGCATGGACAAGGACGAGGGCCCCTGCAGCTTGGGCTCCTTTTGAAAGAGGTGCTTAAGCTGTTGCGCGCTGCTTTGCCTTCGACCATCGAGATTCGCCAGAAGATCGACCTCGCAGCCGATAATGGAGACCTTATTTCAGCCGACGCCACCCAGGTTCATCAGGTCCTCATGAACCTTTGCACCAATGCGGGCCATGCCATGCGCGAAAAAGGGGGCATCCTCGATGTGAGCATGTCCAATGTCCATTTCGGCCCCCACGATCCAGCCAGCCCGCCGGAACTGCCCCCCGGGTCATACGTGCGGATATCGGTGAGCGACACGGGTTGCGGCATGGACGGTAAGGTGATGGAAAGAATCTTCGAGCCTTACTTCACCACGAAAGGGGTTGGGGAAGGCACCGGCCTGGGACTTTCCGTGGTCCATGGCATTGTCCGGAGCCATGAGGGAGCAGTCACCGTCGCCAGTCAACCGGGAGCGGGCTCGACCTTCTGCGTCTTCTTTCCTGCCGGTGCAAAAGAGGTGCAGATCCAACCCGATGTCGGCCCGGTGGGAATACTCATGGGCAAAGAGAGGATCCTTCTCGTAGATGATGAGGAGGAACTGGCATGGTTGGGAAAACAGGCACTGGAATGGTTCGGATATACGGTTTTTTCCACCACCAACTCCGTGGACGCCCTCGATGCGTTCCGCGCGGCGCCTGACGAGTTTGACCTGGTTGTCACCGACCAAACCATGCCGCAAATGACCGGAATGGAGCTTGCCGCCGAGCTGAGACAAATCCGCCCGAGCATCCCGGTAATCCTGTGCACCGGTTACAGTGAGCTTGTGACGGAGCAAAATCTGAGAGCAGCCGACATTCAAGAGGTGATGATGAAACCCTTGGCTATGCATGAGGTGGGCAGAATTATCAGAAGTGTGCTGGATCGACAGGGGAGAAAGTAGATGGCTGAGCCGAATATAAAGCAGATCCTGGTTGTCGACGACGAAGCGAGTTTTCGGACAGTTACACAACAATTTCTCTTGAAAATGGGTTACACATCTGAAGTTGCGGCAAGCGCCCCCGAAGCCCTGGAGATTTTGAAAAAGCGACATTTCGATCTCGTCCTTTCCGATATACGAATGAAGGAAAAAGACGGCCTGCAATTGATGAAAGAAGCCAAAGAAATCTATCCTCATCTGGATTTCATCATGATAACGGGTTTTTCCTCGGAATACTCTTACAGTGATGTCATTCGAGCCGGGGCTACGGATTACATTCGCAAACCGTTCGAAGTAGGCGAAATAATTGCCAAATTGGAGCGAATCGAAAGAGAGAAAAATTTACTGTGGGAGTTCCAGCAGATCAATAAGGAATTAAGGCGTAACTTCAATCACTTGCGAAGGACTATGGAGGGAATCGTTAAGGCAATGGCGCTGACCCTTGAAATGAAAGATCCTTATACGGCCGGCCATCAACGCCGCGTTGCCGGTTTGGCGTGCGCCATAGCCAAAGAAATGGGGCTTGACGGGGATCGGATCGAGGGAATCCGAATGGCCGGGCTTATCCATGATCTTGGCAAGATCCAGATTCCCGCTGAGATTCTCAGCAAACCGAGTCCATTAACTGATTTTGAATTCGAGATGATCAAATTCCACCCCACGGCCGGCCACCATATTTTGAAGACAATAGAATTTCCCTGGCCAATCGCCGAGATCGTGCTCCAGCATCACGAAAGGATGAACGGCTCGGGATATCCGCAAGGTCTCCGGGGGCAGGACATCCTCCTGGAGGCGCGAATCCTGGCTGTGGCCGATGTTGTAGAGGCGATGGCCTCCCACCGTCCATACAGGCCCGCCCGCGGCCTGGACCAATCGCTAAAGGAAATCTATGCCAATCGAGGCGTTCTTTTTGACGCTGACGTGGTTGATGCGTGTTTGAAGCTCTTCACGGAGAAAAACTACACATTGGAAATTTAGTCCGTGGTTTTTCTCGGGATCCTCTCAGATTTCCAGGTATCTCTGCTCTGTACGTAACAAAATAGATTTTTGACCCGCTTAGAGGAGGGAGAAGGTGGAGCTATTCGAACATATCCGGCGAGAGCGGGAGCATGGAGTGGGAAAAATCAAAGGGGTGGCGAAAAAGCTGGGAGCGCATCGGCGGATGGCGCCACTCGAATCCGAGGGGAACACTAGTAGAAATAGTACCTGAATCCCGCACGAATGTCCCCCCACTGAGGCAGACTGCCGAAGTCGCTTCCCTTGGCGCCCAGGTAAAAATCAAAAGCCAGGCTTACCGTCAACGCGTTGCTCAGGTGGTATTCGGCCAGAGGCTGGAGATACAAGCTTCCGTCCAGGATGTTGATCTGAAAGATGCCTGTGAGATCCAACTTTTTTACCAGTGCATCCTGCCAGAAACTTCGAATGAAAATGGCATGTTGACTCAAAGGTTCCTGGGCCTCCTGGGCAAACTCCCGGATAGCCCACAATTGGCCGAGGATGCCCTTCCCGACGGCTGAAGTCGCCGGGTTGCCGAGGAGTCCCCTTGCCGCCTCACCCGCCGCGAACCAATTGTTCCACTCGTTCTGAGAGAGACCCGCCTCGTTGTACTGATACTCGAAGTAAGTAGTCCGGTTGATGTTCTTCTCGGTATATGAGAACCCTGCTGCAAGCTGATTGCGAAAGCGGATTTCACTGCTTCCGGGAATTGCGGGCGGTAGACCGGATGGAATCGTCCCTTCATTCCTTGCGTTCTGCAAGGCCTCACTCACCATGTCAGGGCTTTGGCCCACATTCCATTCAGCATACACGACCACATTGTCGCCAAGGCCCCTGGTGAGGTTCAAACCAACGTTCGAGCGTCCGTCATCGTCGAAATAGAGGACTTCGGGGTTCATATCCTGTATGGCGTTTACGTCGGCCTTGGCCAGCATGCGGAAGCGGTCGTTGGTGCGATTGAGCTGTAGACCGCCGCCCGACTCGTCGGTCCACCATCGGTCGTGTTCGTGCGGCACTTCAGGGGCCACGACGAGCGTAAGGCTGCCCATCTGCCATATACCCTGGGTCCTCATCATGAGGGTGCCCAACCGGTTTTCCCGCAGAACGGTCGCATCTTGCGAGATTATTGCCGTGACGGCGTCCTTTTTGAAATAGTCCGTAGGGTTGAACCCGATGGCCACACCGTTTTTGACGTTTATCCGGCCCAGGTCGATGAAGTATGATCCGGCCATGTTCCACGTGAGATAGGTTTCTTTGAGATCGTTCAAGATGCCTTCCTGGGATTCAAGCATATTGGGACCGGCGAAGTAGTTCAACCGATCGGCAACCGTGAGGGACAACGTCGGGAAGAGAGTAACCTCGGCCCGCACGTCCAGGCTGGTGCGGTTTGTGAAGCCGGAAAAATTGGAAACGGGCAGGGGGACGGCCAGGGAAGAGCGGTAGAAATTACCCTGCAGCGCCTCATCGAGGAAGACCTTTATCCGGTATGGGCTGGGGGCGGCCGGCGGCTGGGCGCCGGCTTCGGGTGCAGGTCCTGACTGAAGTTCCTCGGGAATCAGCTCCAGGTCGGTATCCGCGCCTGCCCCCGAAGCCGCGCAGGGGATGCTCATCAGCACTAGGGCCAGGAGGATGAAATACCGGCTTCTACCGGATGAGGTCATAACCATCAATTGCCTTTGAATCGTGGAAGATATTCTTTTTGAAACCACTCCTCCGGGATGTCCCGGTAATTATAGTCGCTGAAGCTCATCTTCGTAACCAGTTTGCTGTCCACCCCGTCTATGATGATGGTGTCCGTCGGCCTGCGCTTTCCCAGTTGCTCCTGGTAATTTCGATAGTAGGCGGTCTTGAGCAACCTTTCGCTTTCGGAGTAGAACTTGCCCTTGACCGGTTGATAGGTCTCCTTTTCGACCCAGTATTCAATGCGATGATAGGTGACCGAATCGCTTGCCGCAATCATATTGACCTTGTAGCAGTTGCGGCTGTTCTTTTCAGCGTCGGTGATCGTTTCGATGCCCTCGATGGTCCCCTTGTAATCCTTGTGGAAGTTTACGGTAACTACATCCCCGTTGGACGCCTGGCCCAGCAGCCGCTGCTGCGGGGAAATGCGGACGCTGGCTTTTGAAGCGGGGTCATAGAACCACAGTATGTTGCCGGTTTTCATCATGAGCTTGTTTTCGTCCCTCGAAGGCTCGATGAAACGAACAAGGGTGCGGTACCGGCCGCTGTCCTTTTCCTCTTTGGAGTAGACGATAAGCACCATTCTGTCCTGCTCTTTGCCACTCCGGTATTCGACCAGCACTGTTTTCAGGCTGAACGGTTTATCGGGGTTGCGCACAGCATCCGACGCGGCGATGATTTCCTCCGCCGTCCCGGGTCCTTGTGCATGAAGCGGGCCTGTCCATGCAAAGGACAGGGACGCAATGAGTGTGAAGAGTATCAGGCGATTCATTGTTGTTTCTCCTTTACACGTGCCTCAGGGCGTCCACAATCATCATGCGCGCCGCTTTCCGCGCCGGAATGAACGAGGAGATCACTGCCAGCAGAATCAAAACCAACCAGGTCATAGGGAGAAAAGCCGGATTCTGGAAGACCTGGACGACGAGATATACCGGTTCGACATAATTTGGCGGGGTCCATGTAATTCCGCTTGCGTTGATAATAATCGCGGCAACGGCAGCTATGAGCGAACCGATAGTGGCGCCCATCACTCCCATTAAACACCCCTCGGTAAGGAAGAGCCGCAGCACACCGTTCCGACGAACGCCCAGCGCCCTGACCGTGCCGATTTCGTTCACACGTTCCATAACGCACATGCTCATGGTGTTCACGATAGTGAAGAGTACAATCACGCCCATGATCATTGCCAGAAAAGTGAAAATCGAGGCAAACATGGAAATGATCTGCCCGTACGACGGCGCAAGCTCTCTAAAGGTCTTGACTTCAAAATCGAGGTTTCGAGCCGAGAAAATCTCCGCCAGCCTCTTCGTCACAACAGGTATGTCGCTCGTGTGCTTGAGCTGCAGAACGATTCCAGTGACTTTTCTCTCTCCCTTGCCGTAAAGGAGCCTCTGAGCAAACGAGAGGTGCATGGCGACGAAGATGTCGTCCAGTTCTTTGACGCCCTGGTATTCTGCCTTGTTGACGAACAGAGTCAGTACGTTGGGGGCCCCGGCGGCGGTGGCGGCGAGCAGGTCCAGCTTCGGGCGCTTATCCTCGGGAGCCTTTGATTTTTCTTCAGCATCGAGGGCGATGAGTGAACTGAAATCTTCACCGGCAGGGGCGCTGGCGGCAGCCTTATCCGGCGCCTTGTCCGTACAGTTTTCCAGATGAAGCGCGCCGCAGAGCTGGAGCATTCGGGCCATGCCGTTGCCCACCACTCCGCCTTCGGTGTCGTTGTCAAAGAGCCCCGGCTCGCGGGGCCGGGTGTCTTTCAGCCCGTAATCGTTCCAGTTCCTCATTCTTTCACGCTCGGACGGGATCATGCCGAGGCCGAAAAAAGTCTTGGAAGTGTCCGCCGCGAAGTTCCCGGCTATTCCGTAGATCCTGAGCACGGGCGTCGCTACCTCAACCAGTTTTTTCAATTGAGGATCTTCCGTTATGTACCTGATGACCTCTTCGTAATGGCTGATGCCGTAGGCGGCCGGGTTGCCGGAGCCATAGTCGAAAAACCCTTTTTGATAGACCTGGAGATGGCCGGTGCTCCGAACAATCCCTGTCTGCAGACCGTACATGATTGAGAATACAAACCCCCCGAAGAGAAGGATGGAAACGGAGCTGACGCCGATGGCGAGAACTGTCATGATGGAACGTCTCGCATTGCGAAAGATATTCCTGAAGGCAATGCTCAGCGTTTTCATGATATGCCTCCCTCTTTGCCGCTCGCCAACTCCCCGTCACGGATGGCGAATATCTCATCGGCATGAGCCATGATTTGCTTGTCGTGCGAAGAAAAGATAAAAGTCGTATGGTTCTTCGCCTGCATCTCACGCATCAGGTCGATGATGCCCTGCCCGGTCCTGGAATCGAGGTTGGCCGTGGGCTCATCGGCCAAAACCAATTCGGGTCCCTTGACCAGCGCCCGCGCGATGGCCACCCGCTGCCGTTGCCCGCCACTCAGTTCATTGGGCCGATGATGTTTGTGTCCGCCAAGGCCGACGGCCTCGAGCATTTGCAGAACTCGCTCTTTTCGTTCCCCTACTGAGGTTCGTGTCAGGAGCAGCGGATATTCTATGTTTTCATATGCCGAGAGCACCGGCATCAAGTTGAAGTTCTGAAAGATGAAGCCGATGTTCCTGGCCCGAAAATCTGACGATTCGTCGTCTGAAAACATAGCCATGTCATGGCCGCAGATTTCCATGCTGCCGCTCGACGGGGCGTCGATGCATCCGATCAGGTTCAGAAGCGTCGTCTTGCCGCTGCCTGAGGGCCCGATGATCACGTTGAACTTCTTCCTCGGAATGTCCAATGTAATCGACCTTAGCGCTTGAACCTCCACTTTCCCCAGCAGGTAGTTCTTGGAGACCTCCACCATGCGGACTGCAAAACCATTTTGATCCATCCAAAACCATTCCTTTCCTCTCGTATGAGAG
>Ga0074046_10005465_pt1 | contig 10149 bp, 6 predicted proteins | sample BogForMeECP23OM3_FD_94441 | JGI IMG/M metagenome (GOLD analysis project Ga0074046, IMG submission 94441) | Bog forest soil microbial communities from Calvert Island, British Columbia, Canada - Bog Forest MetaG ECP23OM3 | ecosystem: Environmental > Terrestrial > Soil > Wetlands ...
CGCCAGGCCGATTTTGAATGCGGCGTTGAACAGAGCCGAGAGGGCGTGTGGCTCGAGCGCCGTCCATCGCAAGGCCAGGTCCCGGCCACCAGCATGGGCAACGATAGGGCCATGCCGTGTTACCTTCACAGTGAATCGGTAATCCCGCTTCCAGCGGACCTTGACCACCTCGTCCCGGACTTCGGCGTCAACCCATGCGCCGTTGTGGAGGTACCTGTTGGGAGCGCCGGAGTCGAAGCTTTCCGAGTACAGATCCTGGACGTCCGGACCCGTATTGGTCATGCCCCAGGCAATCTTCTCATTGTGGCCAATAATCACCAGCGGCAAGCCAGGCAAACTAACCCCAATCACGTTCAGGCCCGGCGCCTTCAAGTGGATCATATACCAGACGCTGGGAACGCTGTGATCGAGGTGAGGGTCATTAGCCAGCAACGGCTTGCCGGACTGAGTGTGAGCGCCGCTAACCACCCAGTTGTTGCTTCCCAGTCCCGGATTCGTGTCGCCACCGGCGGAAAGCAACGCCGCCAAGGTAGGGTCAAGGCCGCCGGAATCCAGCAGTGGAATCGCTTGTTTCCTTTGGGGTACAGCCGGATTTCCAGGAGGCAGTCCAGCCTCCGGCTCATCAAGCAAGCTGGGGTCGAGGTCGCCGGGGTTCGGCGGAGGATCCGCTTGCTTCTCTTGGGGCGACAATTTCCTTCCCGGGGTCACTTCAGCCACCGGCTCATCCAGCGGCGAGTGGTCCGGGAAGAGATCGGCGGAAAGTTCAGGGCCAAGCTTTGCCCGGATGCGCTCGCGCATCAAATCCGTCCGCCAAGTTGTGCTGAGCGTTTTGACCATATTCAGTGCCACGCCAAGGGAATCGATCTCGTTCCATGGCCGAGGCTGGTAATTGAGCAAGTGGAATTCCAGGGGCAGGCGGTGCCTGTGGGTGGCGATGAAAGCGTTGACCCCGTTGGCATACGCCGTGAGTGGAGCGCGCGCCTCAGGGCTGAGCTCTGCCAGGGCGCGCTGAGAAACTTGCCGGAATCCCAAGGTTCGGTTGTCGAGGTCAAGCCGCAGCGTCCGTTCGCCAAAAACTTCTGAGAGTTCTCCTTCCGCCAACCGCCGGCTCAAGTCCATCTGCCACAGGCGATCTTGCGCAGTCACGTAACCTTGTGCGAAGAACAGGTCCTGGAGCGAGGAGGCACGAAGGTGAGGAATGCCGCGTGCGTCGCGTAAGACCTCGACTGGCGCTGATAACCCGGCAACTTGAATCGCTCCCTCGAGTTGGGGAAGGCTCGCGCGAGCGCGCCAGTACAGCCAGCCGCCCACGCCGATGATGATGAGCAGGAGCAGAGTCAGCAAAGAAATGAGCAGGCGCTTGATAATCATAAGCTGGAAGCCTCAGTCCGGAGGATGGCAAAGCGACCGACGGATTGAAAGACGACTCGGATCACTGCTAGAAATAAACCGTGTTGACTTAGGCGCGAGCATAGTACTAGAAATCCCACCGGCTAGCAATGAACTACCTGCCAAGGCAGTCAACAGTCGACAGTCAACAGTCGACAGTCAATAGTCGAAGACTAGCTGCGGCTTTTCCCCCGGCAAGACAATCGAGAGTCACAGAGATTGGCTGCGGCTCCTCTACCTACGACCTGCTATCTGCAATCTATCTCCTTTCTTTTCATCAACATTCCCGCTTTCGACGCGTAACTCCTTTGTTTTGTGTAACATTCCCGCTTTCCTACGAGTTGCGGAAAGCCGGTCCTTTGTTTTCATAGACATTCCAGCGTCGGTCGTTCAAATTTTGAAATCATTACTTCTTCTTTCTCCGAATTGGACGACACGTTGTCTATTGCAGCCCTCTGTACTCCTATTCCCAACCTCCTTGTCGGCGCACGAAGATTTATTCTCGAACCGACAATGTCTCTGTGTCCTCTGCGACGAGGAAAAGCTTAACACAGAGCTCACTGAGATCCTCCGTGGTCTCTGTGTTGAGGCTTTGAAGACTCGGAGAACACGGAGAAGCCCATTTGGTTGCGGCCACCGGGCCGCGCTGTGTAATAAGTCCTGTCCTGCGTCATACTATCTACTACAGTAGGCTACCACATTTGCGGCCGCATGTCAAGTGCCTATTGTATTCGACAACCTTATCGGCGAATTGGCGACGCGCCGGTCGCAGGCAGTGTTTGGAGTTGCACGCTATTCCCGTGTTAGAGTTAAGGGTGCGCAGGTACGCCGCAGGAGGGCCGTTTGGAACTGAAAGACCATGAGAGAGATGCAGGCCAGCAGTCGCGTTACGAGGTGTTGCGACAGGTTTCCGGCGTTGTTGCCTCGCAGGCGGACCTGAATGGGGTGCTGGAGAACCTTGCCCACTTTCTTCCCTCGGTGGTCAGTTTTGAGTTCCTCGCTGTGTCTCTTTTTGATCCCGAGCGCCGGGTCTCTCGCCTCTATGCTTTTGGCGGCACTTTGGCCGGTGGCGCAGAAATCGGGACGGAAATCCCTGTGGCCGAGTCCTCGGCAGCCACGACATTGCTGGAAGAGCAGAAAGCAATCATTCTAAATGACATCGAGAAGGAGACTAGGTTTGCCGATATCGTTGAACGGGCGCGGTCCTACGGGGTTCGATCGATGTGCCTCCTTCCTCTATCGTCGCCGCGACGGCGGCTCGGCGCACTCGTTTTCGGGTCCACTCATCAGAAGGACTATGACGGAGAGGACTTGAAGTTGATGTCGACGGTCGCCGCCCATGTGGCGGTGGCCGTGGAAAATGCGCTGAATTTCGAGGAGGCGCGTTCCTATCAGCAACTCCTGGCGCGTGAACGCGACCGCCTGCGGCTGCTCTTGGAAGTAAACAACAACGTCATTTCTCACTTGGAGTTGAGCGATCTTTTCCAAGCCGTGGCTTCCGCGTTACGGGATTGCTTTCATCACGATTACACCGGCTTGTGGCTGTTTGAAGAGGGCACCAACCAGCTACGTTGCGTGGGCATGGACTTTCCCAGCAATCGCGGGTTCATACAGAAAATACAATCATTGGATTTGACACCTGCCGAGGTTGAGGAGGTTCGCTCTCGCTCACCCCGCCTCGTAAACCGCGAGGAGATCGCGCAACTGCCTCCCAAGTTCGCTTCGCCGGCGCAGGCGGAAAATATCCACTCCGGGGTCTCCATTCCCTTGGTCTCAGGCTCCAAGCCGCTCGGCATCTTGACACTCGGAAGCACGGGAGAATCCACCTTCGCGCCAGAAGAACTTGGCTTACTTCTGCAGGTTGGCGACCAGGTAGCCTTGGCGATCGAAAATGCGCTGGCCTATGAGAAGGTATCCGAGGTGAGGAACCAACTTCACACTGCGAAAACCTACCTGGAAGATGAGATCCGCTACGACCACAACGTTGAAGACATCGTCGGCAAGAGTCGCGCCTTGCGTGAGGTCCTGAGCAAGGCGGAGATTGTCGCCACGACCGACGCCACTGTTCTGCTCATGGGCGAGACGGGAACCGGAAAAGAACTTATCGCACGAATGATTCACAACCTCAGCTCGCGCCGGGATCATACGTTTGTGAAGTTGAATTGTGCGGCGGTTCCCTCCGGTCTCATGGAGAGTGAACTCTTCGGACATGAGCGGGGCGCCTTCACTGGCGCCGTGGCGACGAAAATCGGGCGCTTCGAGTTGGCGCACCGTGGGAGTCTTTTTCTCGACGAGGTTGGCGACATCTCGCTGGACCTTCAGCCCAAGCTTCTCCGCGTCTTGCAGGAAAAAGAATTCGAACGGTTGGGAAGCACGCGGACTCAGAAGGTTGACGCCCGTCTGGTTGCCGCCACCAACCGGGATCTCTCCCAAATGGTCGGGAGCGGTGAGTTTCGCGAAGACCTCTACTACCGGCTGGCGGTTTTCCCCATCCAGTTGCCACCCCTACGCGAGAGACGGGAAGACATACCCAGTCTCGTTGAGTACTTCGTCGCCCGATACGCCCGCCGCATGAAGAAAAGAGTCAGAGAAATTCCGACACAGGCGTTGCAGGCCATGACCGAGTGGACGTGGCCAGGGAACATCCGGGAATTGCAGAACATCATCGAGCGGGCGGTGATTCTTACCACGGGGGAGTGCCTCGAAGTGCCGCTCGAGGAACTGAAGCCGCCCCGAACAGGACGGACTTCTACAAACACAGCCAGGAGTCTCAACCTCCGGGAAGTCGAGCGCGAGGCGATTCTGGAAGCCTTGAGGAAAACAAACGGGCGGATTAGTGGTCCCCATGGCGCCGCAACACTATTGGGCCTAAAGCGCACGACCCTCCAGTCTCGAATGCGCCTATTGAACATTAGACCGCCCGACTTCTCCAGGTCATCCTAGCGTCCTGAGTCAAAAGTTCGTTGAAGAAGTCAGCCCGTCAGCTGACGGGCGAAAGAATGTAGCCCACGGCGTCAGCCGTGGGTCAGCGAGCCCTCCCTCACCCCCGTCCCCTCTCCCGCTCAGGCGGGAGAGGGGCGCCGAAGGCGGGGTGAGGGCTCTCCACCCCAGGGCTTGCGCCCTGGGCTACAATCTTCCGCCCCTGACGGGGCTGCGAAAGGGCCGCCCGCATGAGGAAGACTTTATCAGCGAACTTCTGACTCAGGACACCAGCCACTGCCCACTACAGGTCAGCCTGCCACCCTCGGGGCACTTGCTGTCTCCCTCAACGTCGCGTGAACACGATTAACTATCTGAATTGCAAGGGACTACGCTCCAGCGGCCCCTGGCACGGGAGATGCACCTATCGTGACCGTGCTACGAGCCACGGTCCTCTATCTGCGAGATCGAACCAAGGTCGTCCTAAGCGGGCAACTGGTGGCGGAATGGGCAGAATGTCTACCCAAAGCAATCGCCCAGTGTTGCTCAACCCAGGATCCTGTTGAGGTCGATCTGGATGGTATCACCTGTGCGGATTGTGCCGGAGAACAAGCCCTTCTTTCCCTCTGGCGAGCCCATCGGCGTTTCCTGTGCAGCTCCCCCTTCGCGCGAACACTCTGTGAGCACCTGGGAATTCCCGTCGAGGGGGACAGCCGATGACCGCCCTTACCCAAGTTGAGCAAGGTAGGCAGACGGCGTTAACCAGTCGCATAGCAAACCTTAGGGAGGGTCCGTGGCTCATCACCATAGCCGTAATGCTCGCGACCTTCATGGAAGTGCTGGACACCACCGTCGTCAACGTCTCCTTGACGCACATTGCCGGGAGCCTCTCGGCAACACCCAACGAGGCCACTTGGGCTCTCACTTCGTATTTGGTGGCCAACGGTATTGTCATTCCGATTTCAGGATGGCTGGCCAATCACTTTGGGCGGAAAAACCTGCTCATTGTCTCCACTGCAGGCTTTACCGTCGCCTCTTTGCTCTGTGGCATCGCTCCCAGCATGGGCCTGCTGGTGACCTTCCGCGTTATCCAGGGTGCTTGTGGCGGTTCACTGCAACCGCTATCTCAGGCGGTATTGCTGGAAGCGTTTCCTCGCGAGCAACACGGCAAAGCCATGGCGGTCTTCGCACTCGGGGTCATTGTGGCGCCTGTACTCGGACCCGTGTTGGGTGGTTGGCTCACCGACAACTACTCCTGGCGTTGGGTCTTTTACATCAACCTGCCAGTGGGTGTGATCTCCGTCCTCATGATCAAAGCGTTTGTGAAGGACCCCCCGTACATTCGCCGTTCCTCAGCGCCGGTCGATTCCTGGGGACTGGCAACACTGGTTCTTTGGGTGGCCGCGCTCCAGATCATGTTGGACAAAGGGCAGGAAGAGGATTGGTTCAATTCAAGGTTCATCGTGGTCCTGGCAGTGGCCTTTGCGATAGGGCTCCTGGCATGGGTGACACGCGAGTTAACGACAAGAGATCCGGCTGCAGAGCTTCGCGTGTTCGGACAGGCGCCGTTTGCCGCCGGCACTGCGGCGATGGCAATCTCAAGCTTCGTGATGTACGGCAGCCAAGTCACCATCTCTATTTGGCTGCAAACGCTTCTTGGTTATCCCTCGATGCAAGCAGGCGTAGCCATGCTAGCCCTGGGGTTAGGGGCGGCTCTCTCCATGCCTGTCGCGTCCTCCCTGGCGAGCAGGTTTGATCCCCGCAAGGTATTCGTCGGCGGAGTATTGACGTTCAGCTTTTCCTTCTATCGCTTGATGGGGTTCAACTTGAACGTCGGTTACTGGGATGTGTTCTGGGCGGAGTTCATTCAAGGCGCCTCGATGGGTTTAGTGTTTGTGCCACTCATGGTTTTGACCATGGCTTTCACTCCTAAAGAAAGAATGGGGAACGCCACCGGCCTATTCAATATGATGCGGAACATCGGCGGGGGAGTTGGGATTTCCATGGTCGCTACGATGCTGGCCCGCATGGGGCAGGAGCACACCAACTTGCTGGTCGCCAATATCACACCGCTCTCCCCTTCAGTGCTGAGACTCCTCGGTGGGCTGAGGGGTTTGTTTGCGGGTTCCGGCCCTGTGTTGGCCGACCAGCAGGCTTACGCCGCCCTTTTTGGTCTGGTGCAGCGCGAAGCCACGATGATTGCGTTGATCCGGATTTTTCAGTATTTGGGAGTGCTGATTCTCATTCTGATTCCCCTGATCGCCCTGACGAAGCGGCCGCCCAAGGGCCAGACTGCCCAGCCCATGGCGCACTGAAAGCTGTTCGTTACAGGAGGAGACGGACGCGCTCCTTTTCCTGGCAACTATTCTGGCACGAGTCACGTCGTAACTAGTGTTGTGAGAGGGGCCCGAATCTGCGAATTCACGTTCAAGGGCATTAGTTCTGAATGATGATCAGCTCAAGTTGATGAACAGGAGGACAAAAACGTGAAAACGATCCGCGCCTTTCTTCCCTTGATCATGCTGCTGGGCTGGGCGCCGCTGCTCCAAGCGCAGGGCTCGTTCGATTTGGCCATTGGTTTCGGCAGCGTCCGCGACAAGGCGACTGGCCTGGGCATTGAGTCGGAGAGATGTAAGGCCCACGTTCCCCGAACTTCACCGAGAGTCTCGGCCTTAATTAGCTCAATAACTTCGCTCATCCATCCAGAAGTGGCCTGCTCAAGCAGGCGGGGAGGCTGTGCGCGCATTACTGCTTGCGCAACTCAGGCTGAATGCTCGCCACAAAGTGTGTAAGCGCCGCGTTGACCTGGTCCGGCTTCTCGAGCATGGGGTAGTGGCCGACGCCGGTCAGCACCTCGTACTGGAATCGCGGCAGGCTTGTCTTGAAGGCAGGGATGAAGCGCTCGGGGTTCCAGAAGGAGCTGAAGATTGCGAATGCCGGAATGTCAAGAGGGGCGTGGGGCTCGTAGAGTCGGCGGTCGGCAAGGCCATCCAGGCAGCCTACTAGCACGTGTTGGGGAGTCGCGAGGATGGATCGCGTGACCTCGTCGCGCACCGCCGTGGGGGTCTGCGGGACGTAGAGCTGGTCGACGAATTGCCGGACCTTCTCCTGATAATCCGGCGAGCGGAAATCCTCAGCGCGCTTGCGGAGCCCGGCGATCTGCTGGTCGACGTCGACCGGAATACCAAAGGCGCCCTCAACCCAGATCAGCGCGATGGTCTTCTCCGGCCAGCGGCGTGCGAACTCGTACGCCACCATCCCGCCCATACTGTGGCCTACAACAGCGGCCTTCTCCACGCGCGCGTGTTCAAGCACGGCATTGACCGCCCGCGCAAACAGGTCGGGTGTGTAAGGGATGTCCGGCTTGTCGCTACGCCCGTGGCCTGGAAGGTCGACTAGCAGCACACGACTATAAGGCACTAGCGCCGGCACCTGATTCCGCCACAGCGAGGTGTCGCAGCCCCAGCCGGATAGGAAAATCATGGCCCTTTTGCCGGAGCCGAAGCTGCGGTAGTAAATGCGGTGGCCATCCAGGTTCGCGAATTGCTCCTCGGGTCGCGGCGCACCGCCCATCAGACTCAGGAGTGGAACAAGCAGAAGACCCCCCGCAAGCGCCAGCGGACACAAGCCCGGCCATCGTCGAGAAGCTGTGGAGTGTTGGGTAGGGAGGTTGGAAACAAGGTGCAAAGGAGCGAAGAATCTCGCCACTGAGAGTCTGCCGACAATGCTACTTATGTTCATGCTAACTCCTCCGCTGCCCCGCTCTTCGGGGTTTGAGCTCGAATCTTGGGGCATTGACCTTCGAAAAGCTCGCTAGGGTTTAATCAATTCACCCAGGAAAGTGAAGGTGCCTAGAACAGTCCCTTCGCCGTCAAAGGGGTTTGTTTCAAGCGGGAAGGTGGTGACCGTGATAGTGCCCGTCATCTGACCACGATTTTGCGCGAAGCTAATGGTGTAATCCCCGCGCACAACACCTCCTGGGTTTTGCGGGAAGTCGAAGTCGATGGTTCTGCCGACTATCCTGCGATTGCCGTCCGGTTTCCACGAGCCCAGTTGGCTGCTGAAGGAGTATGTCGGGCCTTCTTGTTCAGAGTTTATCACGGACATAGTCTGATCAGCGTGCAACGTAATTACCCCGCGAGACGCAAAATCTCCCGCTGAGTCTTTAACAGTGGTGAGGTAGGACCCACCACTAAACCCTCGATCTCCGGCGCTCTGGGCGTGCGGCAAGGCCACTGAGCCCATGACAGCAAGGAGACCGAAGATCCCGAGTGTGATCCAGAGACGTCGGTGCTTCATTGTTTTTTCCTCCACTCCGCTCTACCGGGCGCTTCTGAAATGGCTTGTTGTAGCGGCGAGTTTACCTCGCCATGTGGCCTGTTGTAGTGGCGAGTTTACCTCGCCATATGGCGGCGTAAAGCCGCCTCTACGTCGAAGAAATTAAGAAATTTCTTTCCACCGGTCGCGGAAGGACTTTTTTGCGAGTGCGGGGAGGTCCCGCGCATCGGTCCAGCGGGACGCGGGATAGAAGGGAATTTTTCGAATCCAGCCGGAACGGGCAAGCAGGAACTGGCCCCAGCGCGCCATGCGCCCGCCCAGCACATAAACCCAGGGACGCGACAGAGCCCAAGCCCATAAGCGCATCATGGTCTTCTCGCGCAAGAGCGAACCTTTCGGTCTGGGTGCAGGGGCCAGTTCCTGCGCCTTACTCCGCAAATGAAGCAGGAGATCGGGGATATTGATTTTGACGGGACAAACCTCGCGGCAGGCGCCGCAAAGGGAAGAAGCGAAGGGCAACTCCCGCGCCTGCCCGATGCTTGTTAGTTGAGGAGTGATTAACGCCCCGATCGGACCGCTGTAAACCCAACCGTAGGCATGCCCGCCAATCTTGCGATAAACCGGGCAGGTGTTGAGGCAGGCGCCACAACGGATGCAGAAAAGCACTTCCCGCATCTTGGGATCCGCCAAGGTGTCCACGCGCCCATTGTCAACCAGCACCACATGCATCTCGTCCGGACCATCTTCACCCGGGCGCCGCGGGCCGGTGAGGAAAGAGGTGTAAGTCGTCAGCTTCTGCCCCGTGCCCGAACGCCCCAGCAGCCGCAGGAAAACGCCCAGGTCCGCAAAACGCGGGATAAGCTTCTCGATTCCCACCAGCGCCACATGTACCCTCGGCACGGTCGTGCAAAAGCGGATGTTCCCCTCGTTTTCCACCAACACCACGGTACCGGTTTCCGCCACCAGGAAATTGCCGCCGCTCATTCCCATGTCCGCCCTGGCAAATCTCTCTCGAAGGACGTGGCGTGCAATCGCCGTCAGGCGCTCCGGCACCTCGGTACGCTCGGACTGAAGGTGAGTGGCGAAGAGGTCCGAAACATCATGCCTTGTCATGTGGATGGCTGGGGCCACGATGTGCGCGGGCCGGTTGCCGGCAAGTTGGATAATGAACTCGCCCAAGTCGGTCTCGACGGCGTGAATCCCCCGCGCCTCGAGTGCATGGTTCAGCTCTAGTTCTTCCCCGACCATCGACTTCGCCTTCACAATTTCCCTGGCGCCGCATTGCTGCGCGATTTCGAGAACTATCCCACAGGCGTCCTCGGCCGTCGCGGCCCAGTGCACCTTGCCGCCGCGCCTTTCCAGGTTGTCGGCGAACTGCTCGAGGTAAAAGTCCAAGTGCTCCATCACTTGGCACTTGAGCTCCTGGGCGCGCTCGCGCAACCGTTCCCAGCCAGGGACTTCGGCGATCGCTTCCAAGCGATGCCCGTAAAGACGCAGGGTCGAGGAGCGATAGGCTTCCTGAAGATGCGCATTGGCGAGAGTCTTGTTACCAAGCTCGCGAAC
>Ga0074046_10005467_pt1 | contig 10148 bp, 5 predicted proteins | sample BogForMeECP23OM3_FD_94441 | JGI IMG/M metagenome (GOLD analysis project Ga0074046, IMG submission 94441) | Bog forest soil microbial communities from Calvert Island, British Columbia, Canada - Bog Forest MetaG ECP23OM3 | ecosystem: Environmental > Terrestrial > Soil > Wetlands ...
CAGGTATTCATGTGGGAAAAGAAGGTCAAGCACAACAAGGTCTTCTACCGCCTCAACGCCGCGCACCCCGGTGTCGCCGCCCTTATGGACACGGCACGGAAGCACGGGATCAGCAAGGAAGTCAGTAACTTCCTGCGCCTCGTCGAGGAGACGATCCCTGTCCCCCTGATCCTCATCGACGGCTCCGAGAATCCGGACAAGTTCGGCGAGCAGAAAAAGGCCCCGCCCGAGATGCACGAGGTCTTCCGAGCCCTCCACGCTGCCCTCTGCGCGGGAGGTTCCTCACCGGAGGTCGCGTTTGAGCAGCTGGCAGCCACGGAACCTTTTCATCGTTACCCAGAATTACTCGCGGTCTTCAAGGAACGGGAACGGATCGGAGATTCATGATGGCCGAGACCGACAACCTCAAGAACGCTCTCAACCATGCGCTGCTCATCCTGAAGAACAAGCCCGCCCCAGTCGAGGCCGACGTGCGGGCAGCGGCCCAGCTCGTCGTCGGGCTGATGGGAGGCATGAATATCAGCATCGACGTGGAGGACCTTGTTCGCCACATCGAGGGGGCCGTCAACGTCCACGTGGGCGAGGCCACCGTCTTGGACAACAAGTGGGACGACCACCAAGCTTGGTTGCCGGCACAGCGCGGGTCGATCAAGTGGGGGTTTTGGGAGCGCTACAGATGGTACCTGGAGAACGAGAGCGGAATCCCGGCGGAGGTCGTCGGGAGGATGCACGAGGTAACTGATATGATCTTGGAGCGGCTGGAGGACCCGCGACGGCCGAGCCCATGGGACCGCCGGGGTATGGTCGTCGGCGATGTCCAGTCGGGGAAGACCTCGAACTACACGGGCCTTGTATGCAAGGCTGCGAATGCCGGCTACTCGGCCATCATCATCTTGGCGGGGATGCACAACAACCTGCGTTCGCAGACGCAGGAGCGCATCGACATGGGCTTTCTGGGCTTCGATACCGAGAAAAACCTAGCATACGATAATGATAGCAAGAAGATTGGCGTCGGGCTCCTCCCGCAGTCCGAGTTCCAGAATCTGCCCGTCCTTGCGTTGACCAGCAGCAAGGCGACCGGGGACTTCCGCAAGACCGTGGCCGAGGGGCTCGGGATTAACCAGCTGGGCGGTACGCCCACTGTGTTCGTGGTAAAGAAGAACAAGTCCGTCCTTGAGCACCTCTGTAACTGGCTCAACGACCGGACCGGCGATGCATCGGTTCTCGTGATAGACGATGAGGCGGACAACGCCTCCGTGAATACCGGCGCTCTGCCCGAGCCGAGTGAGGATCCGAAGGAGCGTGACCCGACGACCATCAACCGGCTGATTCGCACGCTTCTCCTGAAGTTCAAAAAGCGGGCTTATGTTGGTTACACCGCGACGCCTTTCGCCAACATCTTCATTCACCCAGACGTCGAGCATTCTACCTGTGGGCCCGACCTGTTCCCAAGCGCCTTCATTCTCAATCTGCATTCGCCCTCCAATCATGTCGGGCCCGCCGAAGTGTTCGGGCTACCCGAGGACTGCCGAGCCGGACTGGAGGAGCGCGAGGGGCTGCCCATCGTGCAGATGGTGCAGGCCGACGAGGCACAGACTTTCATGCCGAGCGGCCATCGAAGGGAGTTCCGTCCGACCGGGTTGCCCCCTTCACTGAAGCGGGCTATCCGCTGTTTCGTACTCTCGACTGCCCTACGCGGCTGCCGCGGGCAGGAGAGCGAGCACCAGTCCATGCTAATCCACGTCACCCGCTTCGTGGATGTGCAGAGAGAGCTGCGGGTCCTGATACAAGCGGAGATGCAGAACCTGTCGAGCACGCTGAGAATGGAGGGCCGGGAGAACGCCGCCCTCTTGAAGGAGTTCAAACAGATCTGGAACGAGGATTACGCCCCCACGTCGGCGGTCATCGCAGACCGTTTGGACGACCCCTTACTGACGCCGGTCGGCTGGGAATGCGTCAAGAAGAAACTCGCCGCGGTCGCATCACGCATTCAAGTCGAGACGATGAACGGCGAGGCGGGCGACGTGCGGCACTACAAGGACGCTAAGAACGGCTGCTACATCATCGCGATCGGCGGCGACAAGCTCTCCCGGGGTCTGACACTGGAGGGGCTGACTGTCAGCTACTTCCTCCGCCCCTCCCACATGTACGACACGCTTATGCAGATGGGGCGCTGGTTTGGCTACCGGCCGGGTTACGTCGACGCTTGCCGGCTCTTCATCACTAACGAACTGAAGGAGTGGTACCAGTACATTGCCGCCGCGATGCTCGAACTTAGGCAGGACTTCGACTACATGTCCCTTATTGGTGCCACCCCTGCGGAGTTCGGACTGCGGGTACGCCAGCACCCGGCGGAACTGGAGATCACGGCCGCGAACAAGATGCGCACTGGGACCAAAATGCAGGTCAGCTTCGCGGACACCTTGGTGGAGACGGTCTATTTCCAGAAGAAGGGCCCGAACGCTCAGAACCTTGAGGCGGCACGGGCGTTCTTGAGCCGGCTCGTTGCCCCGAAACCATTGGAGGGGAAGCCTGACTACCACGCATGGGAGGTGACCGGCGAGGACGTGGTCTCCTTCCTCAAGTCCTACCAACCGCCGAAGGACCCGCATAACTCTCGGGGGAGCCGCATCGATCTGATTACGGAATACATCGAATCGCAGCTGAAGGTCGGGGAACTGGGGAAGTGGACCGTCGTCCTGACCAGCAAGAAGGGGAACGTCGGGAATCCTACCTGCAGCTATGACTTCGGGCATGGCCTGAACGTCGGGCTGTGGGAGCGCAATAATTGCCCAGGTACAAACCCCACACAGTACCGGCTCATCAAGGACCACCTGATCTCGCCGAAGGATGAGCTCATCGACCTCAGCAGGCACGCTGACCCAGGCATGAAGAGCGAGTGGGACGTTGCGCTCGATTTTATGAAGGAGATGTGGAAGAAGAGCACAAAGAGAAACAAGAACAACGAGCCTGAAGAGCCTAACGGCAAGGGTGCCCGTAACGCTCGAAGCCCACTGAACGGATTGCTGCTCATCTACCTGATCGGGCCCGAGCTCGACAAACGCCAAGCCGGAGACCCCGTCTACACGGCGTTCGCCATCAGCTTTCCCGCGTCGAAGTCGGGCAAGGCCGTGACCTACACAGTGAACAACATCTATTCAGACGAGTTCGGGATGGATTATGAACCCGAAGTCTGAGCTCCTGCCCATCATCACGGCACTGAAGAACGATACGGGAGGCGGTGCGCTCATCCGCCGCCGAGTGGATCCCTCGTCGCCGGTCGATGTCTATCTCGGCGTTGAGCCGGCGACAGGCCATCTCGGAGTGCTGCTCGGGGTTCACCGCCGCCACGTTCCCGCAACTAGGGATCTGCCAGGGGGGACGGGATTCGCCCTTAGGACACACGTCATTAAAGACGATATTAAAGATGTCATCAACCTGGGCATATTCTGCACCGATACCGCCTGCGAGGATATTTTCCTCCATTTCATGAAGGACATCGTCTCGCACCTTCTGACCGAGCGCAGTTCCGAGGCAGCACTGCGGGCGTTTCTCGCCCGAGTCTCACTCTGGCAGCGCTTCTTCGTCCAAGGCCGGAACGTGTATCTCACCGAAGAGGCCCAACTCGGTCTTTTCGGTGAGTTGCTCGTGATGCGCGATCTAATCATCCGCGCAGTTGGTGCTTCAGCGGCCGTGGAGGCCTGGAAAGGCCCCGAGGGCAAGCCACAGGATTTCACGATGGCCAGCGGCGCCTTGGAGGTGAAATGTACCCGGGCCAAGGCTGGGGGGCGGATCCCCATCTCCAACGAGTTGCAGCTCGATGAGCGCCCGTTCGGCTACATGGTCCTCATCCACGTGTCTGTCTCGCAGGGCGGCACGGGCAATCCCTCCTTGACCGACATGGTCGAGGGAGTCAGGGCACTGCTATCAGGCCCGGCCCTCCTGACCTTCGACGACAAGCTGATAGCCGCGGGCTTCCTGGATGCGCACGCTGACCGGTACCGTGAAAGTCGGTTCCTCCTCCGCGACATAGACTTTTTCGATGTCCGCGACAACTTTCCCCGCGTCCGCCCCGGGGACCTCCGAGTGGGCGTCGTGGAGATCTCTTACAAGATCGATGTGGCGGCGATCATGCCCTTCAAGATCGAGCAACCTGATGTTGAGGCTCGGCTGATAAGATGAGTGGCACCGACCCGCTCTTGGCGACATATAACGACATCCGCCAGCAGATCCAGTTGCGCGCATCCGTCAGCGATGACGGCACGCTGAAGGAGGAGGTGTTCACCCGCTGGGCGATCGACTTGCTCGAGGAAAAAGGGGAGGTCGGGGGCGGTGAGTGTTGCGCCTACAGCGCCCCGCGTGTCGGCAAGGTTAGCGGTTACTGGATGGACCCGGACATGGGCCGGCTGGTCGTTTTCATCAGCCGCTATTCAGGAGTGATCAACTATTCAAGGATACCGGCCACAGAGATCGTCTCGATGTTGAACGGCGCCCTACGATTCATTTCGAAATGTAGAATGGGCTGGCACCGCGGCCTCGAAGAGTCGTCTGAAGGTTTTTCCTTCGGGGAGCTGATCTCCTGCATGGACTTCGCGAGGCTCTCCACACGCCTTGTCATGCTCACCGACCAGCTCTGCCCCAAGATTCCGGACGTCCAGCCGCGCCTCGACGGCGAGGATGTCGCCCTATCGGTCTGGGACCTGCAGAGATTCCACCGCTTGCTCACATCCGGTGTCGAACGGGAGCAGATCACGATCGATTTCAGCAAGATAGATGGGTGCGAAGATGCAATCCCGTTCATGAAGATGCCGTTCGGCAACGAGGTATACGAGACTTATCTCACCATGATTCCGGGCGACCTGCTTGCGAGGATCTACCGCGAGCACGGCGCACGCTTGCTCGAGAAAAACGTTCGCACGTTCCTGCAGTCCCGGGGAAAGATCAACAAGGGCATCCGGGAGACAATCCTTAAGAAGCCGGAGATGTTCCTGGCGTACAATAACGGGCTCTGCGGTACGGCGGCCAGCGTCGCCATTGCCAGGGAGGCCGGGCCTCTTACGATGATCCGGAGCATCACCGACTTCCAGATCGTGAACGGTGGCCAGACCACCGCCTCGCTGACAAGCGCGCTGCAGAAGGACCGCGCCGACTTGTCACGCGTGCTCGTACAGCTCAAGCTGTCCGTGATCAAGGAACCCGAAAACGTCGGGGCCATAGTCGCTAACATCTCACGCTTTGCAAACAGCCAGAACAAGGTCAGCGAGGCCGACCTGCTGGCCAACGACGTCATGCACATAAAGGTCGAACAGTTGTCCCGAACCGTCTGGGCGCCGAGCAAGCTTGGTGCAAACCGCGAGACCAAGTGGTTCTACCAGCGAGCGCGAGGTCAGTACACGGACGAAAAGGCTCGCCGGCGAACGCCCGCTCAATCGAGAATGTTCGAGACAGAGTATCCATCTTCGCAGTGGTTCACGAAAACCGATCTTGCCAAGTACGAGAACACGTGGGACGAGCTGCCCCACGTCGTCAGCAAGGGGGCACAGAAGAACTTCGCCGAGTTCACCCTGCGGCTTGGTTGCAGGAAAGGCTTTGTTCCGGATATCCCTTACTTCCAGCAACTTGTGGCCAAAGCCATCCTGTTCAAAGCAATTGACAGAATCGTCAACGGACTGAAATTCGGCGGCCACAAAGCCAACATCGTGACGTACGCGATGGCTTGGATCGCTCATCGCCTGAAGGAGGGAGTTGACCTGCAGCGCATCTGGGACTACCAAGGAATCGATGAGCAACTTTCCGAAATAATCACGGCTATTTGCCCCGGGGTCTACAAGCTGATCATCGACTCAGATGGGCGAAACGTGGGAGAATGGTGCAAGTCCGAATTGTGTTGGTCCCGCATCCGCATCAGCGACCTCAAGCTGCCTACTCACTGGATGCGTGTCATCGAGGGCCGTCTCGACGAAGCGGCGGCCATCCGTGATCGACCGGCTCCCGTCGAGGGCGGGCACGTCATTGAGAGAGTGACCCTGCTCGGAGGGGACACTTGGACCGCTCTAGCCCAGTGGGCGCGTGAGACGGGCGATCTTGACGAGGGTCAACGCGCACTCGCGATGAGCATAGGTCGGGCTATAGGAAGCGGCAAGGGAGTCTCGGTGAAGCGGGCGGTTGACGCAGAGCGTATGTTGGAGGAGGCAATCCGCAAGGGATTCAGGTATCGCACGCTCGTGGTGGCGTGAGGTATGAGGCTTGGGTGGCTGGTTGAGAGGACTCGACATCCCGCTGCCTGGAAGCCCAGCGACTGTCCCCCGGCACCGCAGAGATAGTCCGGGGCCAGCGCACGACGTTTTCCCGTGTTTTTAGGGGTTCCTCCCGCATTTCAACGAATCTTTGTGTGATCAGTAATACACTGTGTGTCCTGCATTGTCAGAAAAACAATCAAAATGCAGCAGAGCACAATCAGAAATCACCTGTAGCTGCTCGGGAAAACGGCATTTTGACCAGCCTGTGTTCGTTTTGGGTGTGCGCAGGCCCTGAGAGATAGTCCACGACTTGCAGCACCATGAATCAATTTCATTCCTTGCCGTGGAAAGTGGCCCTTGACCGCTTCCGAGGGAGCACGACGCGCATATTGGCACCTACCCGGCGACCATCCAGGATCAAGGTGATCTTTCCACCGTGAGATTCGACAAGTCGCCTGCCGATTGTGAGGCCCATGCCACGGCCGCCCTCTCTGGTCGAGAAACCGGGGTCGAACACGCGCGTGCTGAGTCCACAGGGTATTCCAGGCCCGGAATCGGAGAATATTATTTCACATTGATTGTCGGCGCAACTTACCACGATGCGGATTCGCCCGGGGTCATCGCCATTCATCCAGTCTAGTGAGTTCTCTGTCAAAATCTGGAGCAAGCAGTGGAAATTTTCGGGACGCATCTCTGTTCGTATCACCTGTCCTGAAGGGTAATCCACCTCGAGCCTCACCCCCCGCCTTTCCAGAACTGGCTGGATCAACTGGCGATATATCTCCAGCTCTGCCTCGATGTCGATCGCCCGCCGTCGTTCTCCGACACCCGTTGCCTGATGGAGAAGTTGCAGTCGGGTCATGATTACACCGAGCCCCTTCGATAGACGATCCATCTCTTCCTGAATGCCGAGATCTCCGTTGGATCGTAACTTTGCACGCAAGGAGTCTAGTTCGATGCTGAGGCGCTCAATGTCTCGTGAGATTTCGGGCATGGTCATGGCTGTCATCTGTCCCACAGCGGCCAGGCCGGCGTAGAATTCCACGAGTCGCTCCTGCCCCACCACCTCCCGAACGACTTGCTCATCGAACTTCTGGCCGAGCTTACGAAGCTCTCGCTCCACTGCAGGGCCGGCCTGTCCCGCGATCCTATCCAGTTCCGATCGGGCTGTTGGCAAGGCGCTCGTCTGCCCATTCGGGATGAGAACTGGCCGCTGCACTGGATGACGGACATTCTGCCTTTCGGACTCGATAGTCTGGAGGACGAAGTAGACGAGCCTCCGTAGATCCTCAAGGGCCGAGTTGTTCATCAAGCCCTCTCGGTTTGTCTGGTCCATCAAGGCTGGATTCGCGTCACTGCCAATCTCGATGAAGCCGATAACCTGGTTGTTGCTGAGGTGCTCCACCGGGTTGTTGACCCGCCGCTGGTCGAGACGAAGCCAGTCGTCGCTCGGTTCCCCGTATGGCCAGATCCGGAATCCGTCCCTATAGATGCTGATGCCGGTCCACTCCTTGAGCCAGGCCCTGACCTCCATTCGCGGACCGATCTGAGCCAAAGACTCACCGTCGAGATCGAAGACGAAGAGCCTGACCCGCAAAGGTCCGCAGGTCAACTCGCCCCGGCCATTCCACAGTATCGTGACGGGCCGCCGTTTGCCGGTGATCACGGTCAGCGTGTCGCGGCCGTCGAACCGCGCATCAATCGTGTACGGTGCGCGCTGGAGAATTTCAGACCGGAGCTCCCCGGTGTACTCCGCGTACTCGTCCGAGTCGATCCGTATCACGAACCTGTCACGGTCGGTGAACGGGGAGAGGAGCCGACCAAGGCGGATGGAGAGCCTTCGGAACATCCTTTCGGTCCAGGTGGCACGGAGGCGGGTCATCCGGAGGATGGTGCCGTGCCCTTCGATTTCCTGCCACGGTCTGAGTTCCCAGCGGCTTTCGACTTCGTGAAGCATCAGACTCTCATCATCGAAGCGGTCCCAATCGATGATCGCGTGCACCTCGTCAGGGCTACCCTCCGTCCGGGAGATAATCTCGAGGTTGCCGGCTAGCTTGTCGGCCGCGAACCTCCCGACCCCCTTTTCGCCGAGCACCCTTCGCCCGCGGGGAGTGACCTTCCGATTCGCACCGAACTTCGTGCTGGCCGCGGGCTCCATCCAACGGCCCAAGAGTGTGTCGAGATCTATCCCAAATCCGTCGTCACGGATTTCGATCGCACCATCCGGCCCGGTGACCCCCCGGAAGCAGAGGGTCACCGAGAGCGCATCCGCGTCGTGTGAGTTCTTCACAAGTTCACTCACCGCAACCACGTCATCGCTGATGAGCTCCTCGCCGATAAGCTTGAGAAGACGTGCTCGGGGGCGGAAAGCGATGCTACCGGATCTAGGACGTCGCGACACCGGTTCAACTCCTCTTCAAGGTCTGAAGGAAACTGCGTGCGATTGCCTCTGCCAGCACCGGAGGAACGGCGTTACCCAGCTGGACCCACTGGTCGGTCGGGGCGCCGCAGAAGATGTACCCATCGTGGAACGACTGCAACCTGGCGGCCTCGCGCAGGGTGATCGAGCGGACTTGGGTGGGATGAATGTACCCGTTACCATCCTTGGCCAGGTGGGAAACAATTGTCTTCGAGGGTCGGTCGCCACGCAACCGGGAATACTTGTCGTCGAAGACGTCCTTGCGATATCTCATCAAGTCGTCTCGCCCGTGCTGCTCGAGGAAGTGGATGCTGTCTTCCCCGGGCTTGAGCAGGCCGTAAAGTTCGAGATCTCTGTCGTTGTGGTAGCGGACCGTGTGGTTGAAGATCACCCGCGACTCCCTCAGGATCCCGAATTTGGCGAGGTACCTCCTGAAACGCTTGTCGGAAACCGGATCCGGCAGTTCGCGAGCGTCGACGGCGAGACCCTTCCCAGCTCCCAGTGCGGGAAGGTCAAAGGTTGCCTCATCGAATGTGACCGGAGGAAGGGCGTCGTGATCCAGATCGGAGCGAGATCGGTCCTGGTATTCCTCGAAGGGCCGGGTGGGCAACGACCCAGTGCTTGATGCGACGAGGAAATAACGGAGGCGATCCTGAGGCACCCCAAACGCGGACGCGTTGAGTTTCCAGATCGCCGTCTTGAACTTTCCGACTTTCTTGAGCTCCTTCGCTGCTGACTCGAGGAAGGACAGATTCTCCTTCCGGGCGGACTACATTCCCGGAACGTTCTCCATCAGAAACAGTTTCGGCTTCAACTCCGCTGCAGCCCTTACCATGTACTCGAAGAGGAAGTTTCTCTCGTCCTCGTCCGGTCGATAGCCGATGTGGGTCTTCTTCGACCGGAAGCCAGCGGACGAGTAGCCCTGACAGGGAGGGGCGCCGACTAGAACATCGATGCGCTTCCTTCCGACCAGTTTCCTGAGCGACCCAGCCTTGATGTCCCTGATGTCCCCGACGATCATGCGATCATCCGGAACTTGCTGATGGTTAAGACGGTAGGTTTTCATCGACTCGGGATCCTGGTCGATCGCGAGCAGAATCCGGAAGCCTGCCCGGGTGAAACCCTCCGAGAGCCCACCTGCCCCCGAGAAAAGGTCGACTGCGGTCGGCATGTCGAGTGATTCGATCCGGGCTAGTTCCTGGCGGCGATAATGGGCGCAGAAATTCCTCAGGTCACATTGGCCGCAGAGCGGGTTGATGCTCCGACAGATGGTCCGCCCGTGCTGGATCAGGTTCACGTGAAGAGAGTAGCGAAGGTTCGGCGGGATGAGGTCCACAAGCAACTTCTGCAGCCTCTTATGGTCAATTCCATCCAGGGAAAGACCGAGCCGCCGGTAAGGCGAGAGCCGCGTGAGAACGCGACCGCCGTGCGTATCGACCGGGAAGACCTTTCTGCCGAACGCGTACATCATGATGCAATACGCGCTTTTC
>Ga0074046_10005468_pt1 | contig 10147 bp, 9 predicted proteins | sample BogForMeECP23OM3_FD_94441 | JGI IMG/M metagenome (GOLD analysis project Ga0074046, IMG submission 94441) | Bog forest soil microbial communities from Calvert Island, British Columbia, Canada - Bog Forest MetaG ECP23OM3 | ecosystem: Environmental > Terrestrial > Soil > Wetlands ...
ACCATGCCCTGCGTAAACAAACGCGCCGCCGGCTCGCTGTTCTTGATCAATCCCAAATCCCGCATGACCTTGGTCCAGAATCGCGAGTACAGCAGATGCAGAATCGCGTGCGTAATCCCGCCAATATACTGGTCAATCGGGAACCAGTATCCGACCTTTGCCGCATTGTACGGTGCTTCTGAATTTTTTGGATCGCAATACCGGTAGAAATACCACGACGAATCCACAAACGTATCCATCGTGTCTGTCTCTCTCCGTGCAGGCCCACCGCAAGTAGGGCATTTTACATTCACGAATTCCGGATCGGTCGCCAGCGGTGATTCGCCCTCACCGGTCAATTTCGGATTGGCCGGGAGCAGCACAGGCAAATCCTTTTCCGGCACCGGCACCAGGCCATCTTTCGGACAATAAATCACAGGAATCGGCGTGCCCCAATACCTTTGCCGCGAAATTCCCCAGTCCCGCAACCGGAAAATCGTCTCCTCCTTCCCAAATCCGCGCGCTTCCGCATCCGACGTCATCTTCCGGATCGCGTCCTCAGTCTTCAAGTTCGAGTACGGCCCTGAATTTACGCTCACCCCGTAGTCGGTGAAGGTCCCCTCTTTCCCTTCTCGGGGCCCGCGGTCAAGTGTCGCTGTGCTCGCGGAGTCCGCTCTCTTCTCCTTTTTTCGTTCTGGCTCAACCACTACCGGAACGGGCAACCCAAATTTCGTAGCAAACTCGAAGTCCCGCTCGTCATGTGCAGGCACGGCCATAATTGCGCCGGTCCCGTATTCGAGTAAAACGAAATTCCCCACCCAAATAGGAATCTTTTCTTCACTAAACGGATTCACTGCGTATCGCCCGGTGAAAAATCCGTCCTTCTCCGCCGTAGCGACGTCTTCGGTCTTCACCGATGACTGCCGCATCTGCCGAAGCTTCGCCTCTGACGCCGCTTGATTCGGAGTCCCCTCTAGGAGTGTCGCCAGCAAGGGGTGATTCGGTGCCAATATCAGTGCGCTAGCTCCGTAGATCGTATCGATGCGCGTCGTAAATATTTCAATCTTCGCGGGCGCGCGGGATGCTCCCATTCCCGTACCCCCGGCGGCTTGCCCGCTCTGGGGCTTCCCTTCCCCGCGAGGTGCCACTTCAAAAAAAACTTTCGCCCCAACCGACTTCCCGATCCAATTCTCCTGCATCGCAATCACGCGATCCGGCCATCCACCGCCGAGCGTTTTCAAATCATCCAGAAGCTGGTCTGCGTACGCCGTGATTTTCAAAAACCACTGGGACATTTCCCGCGCTTCTACCAAGGTGTCTTCGTGCCGCCAGCAATAACCGCCGTTAACCACCTGTTCGTTGGCCAGAACCGTGCAACATTTGGGACACCAATTCACGCGGCTCTCTTTCTTGTAGGCAATCCCGCGCTCCAGCATCTTCAGGAAGAACCACTGATTCCACCGGTAATATTCCGGTTCGCAAGTGGCAATCTCGCGACGCCAGTCGTAACTGAACCCGAAGCGCTTCATCCCCTCAAGGAGTTCGGAAATATTTTTGTTGGTCCACTCTCGCGGATGCGTGTGGTTCTTGATCGCTGCGTTTTCCGCAGGCAATCCAAACGCGTCCCACCCCATCGGGTGCAGCACGTTGAATCCTCGCATGCGCTTTACACGGGCAACCACATCGCCAATCGTGTAATTGCGCATGTGCCCCATGTGCAGCGTCCCCGAAGGATACGGCAGCATTTCCAGCACATAATACTTGGGTTTCTTCTTTCGATTGCCGGCATCCTCGGAGCTCTTGCGCTTCTCTGGGGCTGCCGCAGGCTGGTTTTTCAAACCGGAGTCTTCGGTCGGGCGTGGGTCTGGGGTTTCGCCGGGGGCCCCACCCTTGTCCGCGGACGGTGCCTGTTCTAATTCCGCTTCACTCTCAAATACGCGATTCTCTTCCCATCTTTTCTGCCACTTCTTTTCTATGGCCTGCGGGTTGTAATCCGCCACGGGTCGTCATCCCTTTCGCGAGCTTACGTTTTTCCTCTTACCTAGACTTTCTCATCCCGCCAAATCTCTCCACCCTGGGTAATCAGTGCTCCCCAGAGCAGCCGAAGGGAGCTTCTTCTCTCTCTCCTCCGCCTCTCTGATTCTCTCGGCCAGAGCGTCATCTCTTGCGTTTGCTCTTTCCGACCACTTTCTTGGCCAGCACCGCTCGTCGCGGCCGCTTCTTCGCTTCCCGTTCCGCCTTCGCCTTAATCTTTTTCTCCGTCGGCGTCAACCGCGCCGCATCCTTGGCAATTCTTTTCCGCATTTTCTTCATCGCGGAGGTCAGCATCGAAAAGCCTTTTTCCGCTTGCGGGGCTACCGCCGTTAGTCCCGCATACTCCCACAACGCGGCCACGTTCTTTCGATCGTCACCCGGATCCTCAATCGGCGTCTCCAGCAGAAACGCGCGGCCCATGAGTCCCGCGTTTGCCGCACTACGCAACCTCGGATGCTGTAAAATCCGCCGGAACGCCTCTTCGCCAATCTTTCCCTCGCCGAGATTTTCGTGTCGGTCCACTCGCCCGCCGAGCGGAATCTTCGAGTCGTTTACGTGAAACACCGGCACATTGTTCAATCCGATGATCTGCTCCATCAAATCCAAACTCTTCTCGAGCCCGTCTGAGGTGTGAAGGTCGTATCCGGCCGCAAATAGATGCGCCGTATCAAGGCAAGCTCCCGCCTCGATGGAGCGCAATCCATGTACGATCTGCGCCACCTCTTCCAGCCGCGACCCCACCGCCGTGCCCATTCCCGCTGTGTTTTCAATTAAAATCCGCATCTGGCCAAGGGGCACCCGTCGGGCCGCCTGCTTCACCGATTCGATGATCGTGGCAATCGCCTGCTCCATCGACGATTCCCCTCGCGATCCCGGATGCACCACCACAAAATCCGCGCCTAGCGCCAACCCCCGCAACAGCTCTTCGTGAAACGCCTGGATCGAACGCGTCCGCAGCATCGGCTGCTGCGCTGCCAAATTAATCAAATAGTTCGCGTGGATGACCAGCGGCCCAAGCTGCAAGTCCTCCCGCCGCGCACGAAATGCCTTGGCATCCTGCTCCTGGATCCGCACGCTGCCCCTCTGCCACATGCGTGGGCTGGCTGAGAAAATCTGCAGGGCGTTGCAGCCCAGCTTGCGCGCCGACTCGAGCGCGTTCAGATAGCTCCCCGATATCGACGTGTGAATGCCGATCCGGGTGCTCCCATCCATCCATGCCGGCGCCTGCGCAGCCGGTTCAGGCTCTGGCCGGTACTCGTCTTCAGGATCAAATGTTGCGTTATCGACCAACGGAAATTCAGACATTCGTAAAATTCCCTATAGGGTAAAACACCAATTGTAACACACGCCCAAAGCGCCCTCATCGGGCCTCCTGCGTTTGCTCCGATCCCTCCGGCTCAGGGCTTCCAAAGACCTGAGAGTTTCCCTCCCGTTCCTCCTACCACAGGCATCTGGCTGGCGATTGCACGGAGCTCCCTCTTGCCAATTCCGCAACCTTCATCCACCCTATCCGCGTGATCCGAGGAGTCCCTCCATGTCCGCCAATCCCCAACCTACGCAACATAACGTCAAGCAGGTCGTCCCCTTCCTCAGCGTCGCCGACATGCAACGCTCCCTGCACTTCTATCTCGACGGCCTCGGCTTCACCATGAAAAATCAATGGATTCCTGACGACAGAATCCGCTGGTGCTGGCTCGAACTTGGCGGAGCTGCCCTCATGCTTCAGGAATACCTCAGAGAAGGACCACACGCACCCGGCAACCGGGGCGCTCTCGGCCTCGGCGTCTCACTTAGCTTCCAATGCCTGGATGCCCTGGCCCTCTACCAGGAATTCATGGCCAAAGGCCTTGCACCCTCCGAGCCTTTCGTTGGCAACCACATGTGGGTCACCCATCTTGACGACCCCGACGGCTATCGCGTCGAATTTGAAAGCCCCACCGACGTCCCCGAAGAAACCAAACTCTCTGACTTGAAGCATTATGTGGAATAGGGCTGGTTCTCCCGCCAGACGTATCGTTGGGTTCGGCCCCCCGAGGGGGCCGAACCCAAAATGGAGGAACCAATGGTCCTGGAGTTTTCGATTTGTGAAGTTCGATGGGAGCGATATCGGAGGGTTTCAGAGAATCCCCACGCAAGGGAGTGGCTAAAGTTTCAGGCCGCACGCGGTCTAGCCGCGAACACGATCGAAGCCTACGGGCGAGACCTGGACCACTATCTAGGTTTTCTGGAGACCGAGAATATCCCGTTTCACTCGGTCATTCGTCCGACGATCGGAGCCTACATTCGGAGCATCGCGCAGCTCGAGGTTCCGAGGGTTTCGAGAAGGGGGATGGAGGCAAGAAGCACTCTCGCGAACGCCACTCTGCAACAGCACCTCACTGTGGTTCGCCTCTTTCATGACTTCCTAGTCGAAGAACGAGTCTGTACGAGAAACCCTCTGCGCCCGTTTATAGGCGGGCAGGGCCTAATCCAGCGGCATCACCGGCTTCCGTGGATTCCAAGCGAGGAAGAGTGGCAGAACATTCTTCAGGTCTGTAAGCAGGAGCCGCTGCGAAATCGAGTGATGCTGGCGATGTCCTACGATGCAGCTCTCCGCCGCGAGGAAATCTGCTCGCTTGAAGTGGCCGACATCGATCCCGCACATCGTCTGCTGCGAATTCGGCTGGAGGTCACGAAGAACCGACGCGAAAGAATGGTCCCATACTCGTTGGCAACGAGCGACCTGTTCAGCAGGTATCTCCAAATGCGCCGCGAACTGAGCCGAGAACGCGGTCCGCTGTTCCTATCAGAGTCCTGTCGCAATTACGGAAAGCCAATCTCGATCTGGACCTGGTCCAAGACAATCGCTCGCGTGGCCGAGCGGTGCAATCTTCCCCGCTTCACTCCGCACACACTGTGTCATCTGTGTCTGACCGATCTGGCGCGCGCGAACTGGGACATTCACGAAATCGCAACCTTCGCAGGGCATCGAAGTCTTCAGACAACCACACTTTACATTCACCTGAGTGGCCGTGACCTGGCAAACAAGCTCGCTCGCGGAATGGCGGAGATACACGCCCGGCGGGTGACAGCAATGAGCGAGGTGCTGGCATGACGGAGAAATCCGCGTTGCCGGCTTGGGTCTGGCCCATAAAGCTCGACGACTACGATCGGAATTCCGAACTAAACGCAGAGGAAGCGGAAACGCTGCGCTCCACTCTGCCGAGTTTGGCAAACGGCGTTCCTCCTTCGATAGTGATCGAAAAATGCGGCCTTCCGCGGCTCATGAAGCCACTCGAGGATGTCTGCACTCACATCGAGCTTCAGAGAAAATACTGGCCGAACCTGAAGGCCCTGATGATACGCGACGTAGCCGAACGCGGTAGGAGCTTCTGGGGCTGGAGCGAGAAAGAATGGCTCGACAGCATCAAGAGAGGCGGCCATGAAAAGCCCTCTGTGGCTGCGGCCGCCTATCTCTTGTGCAGGTTCGACTCACTTCACGAGCTGGGGCGGTACAACTTTCTGTTTTATGGGCTGGCGATCCGCGTTTTCGGCCGGAAGCGCATCCGAAGCTTGTTCGCCGAGCTCGAAGCGATGCTTGTCGAGTGGGGCTATCGCGACCGAACTGCGAGAACCTACATTCCCCGCGCGATGTGCGAAGTTCTGGTTACCAATCGAAGTCCTCACCTTGAAGACCTCACGTTCGAGCTGCTCCAAAAAGTTCAGCAAAGGCGACAGAAGAAGACGAGCACACTCTACCTCGCAGCTGTATCGAAGGTCCTGGCACATCGCAAGATCATTTCGGCTCCCGTCATGCGTATGCAGCGCCCGCGGCATCCGAACCCCCATCTGTTGACAGGCGTGCCGGAGAAATGGGTCCAGGCGGCGAAATACTGGCGCGAAAATGCCCGGTATAGCGCGCGTGTTCGCCAAGCGACCTACTACCTCTTGCTCACGGTGGGACGCTGGCTGGCAGCGAAACACCCGACGATTACGACGCCGGAGCAATGGGACCGCAAACTCGCGGTCGAGTGCCTGACGATGATCACGAACATGCGCTGTGGAGACTTTAGAGCGCAGTGGGTCGGGCGTAAACCACGCAACTATGGAAAGCCGCTGACGCCGAACGGGAAGATGCTCAATTACACGGCTCTTCGAGTGTTCTTTGCGGATCTGCAAGAATGGGGTGTCATCCCTCCACGTTTTGATCCCTACCGCAGTTTTACACCGCCGCGTTCCGTGAAGGCCTTAGTCTCTACGACACCGCGAGTTATCGCTGACGATGTGTGGGCAAAGCTTCTGTGGGCTGGGTTGAACGTCACGCCAGAAGACTTTGCGAGTTGGCGAAACCCGAGCGGGAGGATACACACTTACTACCCGATTGAGATGATCCGAGCTGTGACGCTGGTGTGGCTGTTCGCCGGCATCCGCGGAGACGAAATCCGCCGCCTGCGTGTTGGCTGCGTACGTTGGCAGCCAGACAATGAATCGTCCGTATGCTTTCTGGATGTTCCGGTGAACAAGACAGGGACGGCATTCACGAAGCCGGTGGACGGCGTCGTCGGTCAGGCGATCAACGCTTGGGAAAGAGTTCGACCCGCGCAAGCAAAGCTCTGTGATCAGAAGACGGGCGAGATGGTTGACTTCCTGTTCCTGCACCGCATGAGGCCTCTCGGAGAGTTCTTTCTGAATCACGGCCTCATCCCTAGGTTGTGCCGCAAGGCCGGTGTACCGCAGAACGATCTGCGCGGGAAAATTACGAGTCACCGAGCACGGTCGACTATCGCTACGCAGTTGTTCAATGCGAAGGAGCCGATGAGTCTGTTCGAGTTGCAAGAATGGCTCGGGCACAGGATGCCCTCCTCCACACAACGGTACGCAAAGATCACACCAACGAAGCTGATGAAGTCGTATTCGGACGCAGGTTACTTTGGACGGAATCTTCGTGCGATCGAGGTGCTCATCGATCAGGAAAAGATACGAAACAGAGTCGGTGCTGCGGAGGCGTGGAAGTTTTACGATCTCGGTCACGGCTACTGCACTTATGACTTCTTCGATCAATGTCCGCACCGCATGGCATGTGCGAAATGCTCTTTCTATATGCCAAAGGGTTCGACGATGGTGGCCCTTCTTGAAGGCAAGAACAACTTGCGGCGCATGCGTCAAGAAATCCCACTGAGCGATGCAGAGCTAGCAGCGCTTGACGATGGTGTATCTGCGCTTGAATCGTTGCTGAGCCGTCTCGCCGAAGTTCCGACACCTGCCGGCCCAACGCCTCTTCAGCTGCGGGACACAACGCTGCTCCAAATCGAAACGGCGGACTGATCGTTAGCACAAAAAATAAAAAAGGCCCTCCGACATCGCCGGAGGGCCTTCGTGCCGGACACATCAGAACGCAGCTTCGTTGGACTCCGGCGCTTGCGCGGGAGCGGGCGCGTTGGGCTCTGGTTCACCGCGATCGAGCCTGCGCACGACATCGGCGCGGACGGACCACGACGTAATCTTCGAGATCTTCGACTTCTTGCCTTTGCCGTTCGGTTGTTCGTAGGTCGAGCTGACGAGAGAGCCTTCGACGAGTAGGTGAGCGCCCTTCTTGATAGTCGTAGCGACACGCTCTGCCAAAAGTGGCCGGAACACAACGACCCGATGCCACTCGGTTTTCGAGCTCCATTCGTCATCTGCGTTCTTCCAAGAGCGCTGTGTGGCGACTGACAGCACAGTGAATTTCGATCCGTTGCCTTTCGCTTGACGTTGCTCCGGGTCAGAACCAACGAACCCGACGAGAGTGATAGAGTTGAGGTAAGACATGACTGAATTTTCTCCTTTTTCTTGCCCCATTTTCTTGGGGCACCCAGAAGCGAGTGGCTTCTGCTTCCAAAGCGAGCGGCTGCTTTATGGGAGGGACCCATGGGTTGAGGGAGGAACCGGGAAAGCAGAAGCCGCGAAGCTGCCGGACGCAGGAATTAGCGTGAAGCAGTGCCTAGAAAAATGAGCGGCAGAAAAATGCTGGCCTGCTGAACCGGAAAGATCGGTGCGGTGCCGGCCAAGCTATGTGAGCAGGCAAAGCGGAACAGAAAAAATCAGCCGTCCCACGATCGCCACAGCTCCCACAATGGCGCTCGATTCAAGTGGCTCCTCCGTTTTGCGGGCGGTGGCGTCCCGCTGGCCGATCATCAGGGAATTGATCGGATGGGTCGACGCTTGGCGACAATGTTTGAGCACTCTTGTGCCACTCTTAACGATCTGCGTCAAAGCCAAACGTAATAGCTCACCGTTGGTGGAGACTCGTTACAGCAATTCGTACTCGCTCACTTCAATCGAGCCAGCCTTACGAAAGATTCGACCCTGTATTCTCACTCTCCGCCTCAACAGCTTCGAATTGTGAATGAGTTCATGAGAGGCATTCCCTTCGAGGATACCCCAGAGCCGCCCATCGCTCGTCTGAAGCCAGCCGTGATGTCCAGTCAGTGCGCACATTTTAGGGTAACCGTATCGTATTTCCAGTAGGCAGTCCCGGCATACCAGTGTTCCTTCTAAGACAACTGGACGGGTCTCGTCTAGCTTTAGAGACAAGAAGTCCAGTGCGGTGGCAGCCGCCCCGCGAACACTGGGAAGGAAAAACGTCAATGCTCCCGCGAGAACCAAGGTAGCCGCAATTGCCTGGATGACCGTGGCCCGATGCCATCGAGATGAAACCGAGCTGCGGACTCGCTCTATGAGTTCCAGCGGAGCTTCCGGTTTTCCAGCCGCCGCCCTGACTGCCTCGCGGAGTCTGGCCAAATTTTCAACGGCTCGACGGCAGGCGCTGCACTCGGCGATATGCGCTTCAGCCTGTGCGGTGGCATCCACCGATAGTTCGCGATCCGCGTAAGCATCCAGCACTTCTCTCAGCTTCTTGCAGTCCATCATGGTTTTCTCCGGGTAACCCGCTCTGCTAATCGAGCAGTCTTTTCAGCAATTTCTTCTTCACGCTGGGCCTGGATCAAACGAAACAGCATTCGGCGGGCGCGATTCAAACGCGACATCACTGTGCCGATTGGGCATTCCATGATGCGTGCAATCTCCTCATAGCTGAACTCTTCAACATCGGCGAGAAGGACGACCATCCGGTAGTCTGCCGGCAAGTCCGACAATGCGCGCTTCATGCCCGCCGAGAGTTCGTCTTTGAGAAGCTCAACCTCCCAATCGTAATAAGGCTCAATCGTTTCTGCCTCTGTGTCGGTCAGCGGAAGCTCCAAGCGCCTCTTTCGCCAGCGGGAAATCCAAGTATTTCTCAAAATGCGGAAGAGCCACGCCCTGCAATTGGTCGTTGAATCAAACGTCTCAAAGTATTTCCAGGCCCGCAGGAATGTCTCTTGCACGATTTCATCGGCTCCGTCCGGGCCGGCCAGCTGGCGCGCCATGCGATAAAGCGTTCCCAGATGAGGCAGCGCCTCAGTCTCAAAGCGCTTGGACCGAGTTATCCAGCTTAGAGGCAAGTATTGGCTCTCTTATGATTCAACTCATTCGAACCGCTAATTTATTCCTTTTGAGCTAGGGAATAAAACGCGCCTCGCCAAGCGTTCTATTTACCAGAAGGCTCAGAAATCCGATAGTAGCCGTTCGGGAAGCATGAACTCGTCAGGCAGCAGATTCAATACTGTGCGAAAAAAGAAGGCTTTTATGACACTCAACTGCTGGAAACTCAAAAGCTGGAAATCCAAGGGAAGGACAGTTTGCGCTATCGCCCTGCTTTCCTTTGCCGCTGGATCGCTCGTTACTGCCCGTCTGGCCCACATTAACCAGGTGAGGGCCGACAGCAATCGCGTTTTTGAGATGCACATTTACCATACCCTGCCGGGCAAAGCGCCGGCACTGGAGTCACAGTTTCGCGACACGACGTCAAAGCTACTCGCCAAACACGATCTGAAGATTGTGGGTTACTGGGTGCCCGAGGAGACGCCCGCTTGGGACAACACCTTCATTTTCCTCGTTGCTCATTCCAGCCGGGACGAAGCGAAAAAGAACTGGGATGCTATGCGAGCCGACCCACATTTTCAAGAGTTGATGAGAAAGAACTCCGAACAGGCCAGCAAACTTGTGGAAAAAGTAGACGTATTGTACATGCGACCGACGGATTTTTCGCCGATGAAGTAGTGCCAAATTACGTCACAAG
>Ga0074046_10005469_pt1 | contig 10147 bp, 9 predicted proteins | sample BogForMeECP23OM3_FD_94441 | JGI IMG/M metagenome (GOLD analysis project Ga0074046, IMG submission 94441) | Bog forest soil microbial communities from Calvert Island, British Columbia, Canada - Bog Forest MetaG ECP23OM3 | ecosystem: Environmental > Terrestrial > Soil > Wetlands ...
CAACCGTGACGACGCAACCCCGGGACAAAGCCGAAACCACCGTTACAGACCAAATCGCTGACCATTCGCACCGGCACCAAAACCTGTCATCTTGCTCTTGACAGCAAACACGGTATCTACCGTGATCGCATAACCACCATTTAACGGTGTTGTTTGCCGAGTGTAGACGGCACAGGTTGCCGAAAATAAGGCTGTGCACGGGTGACTGGCGTGCTTAGGGAGCAGTCTGAGGGTGCCTTCGAGACAGCCCACGCAGGGCGAGTTGATCTCCGAAAGTGCTAACCCCACCCCCGCAGGGAAAGGGAACTCGCTCGCCGCCGTTGATGGACCGTGCCTCTTCCATTGTGTTCCGCGTGGTTCGGCCTGTCCACTAGCTCAATGATGATGGTGAAGCTTCATGAACCAGTATACCTGCACCTGCAATACCAATGACTATCTTTGGCGGGCCGTGTGCATCGCCAAAGACGAAGATGCCGCAAGAGAGATGGCTGCCGGTCATGCTGACTGGAAATGGTGGGGATACGGGCTTGCGGAACTGCAGAGTGGAATGTCGCGCTCGCAGAGAAATCCGTGGCCGGCCCGGCTCGCATCGTGGATTCCACCTACTATGACCATTAGGCCGAGTGCTCAAGGCGCGCGGAGGATCGCGCCTTGATTTATCAAGCCTTGGAGATGCGGCGAAAGCGACTTCAGAAACAACATCTATACCTGGATTGGATAGAAGTGGTTCAAGGCGATAAGAGCCCCCAGGAGCGTGAGCCCGATCCCAAGGCTCCAGCCGATCAGCTTTTTTTCAATCGGCAGGAGCGGTTCAACAGGGGCATTTTTCAGTTCGTCGCGAAGATTGGACATGTTTTACTCCTTTGAGTCACCCGGCCAGGGGCGGCTTCACACCGCTGAAGAAAATCCAAGAGATCCCCAGTCCGACCCAAATGACGAAGCCGAAAAGGCTCACGAGATAGACCGCCGCGAGCTTGCCGATCCCCTCCTGCCAAAGCTTCCGGAAGTTCGACAGAACCCCGATGGAGAAGAAGGTCAGGATGAAGAAGATCACGCGAAACACGTTGGCTTCGCCGATGGCGGCAGTCACCTTGGCCGGTTCGAAGGACGTCCCCAACGCGAGGTAAAGCCCGGCTGCGAACGTGACGATGAAGCCGAGAATGAATTTCGGAAAGCGCTGCCAGATCTCGATCGCCTTCGCCTTCTCCCCGTTCGGGTCTTTGTTGATGTGGTTCGTCCAGATCCAGCCGAGTACGAAGGCCCAGATGCCGATGAAGATGTCGATGAAGACCTTCACGGTTGCGGTCGTGCCGAGAATCCATCCCGGCTGATAGTGGATGCCCTCGGAAGCGGCTTTCGCCAGGATCAGCGATTCAGTAATACCGCCGCCCGCCACGGCTGCACCGTCGGTCTTGATCGCAAGCCCCATCCAAGCGCCCGCCACCAGCGGCTCATTCGACAGGAACGTTTGCGCCAGGAAAGGCAGGATCAGGATCTCGACAACGGCGAAAATCACGACAAGCGAGGAGACGAGGATCGGCACCGCAGGCCGGGCGCGGATTGCGCCGCCTGTGGCGATGGCCGCCGCGACGCCGCAGATCGAGATACCCGACGCGAGCGGCACTGCGTATTCGCGGCTGAAGCCGAACCACTTTCGGGCCACGAAATAGACGACCGCCCAATAGATGAGATACGCCTCGACGATGGCAGCCGCACCTCGTATGAGCAACGAGGTGGCCAGATTGAGCTTGCCCGCAGCGGTCACGGCCAGGAACGCGCCGAGGATCACGATGGCGACTTTGATGTAAAGCTCAGGCCGGATCGCCTCCTTAAGCCAGTCCGCGAGGCGCGGGAAGAAGTTTGCGATAATAAGCCCCACGACGAGCGCGATGATGAAGCCCGCCTCGTTCGTGAGCTTCAAGGACCAGTTGATACTAAACTTCTGCTGATCCGCGGGCGTAACCACTGCGATGTGCGCGTAGCTTCCAGCAATCCAGCTCGCATAGGCGAGCGCGAACACGAAGGTGAATCCGAGAACGAAGCGCCAGACGCGCACGCGAAGCGCGATGGCGGCGAGTGTCAGCACTGCGAGAAGCGCTGCGTAGGTAAGGCCCAAGGCAGCCGGTCCGCCGAGATCCGAGTACGACTTCGACGCCGTGTTCAGCGCTTTGTTGGCGTCGGTCCAGACCGATGTCGTGACGGCCCATCCGAGCAGGTCCTTCCCGTAGAGCCCTGCCACGGCCAGGCCGAAAATGGAAAGCCCGATCAAAACCGCGAGCCAGTCCTCGCTGATCCAGGGCTCCTTTTCAATCTTCGGCGCGACAACCCGCGGCTCGCGCGCAAGTACTTCCGACATGGTTTCTCCAATCCGCAGGCTGTTACGTTCACGAACCTCTGATGCCGAACGCCCGAGAGAAAACAACGAAAGCGTTCGAGCAAAATTCCTCTAGAGCAGCCGCGTCATTTGGACGTGGATAAGCTGCTCTAGCACTTTATAATTTATCAACTTATCCGCCTTCGATCGATTTCGATTAAAGGCGGGTTGATCTAAGCCGCGCGTGCGATCCGCGTATCTCCCACGGCAGCAAACCCGCGATCAAGATCGGCGATGATGTCGTCAATATGTTCAAGCCCGACCGACAGCCGCACATAGCCTTCGGAGACGCCGGTTGCATCCTGCTCGGAGCGGCTCAGTTGCGAATGCGTGGTCGTCGCCGGATGGATGGCGAGGCTTCTCGCATCGCCGATATTGGCGACATGGTAGAACAGCTGCAGCGCATCGATGAAGCGGCGGCCCGCTTCCTTGCCGCCCGCCAGCTCAAAGCCGACGAGGCCACCATAGCCGCCCTTCAGATACTTGTCCGCGCGCTCGCGGAAGACGCCTGTCTGCACCGACGGATGGATGACGCGCGTCACCTCGGGCCGCTTCAGGAGATAATTCGTAACCGCCTGCGCGTTCTCGGAATGGCGCTGGATGCGCAAGGGCAGCGTCTCGATGCCCTGGATGGTCAGGAAGGCGTTGAAGGGCGACAGCGCGGAGCCGATGTCGCGTAAGAGCGTGACCCGTGCCTTGATGATGTAGGCGATGGGGCCGAGCGGCTTCACGGCCTCGGTCCAGACCGCGCCGTGGTAGCTTGGGTCGGGCGTGTTCAGCGCGGGCTGGCGCTCCGGGTGGGCCGCCCAGTCGAAATTGCCGCCATCGACAAGAAGCCCGCCGATGGAGGTGCCGTGGCCGCCGAGATATTTCGTGGTCGAATAGACGATGATGGCGGCGCCATGGTCGAAGGGCCGCGTGAGGAGCGGCGCGGCGGTGTTATCGACAATGAGCGGAATGCCGAGCGGACGGCCGATGGCGGCGACTTCGGCGATGGGGAACACGGTCAGCTTCGGATGTTGGTGGGGTTCATGATGCGCGTGTAGATGTTCCCCAGTTCCTTCAGCGCGAACAGGTTCGAGGCGTGCTCCGTGTCGCGGAACTGATAAGAAGTGGTCTGATAGATCGGCACAGCGACCGCATTCGTGGCCGGGTCGGCGCGCCAGCCACCATGAAGGGCGAGTGTTTCGGGATGACGGCTGATCGATGACATGTCTTGCTCCTATGTCGTGCGCGCAACGGCGAAGACGACGCCAGTACAAACAGAGATAGAAGCAGATCTGAAAATATTTTGCCAGCATGTGACTACAGACCTATTAAATAAGAACTTAATGCCAAATGTATCCTCCTCAGAGGTATAAACTGCCAACCACAGAGGATAGACCATAAGATGCTTCCCCGATCGGTGAAGGCTCCGCAATCACGTTTCGACGGACTCCGGTTCAGTCTGTGCTTTTCTCGTCGCAGGAAGGTCGAAACGACATCGAGCCCGGGATCAGCTTCGGAGAAGTTTCCCGTCGTTTAGTTCCGGCAAAAGCACAAGCCGGAGGCTCGATGGATCGCGCTTCTACCAAGAGTGCCGCTAAGCCAAGCATTCAGGAAATTCTGCAAAAGGCGATCGCCTTTATACGCGCAGGTGAAGCCAACCATGCGTTGACGTGTCTGATCGCCTATCCGCAGTTGACGCATGGCCACGCCTTCGCATGCTACCTTGCCGGGCTCATCTACGTCAACGCGGGGAAGGATACGGCGGCCCTTCCCTTCTATGACCGCGCGCTGGCCCTCGATCCCCGCTACGCGGATGCGCTGGAAGGCCGGGCTCGGGTCATGCAACGGCTGAAGCGATTCAAGGAAGCGATAGCCGATTACAACGTTCTCCTTCGCATCAAGCCCGCAAATGAGGAAACACTCTATAATCTCGGCGCTGCCTATGAAGGCCTCGGCCAGCGAGACGATGCTTTGGGTTGTTATGATCGCGCGCTTGAGATATCGCCTGGTCATTCTCCCGCGCTGGCGGCCAAAGCGCTTCTCCTCTATGACGATGGCCGCGTTGACGACGCCCTCGAGACGCTTCGCGCATCGCTCGACGCCGACCCTTCCAATGAAACGGCCTGGTACAATTGCGGAGCGATACTCGCCTCTCTCGGCAAGCATGCCGAGGCTGGCAAATGCTTCGACGCTGCCCTTCGGCTTGTCCCAACCTACGGCAAAGCGCTCTACGGTGCTGCCGCGTCGCTGCAAAAGCTTGAGCGCCTGGAAGAAGCACTCGCAGCTTGCGACGTGCTCCTGAAGCACGAGCCGGCAAATTTCGAGGCTCTATTTCTTCGCGGCAATATTCTCTACGGCCAGCGGCGCCTCAATGAAGCTTTGGCCGCTTTCGACAAAGCCCACGCACGCAATCCCAAGCATTCGGGCGTTCTTTGCAATCGAGGAGGCACCCTGCGTGAACTGGGACGGCTTTCGGAGGCAACCGCCATGTTCGATGCGGCTCTAGCTCGAAATTCAGCTTGCGTCGAAGGGCTGCTGGGGTGAGGCATCGTCGAGTTCAAGAGCGCAAGGATCGAGCCGGCGCTGGCGTTTTTCGAGAGCGCTCTTAAAGCCGATCCTGCTTCAGCGGTCGCTTTTTGCGGGCGCGGCTTGGCGCTGCAGTACCTGGGTCGCGTCGAAGAGGCCAGGAGAGACTTCGAACACGCGCTTGCGCTCAAGCCGGATCTGGCGGAAGGCCATTCAAATCTCGGCGCTCTGCAACTCCTCCTCGGCGATTTCGAGCGGGGCTGGGAGGGGTATGAGTATCGCAGGCTAGCTAGCGACATTTACAAGGCGGATGCCCCCCCGCGCTGGCCGGTTTGGGGCGGAGAGTCCATCGACGGAAAGAAGCTTCTCATTCTCAGCGAGGCCGCCCACGGCGACGCCATCATGCTCGCCCGGTATTTTCCGATGCTGGCGGATATGGGCGTCGATGCAACCGTGGAATGCCGCCCTAATATGCTGCCGCTTCTCAAGCAGGTGCCGGGCGTCCAACTTGTTACAAAGATCGATCCGGCCGAACACTTCGATTATCAGGTGCATCTTTTCAGTTTGCCGCGCGCGCTAAAAACACGGCTCGCCAGCATCCCCGCGCACGTTCCCTACCTTTTCGCGGACCCGGCGTTGGCGGCAAAATGGGCAGCCCGTATCGGAGGATACGGCTTCAAGATTGGCATCGCATGGCAGGGGAACCCCGATCCCAAGATCGACATCGCGCGCGCGGCCGCTCTTTCAAATTTCGCCCCGCTCGCGGCTCTGCCGAACTGCCGCCTTATCAGTCTTCAGAAGGGTTACGGCGTCGAGCAGATCGCAGGATCCGGTGTAAAGGTCGAGACGCTCGGCGACGATTTTGATGCCGGGCCCAGCGCCTTTCTCGATACAGCCGCCGTCATGGCCAATCTCGACCTGGTCGTCACGGTGGACACGTCCATCGCCCATCTGGCGGGGGCGATGGCGCGGCCCGTCTGGGTTGCCCTGAAGCATATGCCCGAATGGCGGTGGATGCTCAACCGGGATGACTCGCCGTGGTATCCGACGATGCGACTTTTCCGGCAGCGCTCTACGGGCGACTGGGAGGGCGTTTTTGCGCGCATGGCGGAAGCGCTGAAAACGCACATTGCCGAGAAAACAAATGGCCCAACCGGCCCGCTCCTTATTCCGACGGCGGTCGGAGAGCTGATCGACAAGCTCACCATTTTGGAAATCAAAGCGGAGCGCATCCCCGACCCGCGAAAACTGGCCAACGTCAGGCGCGAACTCGCCCTGTTGAGCGACTTGAAGAGGAGCCGGGGCATCTCCGGAGCTCGCCTCGATAGCCTGATGGCGGAGCTCAAACGCAAAAACTGCGCCCTCTGGGAGATCGAAGACGCGATCCGTCACTGCGAACAGGTGGGTGATTTCGGCCCGGATTTTGTGGCACTCGCACGCAGCGTTTATCAGGAAAATGACAGGCGGGCCGCTCTCAAGCGAGACATCAACGTGCTTTTCGGATCGGCAATCATCGAAGAGAAACACTACACCGCCGAGTAGCGGTACGATGTCTCGCCACGATCAGTTCCAGGGCATCTTGACGAAGGCCAGGAGCGATCTTGATAGCAGGCCGATCGCCGGACAGCGGACTCGAAAGTTTACTGGCGGGCAGGCTCTCGGTGGGGTAGTGGTGCTAGCCGCCGCATTGGCGAGCGGAATGAAGCGCCGTCCCTGAGGGACACGCTCGAATATGTTGCTCCGTTGGCCCCGGCGGTCCGGTCTCGACATGTGTTTCGAGACATGAAGTCCATCCAGCCTCAGAGTAAGCGATGTCACGACCCGTTTTGCCAAAAGAATGCGATGCCGTCGCGGAGCCCTTCCCCGCTGGCGCGCCAGACGCTTCGGACGGCCGCACGAGCCGGGATCTCGACCCAGCGGACTGGAGCGAATTCCGAAGCCTCGCCCACGCCATGCTAGACGACATGGTCACGCATATCGAAACAATCCGGGACCGGCCTGTGTGGCAACCGGCGCCCGCGGCAACGCGCGAACGGTTCCGGCAGCCTTTGCCTCGTAATGGGCGCGATCTCGGCGAGGTGCTCGGCGACCTCAGGACCCAAATCATCCCATATGCCACTGGCAATCTGCACCCTGGTTTCATGGGCTGGGTGCATGGCGCCGGCACCCCAGTCGGCATGGTCGCCGAGATGGTTGCCGCAGGCCTGAATATGAACTGCGGCGGTCGCGATCACATCGGCCTTGAGGTCGAGAAGCAGATTGCCCATTGGATGGCTGAGGCTCTCGGCTATCCCAGCAGCGCGTCCGGCGTTTTTGTCACCGGATCGTCCATGGCGAACTTCGCCGCCTTGATCGTGGCAAGAACGCAGGCGGCGGGGTACGAGTCCCGCCATGAAGGGCTTGCGGCGACGGCCTCCCGGCTGGTCGCGTATACCTCCGTGGAGGCCCACAATTGCATCGCGCGGGGGATGGAGCTATCGGGGCTGGGCTCCGCCAATTTGCGCACGATCGACGTCGATCAATCCGGACGCATGGATGTTGCCAAGCTGGAGAGGGCGATTGCGGAAGACCGCGCCAGCGGGGTTGAGCCTTTCCTGATTGCAGCCACTGCTGGCACCGTGAACATCGGGGCTATCGATCCGCTTGACCGCATAGCGCAAGTGGCTTCGCGGGAAGGCCTCTGGTTCCATGTCGATGGAGCGTTCGGGGCGCTGGCAGCCTTTTCGCCTCAGCTTCGCACGCTGCTAAGGGGGATCGAAAAGTCGGATTCGATTGCGCTCGATTTTCACAAGTGGGGACACGTGCCCTACGACGCCGGTTTCCTTCTGGTGCGGGATGGGGCGGCACACAAGCAGGCGTTCGCCATGCCGGCCGCCTATCTGCAACGGTCCGAGCGCGGCCTCGCCGCCGGGGACACGTGGCCCTGCGATCTCGGTCCCGACCTGTCGCGGGGCTTCCGCGCCTTGAAAACCTGGATGACAATCGAGACGCTTGGCGCGGACCGCATTGGGGATGCGATGCTCGCAAATTGCGAACTCGCCCAGTACCTTGCTCAGAAAGTGCGGCAGAGTCCGCTGTTCGAGCTGAAAGCGCCCGTGGCTCTCAATATCGTATGCTTCGGCGTTAAGGGCGCGCACGACCGGGCCTTCAACCGTGAGCTTGTTCTGGACATGCACGAAACCGGCATCGCGGCGCCATCGTGGACGACCATCGGCGGCGAAAGCGTCGTTCGCTGCGCAATCTTCAACCACCGCGCTACGCGCGGCGAAATCGACCGCATGATGGACTGCATCACAGGTCTTGTATCGAAGGCATCGTCCTAGATCGCTTGGCATCAATCCCGTCCATTTCGGCATATTGATCGACGCCAACATGGAAGTCAGGCTTTGCCATCCCCCTGTCGGCCTCAATCTGTAGATCGCGTCGGGAACCAGCGCAAATGGGCATTACCGAACTCACAAAATCAGTCCTGCCCTGGCTGCCGACGGTGGTCGTGTTCCTAATCATCGTCACTTATTGGCCATGGCTCTCGCTTGTGATACCCCGCATGCTCGGAATGTTATAGTCGATCTGCAACAGGAACTCCAAAATCCATGGAACGCCGAAAATTCAGGCATAGCGAATTCCAGCGACCTGGGCCTGCCGGCAAGACTGGGAGCGCCGACGGGCAGCGAACGAGGCTCGCACCGCTTCCGGCGGAACAAGCCCTTTTCGGGCTGCACGCGGTGGAAGCGGCTCTATCAAATCCGAAGAGGATCATTCTCCACGCTTATCTAACAGACAACGCGGCGTCCAAGATCGCACCGCTGATCGCTGTAAGAAAAGTGCCGGTTACTTCGCTGCTTCCCCCAGAGCTCGACGGGCTCGTTGGCGGCGGGGCGGTGCATCAAGGCGCGGTCCTGCATGTCGAGCCGCTTGCGCAGCCATCCCTTGATGAGCTCCTCGATAGCCTTCCCGAGGATGCTCCGGCGACGATTGCCATGCTCGATCAAGTCACCGACCCACATAATGTGGGCGCCGTGCTTCGGTCCGCCGCCGCTTTCGGTGTCGCGGCTGTGATCGTTCAGGACCGGCATAGCCCCCCGCTCTCCGGGACGCTCGCGAAGGCCGCGTCGGGCGCGCTCGACTACGTGCCGGTCGTCTCCACGGTCAACCTTTCGCGCGCTCTCGAACGGCTGAAGGATTGCGGATTTCAGTGTCTCGGCTTCGACTCGGAAGGGGCGGACCGCTATGAGCGGTCCGCCTCGGTCGCACCCCGCGCCGTGTTCGTATTTGGTGCAGAGGATAAGGGCTTGCGGCGTCTCGTCCGTGAAGGATGCGACACCGTTTTCGCCCTTTCCGCACCTGGGCCCATCAAGAGCCTGAATATTTCTAACGCCGCAGCCATCGTGTTTTACGAAGCGGCCAAGGCGAGGCCGGATTGACAGAGAGCTTAGCGTCCATATTGCGCCGCCTCGCTGTATCGCGGCGCTTCGGGCACCCGGCCAAGGAGCCAGTCAAGGCTTACGTCAAGCGCGTCAGCGACGTAGCATAAACGGTAAAGTGGAAGATGGATTGCCGTTACGGCGAGATCCCGGCCAGCGTCTGCGGGGAGGCCTGCTCGCTCTGCGACTTCCCTGGGGGATAGTCTCTTGGCTCTGCACGCATAGTCAAATCGGGACGGAAACAAAGACAGATCCGACATTGAGTTACGCTACCTGCTCTGAACAACTGTACTCGACGCTTTTTCACTACCCCCCGTTTGTAAAGGAACGTAGCCGCCAGGGGTAGCCGAAATGCGTACCCGGAGTAACGTCGCCGTTAACCTGTTGCGTTAACCACACACCCCGGCAGGTCTCTCGGCAACGCTCTCACCGCTCGCGCGTTGTCCATCGAATTGTCTCATCAGGAAGAGGCACAGAGTGACCGCCAACTCCAAACATGATGGCGCCGGATCTCCTGATCGGTCCCAGGGCGCCGCCGCAAGGCCGTGGGTTCTTATCGTCGGGGCTGGCTTTGGGGGACTCGATGCCGCGAGGGCATTGCGGGATGCTCCAGTGGATATCACCATCCTCGACCGGCACAATTACCACTGCTTTCAACCCCTGCTTTACCAGGTGGCGACGGCGACGCTTTCCCCGGCGGATATCGCTTGGCCGATCCGCACCCTCTTTCGACGGCAGCGAAATGTCACGGTTCTGATGGCCGATGTGACGGGGGTCGATCCAAAAAGGCGCGTTGTCTTGACGGACTCCGGGAGTTTTCCTTTCGATTTCCTCA
>Ga0074046_10005470_pt1 | contig 10146 bp, 8 predicted proteins | sample BogForMeECP23OM3_FD_94441 | JGI IMG/M metagenome (GOLD analysis project Ga0074046, IMG submission 94441) | Bog forest soil microbial communities from Calvert Island, British Columbia, Canada - Bog Forest MetaG ECP23OM3 | ecosystem: Environmental > Terrestrial > Soil > Wetlands ...
GACGCCGCATTGCAGCGGGTGAACGCCCTCGATGCGCGACGCTGCGGAGAAGACCGCCATGACGTCGGCGATCTTGCGCGTCTTGATGCCGCTGGCGACGGCCCGCCGCAGCACCGTCTCGACGTGGGCGTCCGTGTAGTAGCGGGCCCAAGCGTCGCGATAGACCCGCCTCCAGGTGTCATCCGACATCTTGGCATGGGCGGTGCAGACGTGCTCCAGATCATAATTGTTCATGTCCGGGTCCATGGGGACCCCTTTGAGGTAAAGGTTCTTGTGATCCTCGGAGCCGGGGAGCGGCGTCAAGAAAAAGAATTCGAGTATGTCGAGCGGCAATTCTTTCTTGATGATCTCGATGTCGCGGGCGATGGTCTCCGGAGTGTCGGTGGGAAAACCAAGGATATAGCCCGCCCAGGTCATCACCTTGACCCGCCGCCAAGCCTGCAGCATGACGCGATATTCCCAGATCTTGTTCTGCCGCTTCTTGGCGCCTTGGAGCGATTCGGGATTGATGTTCTCGAGCCCGATGAAGACCGCGTTGCAGCCGGCGCGCGCCGCCTTCTCGATGAAGTTCGGAATCTTATGGCACAACGTGTCGACTTGCAGGATCAGCTTGATCCTGAAGCCCTGGTTCTCCCGCAAATCGATCAGGCGGTCGAGAATCGTCTCCCAATTCCGGTTCCTTGCGAAATTGTCGTCGGTGACGAAATAGTGCGATATGCCCTGAGGGGCATGGGCGCGCACGATCGCTTCGACGTCATCGGCGGTCCGATAGCGCGATCTACGGCCCTGGACATTGATGATCGTGCAGAAGCTGCATTGGAAGGGGCAGCCGCGGCCAGCGTCGAAGCTCGCGTAATGGCCCACGACCCGCGTCACCACGTGGCGCGGCAACGCGGGTATAGCGGCCGCCTCCATGTTGGGCATGTCATCCAGGTAATTGTAAACCGGTTTCGCCCGATCGGCGGCGATGTCGCAGAGCAGGTTGGCCATCCGCCCCTCGCTCTCGCCCGCGAAAAGGATCACGCCTAACGCCTGCGCCTCCTTCAGATCCGGCGGCAGTTCCGGAAGCATCGATATGCAGCCCGAGACATGGAATCCGCCGATCACCACGGGCACGCTTGCCGCCCGGAACTCGCGCGCGAGATCAAGAGCGCGGGGAAACTGGTTCGACTGAACCCCGACGAGCCCGACAAAGCCGCCGGCCGCAGCCTTTATCCGCCGGCCCGCCGCCCGCACGTCGATGACCGTGTTGCACTCGTCATAGGCTTCGATCTCGATGTCGACGTCGGGGCCGAGAGCCTGCTCCCCGGCGCAGCCGGCCAAGAGTCCGTAGACGCTGGCAAGGCTGTTCGAAGGGATGGTGGAGAGGCGCCATTGGATCACATAGCCATCGTCGTCATAGTGCGACGGCTTGACGAGAATGATCCTGAACGTCCGCTTGCCCATAGCGCGCTCTATTCTAGCGCGCGAATGGCGCCGATCCGTTCGGCCCCCCAATGCGCGCATGCAAAAACAACCCGAGGCTGCTCCCGGCCCTTGCGAGCCTGACCGGCATACTACCCGTTTTAATCGGGCGGTCCAGGACCGATCCCAAACCGCGACCAGAGTTCATGGCGAAGCCCGAGTCTGACGCAAGGCGCGCTGCTTGGGGATCGAACCCACCGTCGCGCTCGAATCCTGGGATCGATCGCCCTGGCCAAACGAATTTGGATCGGCGACGTCGGCCGTGTAATTTTGGCCGCCGGTGCGAACGACAGGTTGGGGTCGAACTGACGTGTACGCGGCTTGTTTGAGAAACGGCCGCTCCTGTGCGCTTTGCTTCCGTACCGGGACTGGCCAGGAACGCCCACTCTTCGGGTCGAAGGCGGCAGTTCGGAGATGCCTCGACACGGGTACCTTATGTTACGCCTTTTCCGCTTCCGCCTCCGTCAGGCGGACGTCAGCGGCCGGTTCCTCGGCCTCCTTCAGCCGTGCGACGCCGTCGATGAACAATCGGGTCGCGAAGCGCGCGTAATCCTCGCGGCTGAGTTTGCCGCCGTCGCGAAACCAGAGGTAGGCCCAGTTCATCACGCCGAACAGCGACATCGTCGCCGGCTTCAGAAGCGACGAATCGCCGCCGAACAGTCTTGGATTCACTCGCCTCACCGCGCGCGCCATGATCTCCACGATCTCACGCTCGAGCGACCGCACTTCCCGCTGTTCATTCTCGCCGAGCTTGCCGAGTTCGTTCAACTGCACCTTGTGCAGCGCGTCGGCGTCGCGATAGGCGATGAGCGTCGCCCGCACCAGCTGATAGAGATGGCGCTCGGGCGGCGCGGACGGGTCGTCGGCAGCAGCGAGCGCGTCCGCGACATAGGCGAGATGTTCGCGGATGATGTCGTAGAGCAGCGCGCTCTTGCTCGGATAATAGTGATAGAGCAGCGCCTTGGCAACGCCCGCCTTGGCCGCGATGTCGGCGGTCGACGTCCGGTCGAATCCGCGGGCTGCGAACAGCCGCGCCGCCACCGCAAGCAGCGCCTCGCGCTTGTCGTCGTAGTCGGAAGCGCGCGTTCGAGCCATGGGGCTACCTTACCCTGAACCGTCATTGCGAGGAGCGAAGCGACGAAGCAATCCAGATCGTAGGGCAGCGGCGGTGGCCTTGGATTGCTTCGCTTCGCTCGCAATGACGGGCGTTAGGTTTTCGGTCTCAGGTCGACGACCCGCTTCGCCTTGCCCTGCGAGCGCTCGACCGCGCCGGGATCGACCAACCGGACGCCGACCGTCACGCCGATAACCGATTTGATGTGATGGGTGAGTTCCTGCGCGGCCATCTCCCGCTCGGCTTCTTCGGCCGCGTGCGGACGCGCCTCGACGACGACCGTCATCGCGTCCATGCGCTCATCGCGGGAAAGTTCGATCTGGAAATGCGGCGAGAGGCTGTCGCACTTCAGAATTTGCTCCTCGATCTGCGTCGGGAAAAGGTTGACGCCGCGCAGGATGATCATGTCGTCCGTGCGCCCCGTGATCTTCTCCATCCGTCGCATCGAACGCGCGGTGCCGGGGAGGAGCCGCGTCCGGTCGCGCGTGCGATAACGCACGATCGGCATCGCCTCCTTCGTCAGGGAGGTGAAGACCAGCTCGCCCATCTCGCCGTCCGGCAGCACGGCGCCGGTCTCGGGATCGATCACTTCCGGATAGAAATGATCCTCCCAGATATGCGGTCCGTCCTTTGTCTCGACGCACTCGCAGGCGACCCCCGGTCCGATCACTTCCGAAAGGCCGTAGATGTCGACGGCATGCATGTCGAAACTCCGCTCGATTTCGGCGCGCATCGCATTGGTCCAGGGCTCCGCGCCGAAGATGCCGACCTTAAGGCTGCATTCGCGCGGATCGAGGCCCTCCCTGCGGAACTCGTCGAGGATGGCGAGCATGTAGGAGGGCGTCACCATCACGATCTCGGGCTTGAAATCGTGGATGAGCTGCACCTGTCTTTCCGTCATCCCGCCGGAGACCGGAATGACGGCGCAGCCGAGCTTTTCCGCGCCGTAATGGGCGCCCAGGCCGCCGGTGAACAGGCCATAGCCGTAAGCGACATGGACCTTCATGCCCGGCCGGCCGCCCGCGGCGCGAATCGATCGCGCCATCACCTCCGACCACATGTCGACGTCGGCCCTGGTGTAGGCCACGACGGTCGGCTTGCCGGTCGTGCCGGAAGAGGCATGGACGCGCGCGACCTTATCGTGCGGCACGGCGACCAAGCCGAACGGATAGGCTTCGCGAAGGTCGTCCTTGGTCGTGAACGGGAACTTCGCCAGATCGCTCAAAGCCCGGCAGTCGTCCGGCGTCACGCCGGCGGCGTCCCACTTCGCGCGGGTGCGGGGCACGTTGTCGTAGGCGTAGCACAGGGTCTGCTTGAGCCGAGCGAGCTGGAGGGCGGTGATTTCGTCGCGCGAGGCGATTTCGATCGGATCGAGATCGCTTTTGTTCGGCGCAAGGTCGAGCATGGCGTTTCCCCCTCGTTTTCGGGCGTCAGAAGAACGAGCCGGCCACGGTGCGGCTGTGGCCGCGGAATTCGGCGATCGTCCCGCCGCTCTCGTCGCTGACGCTGATGTCGTAGATGCCGCTGCGCTCGGCTCGTCTCACTTCGCGCGCCTTCGCCGTCAGGCGCGAGCCTTCGCTGGCCGGCTTGAGATATGTGATCGAGCAATGCTGTGCGACGGAGCGCTGGTTGTAGCTGTTGCAAGCGTAGGCGAACGCGGTGTCGGCCAACAGGAAGATGAATCCGCCGTGGCCGATCCCGTGGCCGTTGGTCATCGCCTTTGTCACCGTCATCGACAGCTCGGCCTTCCCCGGGCCGACCGAGTCGACGTGGATGCCATGCGCCTGCGCGGTCGTGTCCTCCGCCCACAGGAGGTCGGCGGATTTTTGCGCGATCTCGTGCGGCGTCATTAGCCGGCTTTCACGGCTCTGAAGTTCGCAGGCCGCTTTTCCAGGAAGGCTCTCACGCCCTCGACGTATTCGTCCGCCGCGCCTGCCCCGCGCTGAAGGTCGCGCTCGAGATCGAGTTGCGCGTCGAGGCTGTTGGTGGGCGATGCGGCGAAGGCGCGCTTCATCAGCCCCAAGGCGTGGGTCGGCCCGGCGGCGAGCCGGGCCGCGATCTCATGCGCCACGCCCATGAGCTGATCGTCGTCGACGGCGCGGTAGATCATGCCCCACGCCTCCGCCTGCTCCGCCCCGATCGGATCCGCGAGCATCATCAGCGCCCGCGCGCGCGCCTCGCCGACGAGGCGCGGCAGAAACCAGGTGCCGCCGGAATCCGGGACGAGGCCAATCCGCGCGAAGGCCTGCAGAAACCGCGCCGACCGCGCCGCCAGCACGATATCGCAGGCGAGCGCGAGGTTGGCGCCGGCCCCGGCCGCCGCGCCGTTCACCGCGCAGACAATCGGCTTCGGCAGCTTGCGCAGAGCGCGGATCAGCGGGTTGTAACGCTTGTCGATCGACTCGCCCAGATCGGGGCGCCCCTCGCCGGGCGCAACCGCGCGATCGGACAGGTCTTGGCCGGCGCAGAAGCCCTTGCCGGCGCCGGTCAGAAGCACGGCGCAGCATTCGTTGTTGTCCGCGGCGCGCCGGATCGCGTCGGCGAGCGCTTCGTGCAACTCGACATTGAAGGCGTTCATCCGCTCGGGCCGGTTGAGGGTGAGCGTCAGCACGCCGTCATCGAGCTGTTCCAGAAGGACCGATTGAGATGAAGCGTCTGCCTCGGCAGCCATGGCGTTCTCCCTGATTCTCGCCGCCGCCCGGCGGTTTAGATTGACCGGCTGATTGGTCAATAATAAAGACGTAACCAGCGTGTTGCGAGCGGTCAAGGGAGACGAATGGCGGATTTCCATGCGCGTCACGAAGCCCTGCTGAAGCGCGCGATCGAAGCGATCGGGTCTCGCGCCTATTTCAGCGCGTATCCGGAATCGGCGTCTCCCAAGGTCTATGGCGAGAACGCCAAGGCCGAAGGCGATGCGGCCTTCGAGGCGCTGCTCGGCAAGCCCTTCGCATTCGACGATCAGTTTCCCTCGGAGCGTCTGGTCGGCGCCGAGACGTCGCCTTACGGCAAGCCGCTCGAGGTGCGTTATCCGACGGCCTCGGTCGAAAGGCTGGTCGCAGCCAGCGTCGCGGCGGGGGACGCCTGGGGGCGCGCCTCGGTCGAGGCGCGCGCGGGCGCCCTGCTCGAAGCCCTGGCTCGACTGAACAAGCAGAGCTTCCTCATCGCCGACGCAGTGCAGCACACGTCCGGCCAGTCCTGGAGCATGGCCTTCCAGGCCGGCGGCCCGCACGCCCAGGACCGCGGTCTCGAGGCGGTCGCCTACGCGGTCACCGAGATGAATCGCGCGCCGCGCGAGACCCAGTGGGAGAAGCCGCAGGGCAAGGGCGAGCCGATTCGCCTTTCAAAACGCTTTCGCGTCGTGCCGCGCGGCATCGCGGTCGAGATCGGTTGCGCGACCTTCCCGACCTGGAACCTCTATCCCGGCCTGTTCGCCAGCCTCGCGACCGGCAATACCGTCATCGCCAAGCCGCACCCGGCGGCGATCCTGCCCGCTGCGATCACGGTCAGGATTTTGCGCGAAGTCTTGCGCGAGGCGGGCTTCGACCCCAACGTCGCGCTGCTCGCGGCGGACGAGCCCTCGGCGCCGATCACGAAGGATCTCGTGCAGCACCCATCGGTCAAGATCGTCGATTTCACCGGCGGACCGGCGTTCGGCTCGTGGCTACGCCAGTCGCTGCGCGACAAGCTCGTTTACACGGAAGAGGCGGGGGTCAACGCGATCGTCATCGATTCGACGGCGAATTTCCGCGGCATGTGCGACAACATCGCCTTCTCACTGTCGCTCTACTCCGGCCAGATGTGCACGGCGCCGCAGAACGTCTTCGTGCCGAAGACCGGCGTCGACACCGATGAGGGCCACAAGAGCTTCGACGAGGTCGCGAGCGGCGTCGCCGCAGCCGTCGACAGGCTGCTCGGCGATCCCGCCCGCGCCGCGACCGTGCTCGGCGTGATCCAGGGCGAGGCGACCTTGAAGCGGGTCAAGGAGGCGGCCGCCCTCGGTAGGGTGGTGCGGCAGTCGACCCCGATCGAGGGCGTGGCGCGGAGCGCGACCCCGCTGATTCTGGGGGTGGACGCCTCCGACGACGCCTATCGCGAGGAGCGGTTCGGGCCGATCTCCTTCATTGTCGCGACCGACTCGACCGCCGATTCGCTCGTCCGCGCCGAATCCTCGATCCGCGAGCGCGGCGCGATCACTGCGGCGCTCTACACGAAGAGCGATGTGGTCGCCGAAGCCGCCGAGGAGGCTTTCGCACGCGCCAACGTGGCGCTGTCGATCAACCTGATCGGCGCCATCTTCGTCAACCAGTCGTCGGCTTTTTCCGATTATCACGTCACCGGCGGCAATCCGGCCGGAAATGCGACCCTGACCGACGCCGCCTTCGTCGCCAACCGTTTCCGCATCGCGCCGGTGCGACGGATGAGCGCGTGAGCGCCGCGATGACCGCCGACGCCTTCATCTGCGACTGCGTGCGCACGCCGATCGGCCGCTACGGCGGCGCGCTCGCCGGCGTTCGCGCCGACGACCTCGCGGCGCTGCCAATCCGCGAACTCCTGCGTCGCCATCCCGGTCTCGCGCAGGCGGTCGACGAGGTGTTCCTCGGCTCAGCCAATCAGGCGGGCGAGGACAACCGCAATCTCGCCCGCATGGCCCTGCTGCTCGCGGGTCTGCCCGATTCCATTCCCGGCGCGACCGTCAACCGGCTGTGCGCCTCGGGGATGGACGCGGTCGCGGCGGCGGCGCGCGCGATCAAGGCGGGCGAGATCGATCTCGCAATCGCCGGCGGGTCGGAATCGATGACCCGCGCGCCCCTCGTCATGGGCAAGGCGGAGCAGGCCTTCCAGCGCTCGGCCGAACTGTTCGACACCACGATCGGCTGGCGCTTCGTCAATCCGCGGATGAAAGCCCTGTACGGCGTCGATTCGATGCCGGACACGGCGCAGAACGTCGCCGACGAGCATCAGGTCTCCCGGGAGGACCAGGACGCCTTCGCGCTGCGCTCGCAGCACAGAACCGCGGCGGCTCAGGCGCGGGGAACGTACGAAGCCGAAATCGTTCCGGTCGAGATCAAGGACCGCAAGGGCGCCGTTGCCCGCGTGGTCAAGGACGAGCACCCGCGCGCCGATACGAGTCTCGAGGCGCTGGCGAAGCTGCGCGGCATCGTCCGCCCCGACGGCAGCGTGACCGCCGGCAACGCGTCGGGGGTCAACGACGGAGCCGCGGCGCTGATCGTGGCGTCGGGCAAGGCGGCCGAGGCGCACGGACTGAAGCCGATCGCCCGGGTGCTCGGCTACGCGACCGCAGGCGTCGCGCCGCGGGTGATGGGCGTCGGCCCAATTCCAGCGGTGAGGAAGCTCTGCCAGCGGCTGAAGCTGACGCCTTCGAGTTTCGACGTGATCGAGCTCAACGAAGCCTTCGCGTCGCAGGCGCTCGCCTGCCTGCGGGGCCTCGGCCTCAGCGACGACGCCGATGAGGTCAATCCGAACGGGGGCGCGATCGCGCTCGGCCATCCGCTCGGCATGTCGGGAGCCCGCATCGCCGGCGCGGCGGCGCTCGAGCTCGAGCGGCGCGGCGGCCGCTACGCGCTCGCCACGATGTGCGTCGGCGTCGGCCAGGGCGTAGCGATCGCGCTCGAACGGGTCTGATCGCCCGCCCGCCGACAATCTCTCGAGATGGGCGGAATCGATCCGCCGCGCCCGCTGGCGTTTGGCGGGGCTGATACGATATTGTCACATGCGGGCTTGGCGCCGCCTTAACGCGAGGGCAGCGGAGGAGACGATCGATGACCGGGCCGAACAACGCGACGCTGCGTAAAGTCACGCTTCACGCCGCGCGGTCGAAAGCGTTCCCGGAAGGGTCGATCCGGCACGGCTACGACTTCATCGCGCCCCTGACCGGGGACGGCCATATCGACCTCGAGGCCTGGAAGACCCACCGCGGCGAGTGCTTCGCCCACCGCTTCTGGGCGGGCGAGCCGACGATGCAGGGCCTCCTCGTCCACCGCGCCGGCGGCCTCGGCGGCTCGACCTGGGCCTTCGAATGGAAGTCCCCCCGCCGCGCCGGAGACGAGGAGGAAGAAGGCTTCCGCTTCGGCGACCACGCGTTCAAGGTCGGCGAATACGTTTCGGTCCGCGAGCCCGACGGCGACCTGCTGACGTTCCGGGTGGTCGACGTCGGCAAGCCGTGAGGGGCCGGGTCGGGCTTGCGGGCGGGTCTAGCCGGTTTAGCGTCGGGCCTCAGTCTTTTCAAAGCCTTGCGACCCCGTTTAGCGTCGTCCTATTTTTTTGCCTTCGGCGCCGGGCCAGCCCGCCGTTGCAATGTCCGCAACGCGGCCGACGATTTCAAACTCTTAGGCGCCGAATTCTGCAACGTGTCCCCGCAGTTAATACCAGTAACTATCTGTTGATAATCTCACCCCAGCTCGCGGAGAAACCGGATGATCGCCACGTTGACTTCGGCCGGACGCTCCTGCTCGATCCAGTGGCCGCAGCCCGGCAGCATGATCGTGGCGCGGAGTTTCGGGACGAAAGTCTTCAGGTTGGCGATCAGCCGCTGCGCGCCAGGAGGCTGGACCACGATGTCGCGGTCGCCGGCGACAAAGAGGGCGGGGACCTCGACTCGCAGGCCCGCGAAGGGCGTGGTGAGCTCCCAGTTGCGGTCGATGTTGCGATACCAGGCGAGGGCGCCGCGAAAGCCCGTTCGGGCGAACTCGCGCCCGTAGAAGTCGACGTCGGCCTCTGTCAGCCACGGCGGCAGCCGCTCGGGATCGATGGTCCGGGCGAGGGCGCCGCCGGTCCTTGGAACCATTCCCGGCGCCTCGTCGCCGAACATGTTGTCCGCGCCGCGCGGCGCGTCTCCGCATGCGGAATAGAGCAGGCGACGGACGGCGTCGCGCGGGTCGCGCTCGAGCTCCGCCTCGGCGATCCCCGGCGCCTGGAAATAGAGCTGGTAGTGGACCGAGGTCTCGTCCTGCGGCATGGCGCTGGTCGGACGCCTCGAGCCGCGCGGCCAAAACGGCGTGCTCAGGCCGACGATTCCGCGGAACCGGTCCGGCCGCAAAAGCGCGGCGTGCCAGGCGACCGGCGCGCCCCAATCGTGCCCGACGATGACCGCCCGCTCCGCCCCGAGCGCGTCGACGACGCCGACCATGTCGCCGACGAGATGCAGGATCGTGTATTTCTCGACCTCCTCGGGACGGTCGGTCTCGCCGTAGCCGCGCATGTCCGGCGCGACCGCACGGTAGCCGGCCTCGGCGAGCGCGTTGAGCTGCGACCGCCAGGAACGCCAGGATTCGGGAAAACCGTGGCAGAGGACGACGAGCGGCCCGGAACCCGCCTCCGCCAGATGGATGCGGTTTCCGTTCGCCTCGACCGTCCGATGCGTGATCTCCGTCAGTGCGGCCATACCGCCGCCTAGCACGCTGACGCGACGGAACCGTGACCCGAAAGGCCCTGCGCCGCCCTTGCGGGCGGGATCGCCTGCCGTCAGCCCAGCGAGCGAAGAAACTCGATCACCGCCGCGTTGACTTCCGCGGGCCGCTCCTGCTGCGTCCAGTGGCCGCAGCCTGGCA
>Ga0074046_10005472_pt1 | contig 10144 bp, 9 predicted proteins | sample BogForMeECP23OM3_FD_94441 | JGI IMG/M metagenome (GOLD analysis project Ga0074046, IMG submission 94441) | Bog forest soil microbial communities from Calvert Island, British Columbia, Canada - Bog Forest MetaG ECP23OM3 | ecosystem: Environmental > Terrestrial > Soil > Wetlands ...
ACGCTGTTTTTTACCTCGCGCGGGTTCTCCTGGCTCGACCTCGATTATGCCGGCAGCACAGGCTACGGGCGTAGCTATCGCGAGCGGCTCAAGGGAAATTGGGGCATAGCCGATGTGGAGGATACGATTTGCGCGGCGCGTTTCGCGGCTGAGACGGGCTTAGCCGATCCGCGCGCGATCTTTGTAACGGGGGGAAGCGCGGGCGGGTATACGGTGCTGATGGCGATCGCCGGGTCCAAAATTTTTCGCGGCGCAGCCAGCTATTACGGAATCAGCGATCTCGTCGCCTTGCAGAAAACCACGCACAAATTCGAGCAAGGCTATCAGCAGGCCTTGCTGGGAGCCTCGCTGGAAGAGGACGAGGCCGTCTACCGCGAGCGTTCTGCAATTCACCATATCGGCCGGATCGGCACGCCGCTCATCCTATTCCAGGGCGCGGACGATAATGTGGTGCCGAAAAATCAATCCATCGCGATTGCGGAGGCTCTGCGTGCAAAGGGCGTGCCTGTCGAATATCACGAGTTTGCCGGCGAAGGACACGGTTTCCGGCATGCCGATACGATAAGCGCTTGTTTGGAGCGGGAGCTCGGCTTCTATCTCAAGCTGATGGGCGATGGGACAGGCGAGGCTTAGAGAACTTTCTGAACCACAACCTCGGGCTCAACGCCTCTGTCTTCAAGTTCGACCATGTACAGCCATGGGCCCCACACGAAAGCTGAAACATTGGCGGTGGAGGCCGGGACTATGTGCATGAGACGCGATTTGTCGGGCACGGCGCGGTCCACGATGGGTTCGCGGCTGACAATCCGAAGCGCAACGCGCCGGCGCTCTTTGGTGACGAACTCGGTCTGAAAGCCCGCCTTCAGGCTCGCATAGGGCGCGCCTGCAAAAGCGCGCTCAGCATCGCTTGCGCTGAAGACTTGAACGTATGGCTGCGCTGGGCCGCTTTGCCGCAGTTCGGCGCTTACACCGTTGAGGTGCGCGACGGCGTAGCGCCGGCCACGCATGGATGCAGCTCCTGCGCTAACGGTGCTCGGGAGTTCCGTCGCGACAATGCCATCGCCATGAAATTGCGCGGGCCGTGTGATTTCGAAGAAGCAAATGAGACCGCACAGCGGTAACGCCGCGAGAATTCCGGACACCAAACCCCGGCCAAGACTTTCAAAATGGCCCCGGCGCCTTTTATCGTTTTGGCATGTCAAGCTGCTCATGCGCTTACAATAGTCTGACTGGTTTTTCGCGTCCATGCGCAAGAAACTTATCCTCGATCAAGGCAAATTAATGATCAAGCTTCAACGGCCGTCTTTAGGAGAAAGGATTATGGCTGGACAGAACCTAACAAAGGATAACAGAATCGCTCGACGTACGCAACACAGGATCGTCGAGCGCCCTGTCCAACCAGCGTGGCATTTGAAACCACGTAGTGTGGACCTTCTGCAGCAAATCCGCTGCCTGAGGGTATAAAAGGCCATCTGGCCACAAAAGTCACCCGAAAAAGAAAAACAGCGCGAGATCTCTTGTGTGAAACCTGTGGGCGAATCTTGTCCGTTGCCCATTCGCCCGATTCGTTTGAAAGGTTAGCTCTGCCGCGAGCCATCGAATAAAGGCAATTGCCCCTCCCGCATCGTTTGCGGTGCTACAACCCCAAGATGGTGGAAGGCTTTCAGCGTGAGCACGCGGCCTCGCGGCGTGCGGCCAATAAAGCCCTGCTGAAGCAAGTAGGGCTCGATCACCTCTTCGATCGCGTCCTTGCCTTCGCTGAGCGCCGCCGCAATCGTTTCGATGCCAACCGGTCCGCCGCCGTAATTCAGGGCAATACAACGAAGGTAGCGGTGGTCCATGGCGTCGAGGCCAACGGCATCCACCTCTAGCTGGCCAAGCGCCGCGTCCGCAACAGCGCGCGTCACCTCTTTCGCCCCGTCCACGGCGGCGAAATCGCGCACGCGACGCAGAAGCCGGCCCGCAACGCGAGGCGTGCCCCGGCTGCGCCGTGCAACCTCGCGGGCGCCATCGGGCGTCATGCACATTTGCAGCACGCGGGCGCCACGCTTGACGATCTCTTCCAGCTCATCCTCGGTGTAATAGTTAAGCCGCACCGGGATGCCGAACCGGTCGCGCAGGGGCGTCGTAAGCAAGCCCGTCCGCGTCGTTGCGCCGACCAGCGTGAAATTAGCGAGATCGATGCGAACCGAGCGCGCGGCAGGGCCTTCGCCGATGATGAGATCGAGCTGGAAGTCCTCCATCGCGGGATAAAGAATTTCTTCGACCGCCGGGTTCAGCCGGTGAATTTCATCGATGAAGAGAACGTCGCGTTCCTCAAGATTGGTGAGAAGCGCCGCCAGATCGCCTGCTTTGGCGATGACCGGCCCCGACGTCATCTTGAAATTCACGCCAAGCTCGCGAGCCACGATTTGCGCGAGCGTCGTTTTGCCGAGGCCGGGCGGACCGGCAAAAAGCACGTGATCGAGGGCGTCGCCCCGGCCGCGGGCGGCGTCGATGAACACCTTGAGGTTGGCGCGTGCTTGCGCCTGCCCGATGAACTCGGACAAGCGTTGCGGGCGGAGAGAAAGTTCGCCCGCGTCCTCTTCCTGCTTTTCGCGATCCATGAGACGTGCGGTCATGGGCTTGACGCTAGCGGATTCTCGGGGAAATGGGAATTGCAAGCGCAAAACAAAAAACCCCGCCGGGAAGGCGGGGCTTCGCTCTCTGGGGAGAACTAATGGTCAGGAAACCGCGGACAGCTCCCTAAGCCCGTCGTCGCCTGCGCCGAACAGCAGCCTCACATCCATATACCGGATGCGGCCTGCAACTTTCGCTTTCTGCACGCCGAGATCGCTGAACCGCCGGGTAAAAATCGGCAAGCCGAGCGGCTGCTTCTCCCTGGCCTCGCACCATTGGCAATAGTCGTCGTAGAGAGCCAAAGCCGTGACGCTGGAGCCGGCTTCCTTGCCGACGCGCTCGTCGTAATAGAGTTCGACATCGGTCTTGGGCTCGGCCGGTTGAAGCGCCGGATCCGAATCGGGGATCGCGGTCAGCCGAATCGCCGGCACGAATGTTGGCGCTGGAACCATCGCGCGTGACGGCGCGGGCACAGGAAGCCCTTTGACGTCGAAAATCCGCCAATAGGAGAACGCCGTATAGAAGCCAAGGCTCGCGCCAAGCTCCACGAGGAGAGCGATCAATACGGTGAGGCTCGTTTGGATTTCCTCAGTGCTGCGGCCGGTAAGCCCCGCGAGCACCTGGCTCTGCGGATCGGTCGCCCTCACGACCGATTCTGCGTCCTGCTCGCCGAGGCGCGCGCGAAGCTGCGCCACCTTGGCATCGAGCTTATCGGCCTGCTCGGCGTTCGCTAGCTCCGCCTTCAGCTTGTAGAAGCCTTCGCAATAGGTCATGCTTTTGGCCGAGGTCGCGTTATTGCATTCCTCGCTCGCGGCCCACCTTGCGTTTTGCTTGAAGGCGGCGATCTCCCCGCTCACGGTCCCGGCTGGGCGATGGGCTGGAAGGACCTTCAACGCCTCGCGCGACCGCTCAAGCTCCGTGCGCAGATCTTGGTGCGTTTCGGCCTTCAAGACCCGTGATCCCGTCGTATCGGCGCGATTCAACGCCGCAAAGCCGAGCGAGGAGGTCAGCGAATAGGAGAAGCAGACGGTAAACAGCAGCGCTCCCCCGAGCGCCTGGCTGTAGCTCCTGTTTCTCAGCGCTGCGAAAATAAAAAATGGCAAGAGCGCCTTGAAGCAATCGGCCGCCGCGCTCGCAGCCCCGTAGAGCTGCGATTCGAAGTCCGACTTGCCGAGTGTGTAACCGAACCGCCAGTTCATAGCGGCCGAAACAATAAGCAGAACCGCCGCCGCGGTTACGCCTGCAATACCAAGCACGTGTCTCATCTTCGCCCCCATCTGGGGCGCCGCATCGCTGGCGGCGCCGTTTCTGGGGGCCAGCGGTTTAAGTCAAATAATCACGAACAAATGAACCCGCCCGCGCCGGCCCTGCAGCCGCGCTGTCAACACCCGGGTATGATACATGCGCTTGGCATCGCGAAGCGAGACTAGCTCTCGAAGACAGCGGTCCGCCGCAGGCTCGCAGTCTTTTTCGTCACGAATCAAGCGCTTATGTAGGCCCCCGAATCAGATTTAGCGATTCGCGAAGCGTTAAGCGAGCGTTAATTTTTATCCACAAGATGTAGTATTTGGGCGGTTGCCCGAAAACTTTATATTGATATGGCGGCATTGCGGACCAGGTGTTATAATTCTTTAAATATAGCCTGCTAGGTAGCGTTTCGAACTTCTAAGCTATGAGGCGCTCTCTAGAAGGGCGGGTATTAAGCGATTCGGGGACTTATTTTTTCGGAGTGTGTCGATGCGCCCTCTGCTGTTTGTCCTGTTTGCGATCATGACCGTCTTCGGGAGTGTGCGGCTTATAAATGAATTCCGCGGCAAGCAAGGGGTAAACGTGCCTGCCGGCGCCACACTTACCCCCCCCCGTGAAAGCAAGCCTGTTGTCAGCGCAGCGCCGGCGTCTAGCGCCGTTTCTCTAGGGACACCGCCGCCGGTGAAGCTGGTGGCGGTTTCACTGCAGCCTTCGCAGGCTCCCCAAGGGGCAGCAAACCGGGCGGCGGCCGTTCCGGCAAGCGAGGAAGAACTGATTTCGGCTATACAAAAGGAGCTGAGCCGACTCGGCTACTATGACGGGCCGGCCACGGACCGGTGGAGCAAAGCCATCCGGCACGCTGTCCGGCTTTTCATACGCCGGACAGGCGAACATCCTCGCCGGGTGCTGCCTACAATCGAGCTTTTGACGGAATTGCGGGCCGCCGATCCGAAGAACGCGCAAGGTTCAAGCCGGCGCGCAAGCACCCTGCCGGAGCCGCAATCCGTTCAGTCTGCCGGCCTTTCTCCAAAAGACCCGCCTGCCAAAGAGCGCACGGCCGCCCCGGAGGCCGCCTCGAAAGACGACGATTACCTTCCTCCCTGGATGACCTCGAAGGCAAAGCGCGGCGCCGGTGCAGACAGCACTGAACCACAAGAGTTCTCCGCTCCGGCGCCTGCCAGCGCGGGCGAAATCGCAGGTCAAACTTACCACAAGCGGCAGGCGAGGCCGGCAAGAGAAAGGCGCGCGCGCGCAAGCTATGGCGGATATGCCCCGCGAAGGGGCGGACATATATTCTTTTTACCCTTCTAAACCGCGGTTAAGGTTTCGCTTGCCTCTTGCATCTCATTCTTCGCAGCAAAAAAGGCTGGGCCGGAGGTGTCCGCAATTGCAAGAGTCCGCCTTTGGCGCAAGACTGCAGGAGCGGTTAGAGACGTGCGCCAGAAGTACGAAGCGGAACGGCGGCGTTATCCGGACAGTCTACGGCAGAGAAGGTGAACGCAATGACCGCAAATGGAACGATCACGCTCTATCATTCCCCGAATACGCGCTCTTCGGGTATTCTCCTGCTTCTCGAAGAGCTCGGCGCGCCTTACGAACTCAAGCTCTTGAACATGAAGGCGGGCGAGCACCGCCAGGCGCCCTATCTCGCCGTCAACCCCATGGGTAAAGTGCCGGCGATCGAGCATAATGGCGTGGTCGTCACCGAGCAGATTGCGATTCTGATTTATCTTTCCGATCTCTTCCCGGAATCGGGCCTCGCTCCGGCGCTGCGCGATCCTTTGCGCGGACCGTATTTGCGATGGATCGCCTTTTATGCGGGGTGCTTCGAGCCCGCGATTATCGACCGCGCCAGGAAAATAGAGGAGGGGCCAGCCAGCATGCTCCCTTATGGCAATTATGACAGCATGCTGAAAGCGCTGACGGGCCAGCTTGCGAAGGGGCCTTGGCTGCTGGGCGAGCGCTTCACAGCCGCCGATGTGATCTGGGGCTCCGGCCTCGGCTGGACCACCATGTGGAAGCTTGTGCCGGAGCTGCCCGAAATCAAAGCGTATTTAGCTCGATTTTCAGCGCGCCCGGCCGTGCCCCGTGCAAAAGCGAAAGATGCGGAGCTGGCGGCTTCGCTAAGCTGACCGGATCTCTGCACCGCTGCGGCAAAACCAAATCCGTACGAGCCCATGAAAAGCGCGGTAACAAAGTACGCCACCCTGGAAGCTCGTCATTCGATCTCGCGCGTCAGCCGCCGGTCAAGCTCATATGGCGTGCGACGGCGGGCTTTTGCGCACGCCGGTCGATAACAAAGTCGTGGCCTTTCGGTTTGCGGCCGATGGCTTCGGCGATTGCGGCGTTCAGCAATTCATCGGACGCGCTTGCCCGTAAAGGTGCGCGCAAATCGGCGGCATCGTTCTGGCCAAGGCACATATAAAGCGTGCCCGTGCAGGTTATGCGCACCCGGTTGCAGCTTTCGCAGAAATTATGCGTGAGCGGCGTTATGAAACCGAGCCGGCCTCCGGTTTCGCGCACGCGCACATAGCGCGCCGGGCCGCCGGTGCGATAGGGGATATTGTCGAGCGTAAGTCTCTCCGCAAGCTGCGCGCGCACCGCTGAAAGCGGCAGATACTGATCGGTCCGGTCGCCCTCGATATCGCCGAGCGGCATGGTTTCGATCAGCGTCAGGTCCATGCCGCCGCCGTGGCACCAGCGCAGCATGTCCTCGATCTCACCCGCGTTGACGTCCTTCAAGGCGACCGTGTTGATCTTGATCTTTAGGCCCGCTTTTTGCGCCGCCCGGATGCCGTCCATAACCTTGTTAAAATCGCCCCAGCGCGTAATCGCCTGAAACTTTGCGGGATCGAGCGTATCGAGCGAGACATTGATCCGGCGGACGCCCGCGGCGGCGAGCTCGCTTGCATGTTTGCTGAGCTGGCTGCCATTGGTGGTGACGGTCAGCTCATCCAACGCGCCGCTCGCCAAATGCCGGGACAATGCATTGAAAAGCCACAATATATTTTTGCGCACGAGCGGCTCGCCGCCGGTGAGCCGCAGCTTGCGCACGCCCTTTGCGATGAAAGCGGCGCAGAGGCGGTCGAGCTCCTCAAGCGTGAGCAGGTCCGCTCTCGGCAGGAAGGTCATGTTCTCCGCCATGCAATAAACGCAGCGGAAATCGCAACGGTCGGTGACCGACACGCGTAAGTAAGTCACGTGCCTGCCGAACGGATCCACCATGGCGTTGCCGCTAGGTGCCAGCTCTGCGGCCTGTGTGATTTGGAGCGTCATGAGCGCTTTCCCGGAAATCTTTTTTCTGCCATTTTCTCTTATATTGGGATCGGCTTTTGACCTTTGCAGGGTCGAAGACCGGCACAAGCCGGTGGAATCGAACGCGTGGTGCATGAGCAGCATCTTACTTCCGGCAAGCTCAAGGTCCGCGCGTTCCTAACCGCCGAAGGAACGGACTTGCACCATATCATGGAGGATAAAATCGATCTGCCGCAGCTCTGAGCCAGGCTTGCGCGTCCGGCACCGGTGAAAGGATTGCCGTGCAGGTGCCCGGATTTCCGTCACGCCTTCACGAAGCCGATATGCTCCTCGATCAAAGCAAGGCGCTGATCGATCGTGTTGAGTCGCGAGCCCGTGACTTGCTGAGCCTTGCCGATAGCAGTCACTGAGGCGGCCACGTCCTTCAAGATGTGCAGCATCTCGTTCTGCGCGGCTTCCGTAAGAGCAAGCCGCCTGTCGAGATTTTCAATGCGTCCGTCAGTCGCTTCGAAGCGTGCGTCAATCGCATCGAAGCGTGCGTCAATCGCATCGAAGCGCGCGCCAACCTCTTTACGAAATGCCGCCCCGTCGGCTCGCATTTCGCGAAGCTGCACCAACACAAGGTTTTCAGGTTCGTCCGCCATGTCCGCATAATGCCTGTGTGCCGCCTTAAACGCAAGCAATCGAGCGGGGTGGCTCCTGGCGCCGCGCCAGGGGCTATCGGCCTATCGCGACCGCGGTTTCCCCGTCATCCAACCTGCTTAACGTGGCTTGATTGCAAACGCGGTAACTCTAGAATGCAAGCTCTCCGAGGCGAGCCTCAAATAATCAAATAATATAACATGGAGCCGAAGCATGGACGCCTATGAAGCGCTCGTTACACGCATTAGCCCCAAAGAGCTTTGCGAGCCGGCGCCCGATGAGGCGGCTCTGCGCAAGATCGTCGCCGCCGGCTTGCGCGCGCCGGATCATGGGCGCTTGCGGCCTTGGCGTTTCATTTCGATCCGGGGCGGCGCCAGGCACCGGCTGGGCGAGGTCTTTGCCGCCGCGTTAGCGCGCCGGGAGCCGGGTGCGGGCGCTGAGTTGGAGCGGGAGCGTCAGAAGCCGCTGCGCGCGCCGCTCGTGCTCGTGGTCGCAGCCCATATCGCGCATAGCCCGAAAATTCCGCCGGTGGAGCAGCTGCTTTCGGCTGGCGCTGCGGCTCAAAACATCATGATTGCGTGCCATGCGCTGGGTTTCGGCGCCATGTGGAAAACGGGCGCCCCGGCTTACGACAGGGGCGTCAAAGAAGCGCTCGGCTTGGCCGCAGCGGATGAGATCGCGGGGTTCCTCTACATCGGGACGCCAAAGACTACGCCGAAACCGCCTGCGCCGCTCGACCCGGCAGACTTTGTGCGAGCCTGGACGCCGGATTGAGCCGGCTTCCGTTTCCCGGCGCCGTATCTGATTTATTTTCCAGTTTACAGTTGCCATTCAAAACCGTTCTTGCTCCGCCCGTTTGCTTAAGGCGCCATCATAAAGAAAAGCGCCTTGCAAAAGGCTTAAGGGCTGCCGCTTGGCAAGTTGTGCATTGATAATACAAGAGAAAAACCGGCCTGGGCGCGCGAGCTGCCGTGGCTGTAGTCGCGAACGCTTACAAGCAAAGCTTGTATTTCTTGGTTAATCTTAGCAACAATCTATATTTAACGGACTTTTTGAATCGCACATTTGCGGGTGAAAACGCGTAAAAATCGCGATTTTTGCGGCGGGAAGAAATAAAAATCCGCCCCCATTTACCATTGCAAATTTAACCATCCCCCGGCGCTACGAATTTTGGGTCGCTTTGGTGGTCCGGACCGATCCGGTCCAACCTCAGGGCGTACCGTAACGTTGAAGAGCGCCCGGACTACATTTCGGGAGGGGGGCCGTCAGGCACACCGCCGGCCGAAGCCCATTCATGATCCGCCGTTGCTGTCTTGGGATGAGCGCTATCGGCGGGCACGACATGGACGATGCGGAATCCATGGCTCTTTAGCTGACGCAAGAGCTCAGGCAGCGCAAGCGCGGTCCTTTCATGGATATCGTGCAGCAGCAGCATGCCCTTTTTCTTGCGTTCCAAGCGCTGCATGGCAAATGCCAAGACTTGCTGGGCCGTGATGGGGTACCAATCGCTGGCATCAAGGTCGACGCTCCAGATCGCAAGGCCTAGCTTTAGCGCCAAGGCTTCCTTCGAGGCAGGCGGATCGAGATAGGGAAAGCGAAAGAAGGGCGCCACGGCGTTGGCGTCTCCGAGGGCCGCGCTAACCGATGCGATCCCGTCCGTAATCTCTTTTGTGGCGGCCTCCTCAGAAAGATGGGTGAGAAGGCGATGGTGCTCGGTATGGGTTCCGATGGTGTGCCCTTCGCGATATTCCCGCTGAACGAGAGCGGGATAGGCTCTCGCCATCTCTCCGACGACAAAGAAGTTCGCCTTTACGCACTCGGCAGCAAGCGCATCGAGCACGGTAGACGTATAAGGTGGAAGCGGCCCATCGTCGAACGTTAGGACCACCTCATGATCCTGGAGAGGCAAAGTCTCACGATATTGCACGAGCCCGAGCCGCCGGTGCTCCATCGGATCGATGGCCATAACCCTGCTTGTGCCAAGCGCGCCAGGATTTCCGGGACACTCTTGAGCTAGCGCCGCGCTGAAAAAAGCGAAACATGCGAGCATTGCGCCAGCAGTCAATCGGCAATACATCCGCGAACCCCGCCTTTTTCATGCCTGTGCTTACATGCCAGGATGATTGGAACCTTATGACGATACCACGGCTTGAATCGCTAAAGCAAAGTTTGCGGCCCTCTTCGGACGCGGCCGTCATCGCGAAGCGGCGGAGCCGCTGTGGCGATCCATACAAAGATTCAGAAGTTTAACTCACCCATCGGTAATAGGGGCAAAAGTCCGGGCAGTCAGGCAGAAGCGGGCGCGCGGATGAGTTCGGCCAAGCTTGGCACGGCGGGTGCGTCCGGTACGCCGAGGCGGTCGCCGAGATAATCCCAGAAG
>Ga0074046_10005474_pt1 | contig 10143 bp, 8 predicted proteins | sample BogForMeECP23OM3_FD_94441 | JGI IMG/M metagenome (GOLD analysis project Ga0074046, IMG submission 94441) | Bog forest soil microbial communities from Calvert Island, British Columbia, Canada - Bog Forest MetaG ECP23OM3 | ecosystem: Environmental > Terrestrial > Soil > Wetlands ...
AAGAATTTTTTGGCGAGTTGAAATAAATGTGCAATTCCTTGCGCATAGCGCTTTGAATGCTTACGACTGTTTTCCGAGAAGCGAGAGGCTTGGTTCCGCAACCCGAATCACCACGCAGTCGGAGGGCATATCGTGCAGCGCCTGGCGGCGTTTGGTCCAGCCAGCCATCATGAAGCCGACACCAGCGGTGAAGAGGGAGAGGAACTTCATGAAGTGGCGGACGCTGGCCTGACCGAATGTCAGCTTGCCTCCGGTGGCGGTGACGACCTGTAGCCCGAAAATGCGCTTGCCGACGGTTGCTCGACGGTCGGAGCTCTCGCTGAAGGTAGCGTACAGCCAGGCTCCGATGGTGAGAAGGAAGATGAAGGCGATGCCGGTCAGGTAAGAGATCGTAATCGGGCTAGTACCGGACCGCGGGCCGAGGTGCTTGAATGCGTAACCCGCAACCACGGTAATCACGAGCGCTGTGAGCGCTTCCAGCATGACATCGACGGCGCCGGCCCACACACGCAGCCAGAATCCGGCATAGACGGGTGGAGCGGGAAGCGTCGGCTCTGTGGCTGTATGCGGGCGGGACTCGCGAAGAGTTACCTGTGGCTTTCCCGGGGCATCGGTCAGCACATCGCCGCAGAACAGGCAGAACTTGCCGTCGGGCAATAGGGGGTTGCCGCAATTGCTGCAAACTTGCTGAACCGCAGCCTCCATCGGTGCGAATACTATCGCCTTAGTCATACCGCTGTAAAGACGGGTTACGCTTTCGTCGCCTGAGCGGATGGTAACGCGCCGACCGGGGCGGAGCGGGTGAAGTCGGATAGCGTGAGCTGAATCCCGCCGAAGTCGGGGTGAGTGTTGTAGTCCACGTTAAAGGCCAAGTCGAGCGTATCGCCCAGCAGCAGGGATTCCTGCGTGGCGCGGTCGGCCATTCGCCAGCCGACGACCTCGTGTGCGCGCTGCAGATTGCCATTGCCGGATGAACCTGCGGGCGCGACACGCAGCTTGAGATGCTTCTCTTTCATGATGCGCGGGGGCTGGGCCAGCCGGGCACGGCGGACCACAAAGACCGGAGTCGGATTGCCGGAGCCGAAGGGTTCCAGCTTCACCAGCGACTCCCAGAGCCCGCGATTCACATCGTCGAGTGAAACTTCCCCGTCGTATTCGAGCACGGGGACGAAATCGCCAGGCACCAGGCGCTGGCGCGCGTATGCCTCGAGACGTGCACGTAGTTCAGGCAGGCGCTCGACCGGCAGTGCGCAGCCGATAGCGTGAGAGTGCCCGCCGAAGCGGGTGAAGAGTTCGGGACACGATTCTAATGCGTCGAGCAGATGAAAGGCCGGGATGGAGCGCCCTGAGCCGTGGGCTTCGCAATTTTCGCAGGAGAAGACAAGTGCGGGACGGTGATACCGCTCGACCACGCGGGTAGCGCAGATGCCGATTACGCCACGATGCCAATTCTCGCCGGCGACCACCAGAGAGTAGGCGTCCTTCCACTCGGGAGTCGAGTCAATCTGGCGGTAGATTTCTTCAAGGATGCGCTGCTCCTCGACCTGTCGGTCGCCGTTGAGCTCGCTGAGGCGCATGGCCATCTCGGCGGCGCGGGCCTCGTCGCGTTCGGTGAAAAGCTCGATGACGCGCTCGGCCACGTCCATGCGTCCAGCGGCGTTCAGACGGGGGGCAACGCGAAAGGCGATGTCGCCAGCGCTCAGGGGGCGGGAGCCGTCCAACTGGCAGACGGAGAGCAGCGCTCGCAATCCGGGGTTCCGAGGATTGCGCAGGCCTTCCAATCCGAGTTTGGCGAACACCCGGTTCTCACCAATGAGCGGGACAGCGTCGGCAATAGTAGCGATAGCGACTATCTTTAGGAAGGACGGCAGCAGCCTTTCGCGGCCGGTAGCTTCGAGCAAGGCCTGTGCGATTTTGAAGGCGACGCCGGCTCCGCACAGCGACTTGCAAGGATACTCGCACCCCGCCTGATTGGGGTTCACCACTGCCAGGGCCTTGGGCAAACCTTCGGCGTGGGGCAAGTGATGGTCGGTAACGATGAGATCGACGCCGCAGCGCGCGGCAGCCTCCGCGGCTGCGAAAGCGCGAATGCCAGTATCGACGCTGATGATCAGCCCTACTCCCTGCGCGGCGGCCTGTTCAATCACCTCGTCGCGCATGCCGTAGCCTTCGCGGATGCGGTGGGGCACGTGGTACTCGACCTTTCCCCCGCAAAGCTCCAGCACGGTCTTGAGGATCACGATAGCAGTCGTGCCGTCGACGTCGTAGTCGCCGTAAATGAAGACGGTCTCGCCACGCTCGATGGCGGCGCGCAGGCGCTCGACTGCCGCACGCAGTCCGGCCATAAGGTAAGGCGAGTGCAAGTGAGAGAGTGAGGGTGCCAGGAATTGCTGCGCCTGTTCCGCGGTGGCGATGCCGCGCGCCACGAGCACACGGGCGATCGTCGGCGACACCGCGGCGTCGCGCGTCAACCGCTCGATGTCAGAGTCTTCGGCGTGGCGGAGGACCCAGCGCACTTAGTGTTCTTCGTCCTGATCGGAGCCGTCGACGGTGAGAGTGCCGAAGTCTTCCACCAGGTCGAGCAAGCGCTGATAGCGCTCATACCAGTCGGTGGAGACTTCGTAGAGGAACATGATTCCCTGGTGCGGCCAGCCCAGTTGCAGGAATCCGGTCTTGCCGACGAAGCTGCGCAACCAGCGGGCTTCCTCGACATCGTCGTCGCTGGGATAGGTGGCCTGCTGCAGTCGCTGCACCAGGTAGTCGAGCTCATCGCGCTCGAGTACTTCCTCGTCCATGGAGAGGAAGGCGCATCCGGCTTTCTTGGCCAGCTCGACGAAGTCCTTCCAGCTTTCGGGATTGTCGCGGGGGTCCCACATCACGCTATGTACGTCTTCGGTGACGTAGCCCTGAAAGCGGCTCATGCCGTGGCCCAAAATGAAGGCCACCATATCGTCTTTCAGACTGGAGAGGTCGTCGGACATGGAGTATCTCGCGGCCGCGATGAAGTCTCATCATACTCCGAAGCGGGGGCGCAAGAAAAAGGCAAAGGCAGCCACGGATTTCACCGATGAACACAGCTGGGCTCTCGGCAAAAGTTGGAAGCAACCGTAGCCGACGCGGAGAGTGGAGATTTCCACCCGATCGCCAACAACCGGCGAGAAGAGCCTACCCGCAGCGGAGTCGAAACGCCGCTGCACCTGGCGCAGTCTGCTATTCTTCTCCGAACTCACTCACACGTCATGCCTTGGCCCGTAAAAGTCAGATCGCTGTTCGGAGGTTCTGTCCCGCAACGGCAGTCTAACTACTGGCTCACGGTTCCGATACGCCGGCTTACCTACCTTCTGCTGGCCATTTTCTGCATGTTCGGCATGATCGGTTGTTTCGTAGACCTCTTAACGTTGGGACAGAGGCCGCTTCTGATTGTTCTGGTGTGGACCATCTTCAGCGGCGCGATGGCCGCAGCGGGAGTTCTCACTGGATTTCGGGCGCCACGACGCTTATGGATCGTGCTGGTGGCGTGGGTACTTGGTTCCCGCTTGATTTCTGCGCTGATCCATCATTTTCCTTCCGAGTTGGCGCATCCTTCGATTGAAGAAGGCGTAAAGACTGCGACCATAGCCTGCATCGTCTTGAGTCTGGCGGCATGCATTTTCTTCCTACTGTTCATCCAGAATGAGGGTCGCCATGCGATTCGAATGCGGACCGAGCTCGCCCTGGCACAAGGAATCCAGCAGACGCTGGTTCCGGCGGTTGCATGGCAGTCAGACCGCGTCGAGATCTATGGCATCTCCATACCCAGCGCCGAGGTCGGTGGCGACCTGGTGGATGTCGTTCCGCTACCGGATGGATCAGTCTTTGCCTATGTCGCTGATGTCTCAGGTCACGGCTTGCCGGCCGGAATCCTGATGGGCATGATCAAGACTGCAGTACGCACGCAATTGTTCGACCTGCCATCGCCGACCGCCGTATTTGAACGGCTGAACGAGGTATTGCCTGCCGTAAAAGAGCCGCATATGTACGTGACGTGCACCGCTCTGCGCGTTCGTCCGAGCTCATCGGGAGGTGCATGCCACGTTGAATACGCGATTGCCGGACAGCCCGCCATGCTTCATGCCTCCAAGAACTCCGGCACGATATCGCATCTGGCCGACGAGCAGTTGCCGTTGGGGCTGCTGGCTGGACCACCGTACAAGGGACACGCGGTAGAAGCACAACCCGGGGACATATTCCTGGTAGCGACTGATGGCATACTGGAAGCCACGGACAAAACAGGTGAAGAGTTCGGTTTAATTGGCCTCGAGAGAATCCTGGGTGAGAACCGGTTGCAGCCGCTGACCTCCATCGCAGAGAAGATTCACACGGCGCTAGCCGCCTCCTACACGCAGGAGGACGACCAAAGCTTGTTGCTGATAAGACTGAAATGACACGCCCGCCCCCAAGCTGCCGATTGCCACGGCCGCATCTCAGCGCACGCCGGTGATGGTGTAGAGGTCGGACAAGCGCACGCGATAGTCGAAGCCATAGGTCGCGCCGTCAGGAGTGATGATGGGAGGATCGGGAACGACGCCTCCGATGGGAGCGGTGGCAAGGACGCGCCACGGGGTGCGTGCGCCGGTGTGCGGATTGAGCTTCTCCACCTTTACCCCTGCGCCAGTGCCGGCAGCCGACGATACATACAGCTGACCTTCGCTGGTCCAGCCCAAGGCCATTTCGCCGGGCTTCAGGCCGGTGATTTCCACCGTCTTCCCGTCGTCGATGGACAACAGGGCTGTGCGCACTTTGCCCGAGTCGGCGTCCCTGACGCCCACGAGCACCCATTTGTCATCACGAGAAATCTCTCGATTCACCATTCCCTCGGGTGAGATCGGCTTGGGCGCGCCCCCGTTGACATCCTGCAACCAAATGCGAGGCGGATGTCCGGCTTCGTTCGCGGAGTAAACGATCCGCTTGCCGTCGGATAAAAACCCGGGGAGGATGGCCGCCATCATGAGGTTGGGCGGGTTGATGCGACGAGGCTCGCCGGGCCCGATGGGCAGGAGCCAGAGCTCGTGGGCCGGATCAGTGAGTTTGATGGCCAGCGCCCATTTCTTGTCTCGCGAGAGTGAACCCGCGTAGCCCTCGCCAAGGGGTACCGCGGGCGAGCCGTCCACATCGCGCACGTAAACGGTGTAGTTGGTGGACTCGTTGCCCTCCTCTTCGAACAGGATCATCTTGCCGTCGTCACTGATGTCGCGCAGGTAGCTGAAGTCAAGCCACGAGAGGTCGCGCAGCGACTCGCCGTGATTGCTGGAAACCACGATGCCGCGACGGGCGATGCCCTGCCCCACCAGGAGTTCTCCTTTGGAGGAGATATCGCGCAAGTGCAGACGGCCGGGCATGGCCAACGGGTCGCGGGTCTTGCCCGAAATCGATAAGGCGTGCACCTCACCGGATTCGAGAGGAGATGTGGTCCAGACTTCGTCGCCGCCGACGCTCCAGGCCAGACCCTGAGAGCTTTCGTACAACGGGCTGGCGGCGACTTTCTCGCCGGTGGTACGCAGGATCATGACTGTGCCGCGATCGTCACTGGGATTGGTATGGGTGATGAAGGCGAGATACTTGCCGTTGGGCGAGAAGCGAAGGTCGTCGATGAGCCTTTCGCGCAAGAGCACTTTCCCTATCGGGTACTCGAGCTGACACATAAAGTCTGTGGGAACATAGCGCACAATGGCGAGGGCAGAGCCGTCGGGCGTGAAGTCGGCAGCTTGGATGTTCTCGATCTCGGGCTTGGGAGCGCTGCTGCCGGTGGTGCGCGCGAGATTGCCGGGCGCAAGAAGGGTGGTGATCTGCGCCGGGGCGAGTGCAACAGCGAGTTCGCCGCGGCCGGAAACCGCCAGCAGGCGCGCGTCCTTGATGCCGAGGGGATGGCCACCAACTCCGCCGGCAGGCACGGTGTAGAGTTCGGGCTCGGCGGCTTCCCAGGCGGCCGTATAGACGATGTTCTGTCCGTCGGGCGTGAACCGCGCAGTGCCGGGCGTGCCACGGCGATACGTGAGCTGATGAAATTGAGCACTGGTGGCGGGATGCCGAGCCGAGGAGAGCAGCCATCCGGCCAAACCGGCCAGTAACACCAATGCCGCGGCGGCGGCAATCAGATACGAACGAGTCTTGCGCTCCTTAACCTTGGCGGCAGACAGACCGCCAGAGGCTGTGAGCGTAGTGACGGATTCCAAGTCAAAGGCGAGATCCTTGGCAGACTGGAAACGCTGCTCCGGGGCCTTTTCCAGACAGTGGCGCACTATGCGATCGAGTGCGGGAGGAATCGCGCGGCCGTCGGGAGGCGTCTCCGGCGGATCGTCGTGCAGGATCGCCGTCATGGTTTCGGCGGTGGTGTCGTGATTGAATGCGCGGACGCCGCTCAGCATCTCGTAGAACACTGCGCCAAAGCTGAAGATGTCGGTGCGGCAATCCACCTTGGCGCCGCGAACCTGCTCGGGAGACATGTAGCCCGCGGTTCCGACCACGTTTCCCACGCCGGTAACGGGGATGTCGGAGGTCATGGTGGCCATTCCGGCGTTGTGTCCGTCGGCTTTCTCCACCGTCTTGGCGAGGCCAAAGTCGAGAATCTTCACCCGGCCCTCGCGCGTAACGAAGATGTTGTCGGGCTTCAGGTCGCGATGGGCGATGTCTTTTCCATGGGCCGCCGCCAGGCCGTGCGCGGTCTGGATGGCGTAATCGATGGCTTTGCGATGGGACAGGGGGCCGCGGGCAAGAATCTCGCGCAGACTCTCGCCCTCCAGCAATTCGGACACCATGAAGGGCATTCCATCGTGCTGCCCAATATCGTGGACGCCCAGAATGTTGGGATGATTGAGCGCGGCAACCGCGCGCGCTTCCTGCTCGAAGCGCCGCAAGCGATCGGGATCGGCTGCAAAGGAAGCAGGCAGAATCTTGACGGCGACATCGCGGCCCAGCCGCTGATCGCGGGCGCGGTAGACTTCGCCCATACCGCCGGCGCCGATCAACGCCACAATTTCGTAAGGTCCAAGCTTGGTGCCAGAGGTCAGGGCCATCAGCTGTTCTGCATTATAGCGTGAGCATAGAGGAGAGATTGATTCCCGCCTCGAAATAAGTTGGGAATGGTGACTGGCAGGCCACATGAAAGGTGTGCGTTGTCGTTCTGCCACGCGGAGCCGCCACGCGCGCCGTCTACGCACCGGAGAGCTGCAAATCCTGTGTTAAAATCATGGTTTCGACAGACATGCTCTTCTCTAAAGATTACGTGGGCTACCTTGCCCGCGAAGTAACTAAAAAGCTCATTGACGGTGAGTTCATCGAGGCGCCCAACCCGCAGGAGGTGCGCGAGCGCATCAATGCAGCCCTGCTGGAGGAGCTGACACTGGAAGACCGCATCAATGACGAAGTGCGTATTATCCTCGAAACCTACTCCGACGAAATGCGGCAGACCGGCGCGAACTACCAGGAAATGTTTAAGAAGATTAAGAACGAACTGGTGCGGAAGTACAAGGCGGTGCTATGAGGATCAGCCGCGAGAAGATCAACAAGCTGGCGCATGCCGTGGCCGATACGCTGGCCGAAACCGACAGCGTGGATTTCGTCGAGGACCGCAATACCATCCGCCTGGAAGCCCGCCGCATTCTCGAGGGGCTGATGGCCGAGGAAGCCAAGATCGATGCTGCCGCCCGGCACAAGATCGAGAGCCAGCGCCGCACCATCCTGGAAGGCTCGCAGGAGTGGGACATCCTCTACCGCAAGTACTACAACGAAGAAGTGAAGAAGCTGGGGATTTAGGGCGGTTTCAGTGTGGGTGTACTGCGTGGAGCACCCTTCGCAGCTTGCGGAAAAACTCCCTTTCCTACAGCTTTGTATCCCTCTAGCGCATTTCCACCCACGATACCGCTGTCACACGGGCGTGTGTCCCACGTCCTTTCGCAGCTATCTCGCGTGCTGTAAGGAAAGTATTGTGAGGGCAGGGAGAGGTGTCTCTCGCCGGGCCGAGCCCACGCTTCGGCCCATTTTGGCTCTTTGAAAACTCAGAGTGAAATGCGCTCGTCCAATGGACCAAAATCGGCGCCATAACGATTCGGTGAATTCTTAACTAGTGTTATACATAACTATACCACTATAATACATTGATGGTAACCAACTGATTCTAAACCACTGTTACATATTATTATAGCACTATAACACTAAGTATTCGGATCCAAGTAAGCCCAGAGACGCTAGAACCATGCACCTACAGGAATACCAGCAATCGGTGACTTTGAGACGAGCCGGTTCCGCTCGGCGATCCTTGGCACGGTTCGACGACCACATCAATACTGAAGCGGCCCTAGTGCGAACTAGGCGCCACGTCGGCTGAATCTTTACTCGCGACAGATGCTGAAGGACGTTCCAGCCCCCAAAACGGCTGGCCGGCTGGAATGTGGACAACCGGCACGTTGGGAAAGAGAGCACGAAGATCTTCGGCGCACTTTTTCATGCCGGGCTCTTCCGACACTTCATGGCCGAGCACGATCATCGCCTTGTGACGGCCCTGCGCACTGGCATCGCGCACGTACTCGACCGCTTCCCATTCGGCCGATTCGCCCACAAGTAGGACCTCAACATCGTCACTGCGGAGGGCGAGGACTTGTTTCTGCAGGCCTGAGGCTCCCGGAAGAATTGCTGCGTGGGTGATGGTGAGATTGGGATCTCCGACGACGCGGACAGTGCGGGCGTCGAGTTTCTTCGCCAGTTCTAGAGACAGTTTCGCAAGTGTTGTCTTCGGAATCGTGGCCCGGAACGGATTGCTTTTCTCCGTGTAGTTTTGCCAACCGAGAGCCTCGATGAGTGCGGTGGCGATAGGGTCCGGCGAGACGGAATGAATTTGGTCGTGAAATCGGAAGACGACCATGTGGTGCTGCTGAATAAACGCCAGCTTCTCGTGATAGACGGGGTCATCGGCGAAGAAAGCTGTGTCGTCGAGATGGTTGTAGAACGTGGGCTCGTGGGTGATTACGAGATTGGCGCCACGACGGGCAGCCGCGCGCAGAACGTCCATGGTGTCGAGAAAGGTCACCGCGATTCCGGTGACGGGAGTGGATGAATCGCCCGCCTTGACGGTATCGACGGTGTTAGGCGGTAGAGTTGCCGAGTAGCGCTGCTGGATGCGATGAATAGCCTCGGCCGCGGTGAGGGTCTGTGCCGTCGCGGCAAGAGGGAGGACAGCAAAAACAGCGACGGCGAGGCAAGCTGGGTACAAAGCGATGGGCTTCAATCGTTTTCCTTCCCTTCGCTGGAGGTGTGTCCGCGGGGCAAGGCATTTTTACGGACGACAGGCCCGGGGGGCCCCGACAGAGGCTACAGTCTCACAATCTTTTCCGACTCGATACCGCGCATGGCATTGCGCGTGTCCACGATGAGCCTGGAGGCGTCGAGCAATCCCTTGTAATCGAAGTTCGTGTGGTCGGTGATGATCACGGAGCAATCCGCATTTTTTGCTGACGGCAAGAGGTCCTTAGAGACGAGGTCGATGCCGTCGAGCCTGAGCTTGGGCACATAAGGATCGCTGTAACTTATTTCGGCTCCGAGCTTTTTCAGCAGGAGGATCACATCGAGCGCAGGCGACTCGCGCATGTCTTCGATGTTGCGCTTGTAGGCGACACCAACCACGTGAACGCGTGAACCCTTCACCGCCTTGCTGTGATTGTTGAGCGCTTTCTGCACCTTGTCGACCACGAAATGCGGCATATTGCCGTTGATGTAGCCGGCGAGCTCGATGAAGCGCGCCTCAATGCCCGACTGCTTGGTCTTCCAAGATAGATAGAAGGGATCGATGGGAATGCAGTGGCCGCCGAGGCCGGGACCGGGATAAAAGGGCATGAAGCCGAAGGGCTTGGTGGCCGCGGCGTCAATGACCTCCCAGACGTTGATTCCCATGCCGTCGCACATCAGCGCCATCTCGTTCGCCAGGCCGATGTTGATCATGCGGAAGGTGTTCTCGAGCAACTTCACCATCTCCGCAACGCGGGTGTTGCTGACGGGCACGACGTGCTGCAGGGCCTGCGAGAAGAAGAGTTTGCCCATCTCGGTGCAGGCGGAGGTAATGCCGCCGACGACCTTGGGTGTGTTCAAGGTCTGATACACCGGGTTGCCAGGATC
>Ga0074046_10005479_pt1 | contig 10136 bp, 7 predicted proteins | sample BogForMeECP23OM3_FD_94441 | JGI IMG/M metagenome (GOLD analysis project Ga0074046, IMG submission 94441) | Bog forest soil microbial communities from Calvert Island, British Columbia, Canada - Bog Forest MetaG ECP23OM3 | ecosystem: Environmental > Terrestrial > Soil > Wetlands ...
ATCGGTTGCAAGCTCCGGGCGCGTGCGACAACGCGGCCGGTGTGGTGGGCATGCTAGCCGTGGTTCATGCGCTATTGCGCGCCGGGGTGGAACTGCCGGCAGCGCTTGTGGTGCTGGGCAACGTGGGTGAAGAGGGAGAAGGCGATCTGCGCGGGGTGCGGCACTTTTATGAGCACAACACACTGGCGGGTCGCGTGGCTGCGCATATCGTGCTGGATGGCGCCGGCGCGGAAGCAGTTGTAACGCAGGCGGTGGGCAGCCGGCGCTACCGGGTTACAGTCATCGGGCCGGGCGGACATAGCTTCACCAATGCGGGGACACCGAACCCCATCGCAGCACTGGCCATGGCGCTGGCCGGGGTGGCGGAGACGCCGCTGCCCGAGGAACCACGGACGACGCTTAACCTGGGCACGGTGCGCGGCGGCATCAGCGTAAATTCAATTCCCGAAAGCGCCCAGGCAACCGTCGATTTTCGATCGACGGACGGAAATCAGCTGTTGCGTCTTGAAGTTGCGCTGCATCGCGCGGTGGAGGATGCCGTGGAACATTGGAATGCGCGGTCGAAAGGCCTAAGTGCCGGCACGCGCGGACGGCTGAATTTCGCGATCGCGAAGATCGGCGACCGTCCTGCAGCGCATTTGGCAGACGATTCGGCACTGCTGGCGATGTTGCGCGCCGTGGATCGGCACCTGGGCCTGCGCACCGACCTCCGGCTGGGATCGACCGACGCCAACCTGCCACTGGCGCTAGGCGTTCCGGCGCTTTCGATGGGCGCGGGCGGAGAAGGCGGAGAAGCGCATACGCTGCGCGAATGGTATTCGCCGAAGAACCGCGAGTTGGCGCTCAAACGCGTCCTGCTGTTGACGCTGGCGATGCTGGATTGGGCCGCGGAACAGTAACTCTGGTTTGGCCTCGAGGGGGATGCGGCGTTTTCTCCTGTCGGAGCGTCTAATCGAGCAGGCGCGGATTGGCAATTCCGGTTGCGGTGAAGGCGGAAACAGATTTTGGAAGCTGCCGGAGAGACCATCGGCTGGCTATACTGAGAAGAGAGGTCGCTATCAGCATTCCGGCCGACTGGCCGGGCGCCTCAAGAGGTCAAGGACACGTATGAAATTGTTTTTCGAACGGCTTCGCTCGCGCCGTCTCACATCGACGTTCGTTCTGCTTGCCGCGCTTTCGGCCGCGATTGTGGGCGGCTCCTTTGCTGCCCACGGAGTGCGCGGCCAGGAAAAGCAAAACGACAGCGGGGACGCAACTCCCCTCAAGGTGGTAAATTCGACGACCCCGCCGAACGATTTCGTGCGCATCGCCAAGGCGGTTGGACCGGCGGTGGTGAATATCAACACGCAGACGCTGCCCAAGGATACGGGCAACCACAGGCAGCACAACTTCCATTTCCGCCAGCAGCCCAACCAGCAGAATCCCGATGACAACGAGGACAACGATCAGCAACAGGGGCCGGACAACTTCCAGGACTTCTTCAATCGTTTCTTCGGCGGCCAGACTCCCGGCGGCCCGGATGAAGGCGACAACGGCCAGGTGCAGGAGTCGCTGGGCTCGGGCTTCATCGTCGATCCCAAGGGTTACATCATCACCAACGATCACGTGATCGACAAAGCTGACAAGATCTACGTGAAGCTCTCGACAGACCCCGACACGCAGGATCTGGGACGCCCGGCGCGCGTGATCGGTGTGGACAAAGCCACGGACCTGGCGGTGATCAAGATCGACACCAGCTCGCCGCTGCCGACGGTGAAGATGGGCAACTCCGACACGGCGCAGGTCGGTGATTGGGTTGAGGCTATCGGCAGCCCCTTCGCGCTGGCTCAGACCGTCACGGCGGGCATCATCTCCGCCAAGAACCGCACCATCGATCAGGGCGCGCCGGGACAGTTCCAGCACTTTATTCAAACCGACGCGGCCATCAATCCGGGCAACTCCGGCGGCCCGTTGCTGGACATGAACGGTGAAGTCATCGGAGTCAATACGGCCATCTACACGCAATCGGCCGGCTACCAGGGAATCGGTTTCGCCATGCCTTCGAACACCGTGGTTGCGGTATATAACGACTTGATCGGATCGAGTCACAAGGTGACGCGAGGCTCGATCGGCATCCAGTTCCGCCAGGGACTTTCGGGCGCCGTGAATCGTGTGTACGGCTTCAAGAACGGCGTTCTCGTGCAGGAGGTCCAGCCGGGCGGTCCCGCGGATAAGGCGGGGCTCAAGGCAGGCGACATTATCACGACTGTGGATGGCCGCTCGATCAAGGACGGCGATGACCTGGTAAACGAAATTGCCAGCCGCAGGCCGGGATCGACCGTCCGGTTGGGCTACGTTCGCGAGGGCAAACCGATGGATACGACGGTGACGATCGGCGATCGCGACAAGGTGTTTGCGGAAATGAACAATCCGCAACCTGCAACGAACCAGGAAGGCGAAGGCGACGCCGGCGAAGCCAAGCTGGGCGTCGTGGTGCGCGATGCCCCGCCGGCAATCACAGCCAAGATCCACGCTTCTGGTGTGCAGGTGGAATCGGTCCGTACCGGCTCGTTCGCCGACCTGCAGGGAGTGGAACCGGGACTCGTGATCACGCGGGTCAACAAGCAGCCCACGAGCACCAAAGAGCAGTTCGATGCGATAGTAGGCAAGCTCAAGACGGGCGACGATGTGGTCTTCGAGGCGATCGACCCGCACCATCCCGAGCTGGGCATCGACATCATTGGCGGAACCTTGTAAACCCAAGGAAACAGGGGCCGGGTGCGATTCCCAATGCCCGGCGCCATTTCCAAAGTAAGTCCCTTGGCCTGGGTTGGTTGTTTTTTCCCTTGCCGGAATGCGGTACGTTAAATACACTTGACCGAAGAGTCCGGACAAGTTGGGCAATCATTAGGGCAGAAAAGCTATGGTTTCATCTCGAATTCCTGCGGCACTCTTGGTTATCGCGACCCTTGTTGCGCAGCCCGCCTTCGCAACCAACGTGCACCGGTCGCCGACCAGCGGCCTGGCGAGCACGCACAAGCTGTCGAAATCGAAGCACAAGGCGGCGCGCCGCGTACGCGGCCAGCAGGCTATTCAGCCGGAGCGGGTGACGCAGATTCAACAGGCGCTAATCCGCGAGCATTACCTGACGAGTGAGGCCGATGGCAAGTGGGACGCCACGACGGTAGCCGCGATGCAGAAGTATCAGGCAGACAATGGATGGCAAACCAAACTGATGCCTGATTCGCGCGCCCTGTTGAAACTCGGACTCGGGCCCGACTATTCCACGGCCATCAATGCCAAGGGCTCAAGTTTCGCCGCTCCGTCGCCCAGCAGCACCGAGGCTCCCTCACAGACTACCGGTTTTGTGGTTGCGTCTGGCGTGAATCAGTAGGCCCGAATCCGATCGAAGTTACGGCCTCAGGACCAGCACGGCCATTCTCGTGTCTTCAAGAAACTCCACAATCCGAATCGCCTGAGAGCGTATCAACTCCTCGCACACAGCTGTCGGATAATCGCAGCCGCGCAGCCAGATCACTTTTGGAGGAGGTCCGACAGTAGTAGCTAATTCATAAAAGTCCGCATCCGCGGTCACAATCGCAAATCCATGCGCCCTTGCGAACTCCCAAACGGCAGAATCCGGGGCCCGGAGCAAACCCTCCGTCGCTACGTGAGTTGAATCGGGGAAAAGATCCGCGATACGCGGGACAAGCCGCCGCGAAAGGTTCTCATCGAGGATCAGCTTCACAACGCCACACGCCGCCCCACGCGCGAAGCATAGTCAAAGACGGCGCGAAAATCAGCCGCTTCCAATTCCGGATAGTCGGCAAGAATTTCCTCTTCGCTCATGCCCGCCGCCAGCCAATCCAAGACATCCCAGACCGTAATCCGTAATCCCCGGATACATGGCTGGCCAGATCGTTTTCCCGGCGCGATTGTGATGCGTTCTTCCACGGCAGCCTCACCTCAAATCATAGCGCGACTGGCAATCTCAGCCCAAGGATCAGCGGTTTTTTCAGGGTTTAACCGCCGGGGGTTCACCCAGCAAAAACTCATACCGTGCCCGCGTTGTGTCAGGGCTTGCGTGCGACTCGCGATCGAGATGCATGACTGCGCCGGTTTTGTCGTAGCGCGGCCACTCGGGCAGCCCCGGCCCGTTGGGGTCGCCCGTCCGGGCAAAGTTCGTCCAGTAGCTCATCATTAACTCGCTCAACTTGCGATCTTCATTGCGCCACACGGCTCCGGGCCGCGTGTCCAGCGTCCCAAACACATACTCGATGTCGTCGGAATGAAAAGCAGCGGCGTCGGGATCAAACTTGCTGACCGGCGCGGCCAACTCGAAATGATAGCGATAGACTGGCGCTTTGCCGGTCTTCACCTGGGCCTCCATCCATTTCCACGTGCCGAAGGCGATGGATCTATCCCCGGAATAGTCAATGGAAGAGCGCGCCGCCTGCTGATCGTCAGTTCCAGGATAAAGCTCGAGAAACTCCGCTGCACGATCGCCGAAGCTGGTTGCGGCTTGTGACTGCCATCGCGCCACGGTCATTCCTTTCGCGGCTTCCATGTTGCCCTCATCGCGATTCCAGCCGGCGAGCAGCGGAACATGCGCCTGCTTTCCCTCCGCATACGTAGCTGCGACGGGCTCCGTCAGCACTTTGCCATCGACGATCTCGGAAAACCTCGGCGCTCCGGACTTATGCGACGACTGGAGGATGGTTTCGGCCGGGATGGCGCGCAGCGCACCGAGCGATTTTGCGCCCAGTGACTGAGCCCACTCGTCACCGGCCGGCGCCTGCTGGGCCGCTGTTTTGCTGCCGAGCTCGTCGCTCAGCGCACCGCCGCTTTCGCCAATCGTCTTAGTGAACAACCCCTGTGCCATGGGCGACGCCATCAAAGTACACGCCGCGAACGATCCTGCGCTCTCGCCAAAGATCGTCACATTCTCGGCATCGCCGCCGAACTTCGCGATGTTCCCTTTCACCCATTCGAGCGCCGCGATCATGTCCATCAAACCGTAGTTCCCAGCCGAGCCGCCGCCCTCCTGCATCAATTCCTCTGTCGCCAGAAAGCCAAACACACCCAGCCGGTAATTGATCGTCACCAGCACTACACCCTTCGTCGGAAGAAAATCTCCGTTGTGCCGCGGTTCGGATGCTGATCCGCTGAAGTATCCGCCGCCATGGATCCAAAACATGACGGGCAGTTTGCTGCTGCCCCTGGCATCGGCGGGCGTAAAGACGTTCAGATAGAGGCAATCCTCGCTCGCGCCCGCATCCTGAAAGCTCATATCCTCGAACGGAGTCTGCACGCAGTGGGCTCCGTATTTTGTCGCATCGCGCTCGCCCTTCCAATGCGCAGCTGGCTCCGGCGCCTTCCAGCGCAAAGCGCCAACCGGCGGCGCGGCAAAGGGGATACCAAGAAAGGCGCGCACCTTTCCGGCGTTGATCAACTTGCCATGAAGCTTGCCCTGCTCAATCTTGACCTTCAAAGGATCAGCATGTGCCATCGCGGAAAATCCGACTGCCATCAATGCCAACACCGGTGCGCAGACTATTCTTGCACGGACTCGCATGGAGAATCCTCCCGCAACACAATACCATCGCGGCTTCTGAATTGGAGGTATCATCCGGCACTCAGCGCTCGCCGCTAGTCGCTGCCCCGCTCAGCAAAAACTCATACCGCGCCCGCGTTGTGTCCGGGCTGGCGTGCGTCTCGCGATCGAGGTGCATGACTGCGCCGGTTCTGTCGTATCTGGGCCATTGCGGCAGACCCCGCCCATTGGGATCGCCAGTTTTCGCAAAGTTTGTCCAGTAGCCCATCATCTCTTCGGTCAGTTTGCGATCCTCGGGCCGCCACAACGATCCGCGCCGCACATCGAGCGTGCCGAATACATACTCCAGATCGTCGGAGTGCCATGCGTATTTTCCCTCGGGATGCATTTCGCTCGGAGGCGCTGGCAGCTCAAAGTGGTAGCGATAGACCGGCGCGCCGCCCGTCTTTGACTGGGCTTCGATCCACTGCCACGTGCCGATGCCGAGAAATTGATCCGTCGTATAGGCGTCGGCCGATGCCACACCTTCGGCGTCGGTCCTTCCCGGATAGAAAGTCAGGAACTCATCGGCGTGCGCGCCATAATGCTCGCTGGCAAAGGCCTTCCACTTCTCCGCCGTCATGTCTTTCGACAGCGTGCCAGCGCGTTCATCGCGATTCCATCCGGCCAAAAGCGGCACATGCGCCTGCTTTCCAGCCGCGTAAACTTTCGGGACCGCCGCCGTCAGCAGCCGCCCGTCAATGACGGGAGAAAAACCTACCGCGCCCTTCTTTCTTGCGGCTTCGATCAGCGCGCTGGTGGGCAGTGCTCGCGCCTCGGACAGGCTCTTTACGCCGAGAGACTCAATCCACGCCTGATCGTGGGGCGCGCGAACCTCAACAGGATCCACGCCGAGCACGCTGCCGAAGGACGCGCCGCTTTCTCCGATGGCTTTTTGAAACAGCCCGTCCGCCAGCGGCGATGCCATGAGCGTGCTGACGGCAAACGAGCCCGCGCTTTCGCCGAAGATGGTGACATTGTGAGGATCGCCGCCGAACTGGGTGATATTGTCGCGCACCCATTCGAGCGCGGCGACCATATCCATCAGGCCGTAGTTGCCCGCCGCGCCACCGCCCTCTCGCCGCAGATCTTCACTGGCCAGAAAACCGAAAACTCCCATGCGGTAGTTGATGTTCACGAGCACTACGCCGCGGTCTACCAGCGGAGAGTTGGAATAGCGCAGCTCGGAGCTTCCGCCGGCTACATAGGCTCCGCCGTGAATCCAGACCATTACCGGCAATGGATGAGCTGGGATCGCCACGGCCGGCGTGTAGACGTCAAGGTAAAGACAATCCTCGCTCGGGCCGGGATCCTGAAAAATGTAATCGGCCCAGATGGGCCACTGTGCGCAACGCGCGGCAAAATTGGTGGCATCGCGCACCCCGTTCCAGTGCGCCGGCGGCTGCGGCGCCTTCCAGCGCAAATCACCTACGGGCGGCGCGGCGAAAGGGATGCCGAGGAACGCTCGTGTCCGGCCATCGCTCACGAGCTTGCCGTGCATGTTGCCTTGCGCGGTCTTAACGGTCAGCGAATCGGCGTTCGCGAAGCATGATAGCCCCAAAGCAGTTAACAACAGCGCCGCAATGCACAGACAGCGATTTCCCATGATGGAGTCTCCCGCAAAACACCATAACAGGAAAGGCGGCAGGTTATTGATCCGGTCCATCAACAGCTGCATTTTTCCCATCCTTTTCCGCAAAGAACGCGGAAAAGGATGGGGCACGGTGGCATTGTTTTGGATCCGGACCGGTGGGCCGGGCTCGGATCGGTTGGTCGGGGTCTTTTGCAGGAGAGAACGCGTGCTGCGATTTCAAACCACCTCGGGCAAGAGGAGATCTTCCATGGATTCGCGGCGGCGGATGAGGCGCGCTTTGTTGCCTTCGACAAGAACTTCTGCCCCGCGCGGACGGGTGTTGTAGTTGGAGCTTTGCGCCATGCCATAGGCCCCTGCATCGAGCAGCGCTACAAGATCGCCCGGTTCGACGGGCGCGAGTTTGCGGTCACGCGCAAAAAAGTCGCCCGACTCGCAGACCGGGCCTACAACATCGACGACGCGCGGCTTCCCTGCCCCCTTCCCTGTTCTCGACCGCACCGGAACGATTTCGTGCCAGGCCTGGTAGAGCGCCGGACGGATGAGGTCGTTCATGGCCGCGTCGGTGATCACGAAGGTTTTCTTGCCATTGCGCTTCACGTAGAGCACGCGCGCCACGAGCGCTCCCGCCTGGGCGACAAGGAAACGGCCGGGCTCGATGAGCAGGCGGCCTTTGAAGCCGCCGAGCGCGTGTTCCAGCGCCGCGGCGTATTCCTCTACCTTGGCTGCCGCATCGAAGATGCCTGCGTGATAATCGATGCCAAGGCCGCCGCCGGCATCAATCGATGTAAGCGCGATGCCTTCGCGACCGAGCTGCTGAACCAGCTTGCTCACGCGTTCAATGGCCGCGCCAAACGGGTCGGCTGAACGGATCTGCGAGCCGATGTGCACGCTGACGCCATGCGCTTCGAGCCAGCGGTCGTTGGCCGCACTCTTGTAAATGCTCCGAGCGCGCCGGATATCGATGCCGAACTTGTGCTCGCGCAGGCCCGTGGAGATGTAGGGATGCGTGTCGGCGAAGACATCGGGATTGACACGCAATGCAAAGCGGGCGCGGATTTTCAATCTACGCGCACTTGCCGCGAGCAGCATGAGCTCCGCCTCGCTTTCCACGTTGAATTGCAGGATGCGGGTCTTGAGGGCCAGATCGATTTCCGCGGCGGTTTTACCCACGCCGGAAAAGACCACGCGGTCGACCGCATCCGGCGCAGCGGCCAGCACGCGCTGCAGTTCGCCGCCGGAGACGATGTCGAAACCAGCCCCTTTTTGGCTGAGGAGCTTGAGAATGGCCAGCGCCGAGTTGGCTTTGACCGCGTAGCAGACCAGATGCTCCCGGCCGCCGAGAGCCCGCTGAAAGAGGTGCAACCGCGCCACGATCTGGTCGGCCGAATAAACGTAGAGCGGCGTGTCGAAGCGGCGCGCAAGGGACTCAAGCGAGACGCCGTCGCAGTGCAGGGCCGCGCCGCGCTTCGGGTAGGAAAACGGGCGCGAGGATGTGGTTGAAGTTTGTGCCACGAGTGACTTCCAAAGCCAAGAAAATACTGTTTAGAGCGTACAGCATCGGATGCGCCGTAACTAAGAGGACTAGTGGGCAAGCTTTGAGAAGACCGCTCCTTCGGGGGCTAAAGCCCGTGGCTATTTTGGGACTCCGGCGGCACGACTGAAGTCGTGCCCTTTCAAGGCGGCCTCAACTCGTGCGCTGTGGCGATGCTCACACCGGCTTCCCCGCTTGCCCGTTACAATAAAAGATTGCATGACTCAGTGGCCTCAAGTTGACGTGGTAGGCGTGGGACTGAACGCGACCGACACGCTGATTCCCCTGCCGGCGTACCCGGAGCGCGGCTCGAAGCTGGAGTATTACGCAGCCAGCGTGATGCCGGGTGGGCAGGTGGCGACGACGATGGTGGCCTGCCAACAGTGGGGATTACGCACGCGCTACGTGGGCAAGCTGGGCGACGATGATGCGGCACGCCTGCACGAAGAGGCGTTCCAGAGGGCGGGCGTAGAGGCGCAGCTCATCAAAGTGCCCGGCGGCGTGAGCCCGCAATCACTGATCCTTGTGGACGCGGGCGGCGAGCGCACGGTGCTTTGCCGGCGCGACGAGCACATGACTCTGCGGCCCGAAGAACTGCGCCGCGAATGGGTGACAAACGCGCGCTTGCTGCACCTGGACGGGCACGACACGGCTGCCGCCACACTGGCCGCAAGCTGGGCGCGGGCCGCGGGCATTCCCGTGGTGGCCGATCTCGATGACACCTACCCCGGCATCGAAGATCTGGTGGCCAATATCGATTATTTGATTGTCAGCCAGCATTTTTCGTGCCGGCTGATGAACGACAACAACCTGGAGCGCGCTTTGCGCCGCATGCTCTCGCGCTACGGCTGCAGGCTGAGCGCGGCGACCCTGGGCGAGGACGGCGTGCTGGCGTGGGACGGCAAGCAACTGGTGCACTGCGCCGCGTACCGCGTCCCGGTGGCAGATACGACCGGGGCTGGCGACATCTTTCGCGCCGGATTCATTTACGGGCTGATGCAGGAGTGGCCGCTGGAACGGCAGCTGGATTTCTCCTGCGCGGCGGCGGCGATGAACTGCATGGCACAGGGAGCGCGCGGCGGCATTCAGGCCGTGGACGCGATCGAAAATCTGCGGTCGACGGTGGCGCGGTACGAGAGCGCGTACGGCTTGTCGACGTTCGATTGAGGTTTGAAGCGGCGCGTATGGCGACGTTCTGCCGCTATATTTAGAATGAAAACGGCGAGTCAGGCGGCTACACTGTCGGGCAGTTCCCCAAATCTGTTTCGCACCACGGAGAGAACCCATGGCATTGATCAAGACTTCGAATCCGGCGCTCGGCCAGAACACATTCTCAAGCTTTGCGCAGAGCCAGTACGGCGGGAGCCTGGTGGACGCCTCGGCGCGCATGACGCTGAGCGGCACGGTGAACAAGACCGGCATTCTGCTGCTGTGCGCGA
>Ga0074046_10005480_pt1 | contig 10136 bp, 10 predicted proteins | sample BogForMeECP23OM3_FD_94441 | JGI IMG/M metagenome (GOLD analysis project Ga0074046, IMG submission 94441) | Bog forest soil microbial communities from Calvert Island, British Columbia, Canada - Bog Forest MetaG ECP23OM3 | ecosystem: Environmental > Terrestrial > Soil > Wetlands ...
ATGATGACGACGCTGATTCCAATCACTTCGGGCAAGGCGCGCATCGCCGGACACGATGTGGTCCGGGAGCCGAATGCGGTGCGGCGGCTGATTGGGGTGATTCCGCAGGCGCTCACCAGCGATCTCGACCTGACCGTCGAAGAGAACATGCAGATCTACGCCAAGCTCTACGACGTTCCCGCCAAAGAGCGCGCCCGGTCGATTGATGAACTTCTGCGACTGGTGGACCTTACGAAATGGCGGGGGGCACAGACCAAGACGCTCTCCGGCGGCATGCGCCGGCGGCTGGAAATTGCGCGCGGCCTGGTGCACCATCCGCGAATCTTCTTTCTTGACGAGCCGACCACGGGACTCGATCCGGTGTCGCGCGTCGCGGTGTGGGAGATGCTGAACAACATCCAGGGTCAGCGGCGGTTGACCATCCTGCTCACGACTCATTACATGGATGAAGCCGACCGGCTGTGCGACCGGGTGGCGATCGTGGACCACGGGAAACTGGTGGCGCTCGATGCCCCCATGGCACTGAAGGCGAGCGTACCGGGCACGAATGTGATCGAAGTGCAATTTGACAATCCTCCGGCCGACTGGGAACAGCGGCTGCACGCGCTCGACGATGTGACCTCAGTGCAGCACGAGGGAGCAGGCATGTACCGCGTGCTGACGGGCAGCGGTTCGCGCACGACCACCGAACTGGTGGAGATGGCGGTTACGGCGGGGGTTTCCGTGAAGTCACTCACGGTGCAAAACACCACGCTGGACGATGTTTTCGTGCACTACACCGGGCGCCAGTTGCGCGACGAATTGCAGAAGGCCTACGGGTTCGTCATGCCGCCGCGGCCGGGGATGCAGCCGTAGTGAGGCGCGAGTTGTGAGTCCCGAGTTGTGAGAGGTGAGTACCGCCTTGCAGCTCAGGACTCAGGACTAGCGACTAAGATTATGAGTCAGAGCAGTTACAAAGACTTGATTGTGTGGCAGAAGGGGATGGGGCTGGTGGCGGCGATCTACGATGCGACGGACGGATTTCCGCCGCATGAGCAGTTCGGGCTTGTCAGCCAGATGCGTCGGGCGGCCGTTTCGGTTCCCAGCAACATTGCCGAGGGAAAGGCTCACTATTCTAACCGCGATTTTGTGAGATTTCTGCGCCACGCCCGCGGGTCTTTGGCGGAGATCGAAACGCAGGTCCTGATTGCACAACAGCGCCAGTATTTGCCCGCCACAACAACAACAAAGTTGACTCAGCAACTCGACGAACTGGGGCGCATATTGAGCGGCTTGATTAACTCTCTGAAGGGGCGCGAGCGGGCTCAGGACTCGGAGCTCGGGACTCAGGACTAGCAACTCAGGACTCAGGACTAGCCTATGAATCGAATGATGGCCATTGTCGAGCGCGAAATGCGCAAATTCTTCCGCTCGCCGACGCTGATGCTGGCTTCGATGATCTTCCCGCTGGTGCAGTTGATCGTTCTGGGCAACGCCTTCGGCGGCAAGATTCACGACGCCAAAATCGCCATCGTGGACCAGGATGGCGGCCCGCAGGCGCTGCGAGTGCGGGAGGCGTTTGACGCGGTGCGGGCGAATATTCGCACCTTCACGCCGATCCCCTACAACAGCGACAAGCAGGCGATGGAAGACGTGCGTGACGGCAGGCTGCAGGGCGCGGTCATCATCCCGCCACAGTTCTCGCGGCGCGTGTACGAAGAGAATCATCCGCGCATCGCGCTGGTGGTGGATAACAGCGACAATTTCATGAGTTCAGCGGTTGAATCGGAACTGACCGATCTGACCAATAACCTCAACCAGCCGACGGTGTCGCCGCGGATTTTGCAGCAGACCGCGCTGGATATTGTCGAACTTTATCCGTACATCGAATACATGAAGTATTTGCTGCCGGGGTCGCTGGCGCTGGCCATGTTCGTGTCGGTGATGATTGGCGGCGGCATGCTCTACATCGACGACAAGGCGCGCGGGGTGCACGAGGGCTACCTGGTCACGCCCATCACCAAGCTCGAACTGGTGCTGGGGCTGAATTTGGCCGGGGCGATCAAGGCGGTGATGACGGGCGTGGTCATCGTGGGGATCGGGTCGCTGCTGGCGGGCGTGGGGACAATTTTTAATCCCACGACGGTGGTCGGCCTGCTGATCATGATCGTGCTGACTTCGCTGGCTTTCAACACGATGATGTTTCTGCTGATGGTGCGCATTGAAGACCCGCTGGTGCCGCGCGCCATGTTCGGCATCCTCAACACGCTGTTGTTTTTTCCCAGCGGTTCGGTCTATCCCATCCAGGCGTTTCCGCCGTGGCTGCGGGCGATTGCGAGAGTGGATCCGTTTACTTATGCGGTGGACGGGTTTAAGTGCCTGCTGCTGAAGGAGACGACGCTCGCCGCCGTCTGGGGAGACATGCTGTTCCTGGGACTTTTCGCCGCGGCCACGCTGGGGATCGCGATTCCGCTGTTCAAGCGAACCCTGTAGGAGATTTGCGATTTCCGATTTTCGATTGCCAATTGAAATCGTCGGGCGCAGGCTTCATAAAATCGGCAATCGGAAATCGCCAATCGAAAATTCTTTTCGGGAACTTTTGCATTGCCCGCCGTGTCCATTATGCTAGAGGCATGACCCTTCTGGACGCGAAAGAGGATGACCCGAGAGATGCGCGGAAACGCAAGACCCGCACGACCGCGGTAATTGTTTTCGTGGTCGGCGTGCTGGCTATTGGTTTCCTTGGTTTCCTGCTTGGTCACGGCTGGTGGTTCCGCTACTGGCCGGAAGAACGCGTCGCCGGGCACTTCTTCGACGCGCTACAAAAACAGGATTTCAACACGGCCTATGGCATCTGGATGCAGGATGCGGACTGGCGGCAGCATCCGGAGCGGCATCCGAAATATCCGTTTGGCGATTTCTATCGCGACTGGGGGCCAGGCGGAGAGTGGGGACTCATCAAGACCCAGAAAGTCTATGGCGCGAGCACTTGCCCGGGCGGCGGCAGTGGAATCGTCGTGGATGTGGTGGTGAACGACCGCGCCGAACACGCGCAAGTGTGGGTGGAAAAATCGGACCACACCATGAGCTATCCTCCGTGTGAACTGATGTTTCACTGAGCGTGGAGAAGCAGGTTCCTCGACACGTTCTCGCCGCTGCGCGGCTGCGAACGGCTCGGAATGACAAGCGGTTGTAGTTGAAGTTGCTTCACGCGGATGTCTTGCCAAGTGCGTCCAGCGTTTTCGCGAGGGTTGTCTCGTCTCCGACCGTCAGGCAAGTCTTCGAGCGGTCGATCTGGCGCATCAATCCCCAGAGGACTCTTCCCGGCCCCACTTCGATGAAAGTCTGAACGCCTTTTTCGATCAGCAGGCGCACGCATTGCTCCCATTTCACGGATCCGGTGACCTGCCGCACGAGCGTGTCGCAGGCGCGCAGTTCGTCGGTGACGAGCACGGCGTCGACGTTGCAAGCGACGGGATAGACCGGCTTCTGCATTGGCAGCGTGTTGAGATCGGCTTCGAGCCGGTCCTGGGCCGGCTTCATCAGCGAACAATGGAAGGGAGCGCTGACTGGCAGCAGCTTGGCCTTCTTGGCGCCGCGCTCATCGGCAAGCTTGGCGGCGCGCTCCACCGCGGCGGTATTGCCGGAGATGACGATCTGCTCGGGCGAGTTGATGTTGGCGGGTTGGCAGACTTCGCCTTGCGCCGCACCCTGGCAGACGGCGGTGACTTTTTCGAGATCCATGCCGACAATCGCAGCCATCGCGCCCACACCGACCGGCACGGCCTCCTGCATGTATTTGCCGCGGTTGCGGACGGTGCGGACGGCGTCGGCAAAGGCGATGGTGCCGGAGGCGACGTGCGCGGAATATTCGCCGAGGCTGTGGCCGGCGACGAAGCTGGGCCTGGGAATGTGCGTTTCCAGCACCCGGAGTGCCGCAACGGACGCGGTAAGAATCGCCGGCTGCGTGATTTCGGTCAGACGGAGGACGTCCTCTGGGCCCTCGAAACAGAGTTTCGAGAGCTGGTAGCCGAGGGCTTCGTTCGCTTCTTCGAAAGTCTGGCGGGCCACGGGATATTTTTCGGCCAGGTCCTTGCCCATGCCGACAATTTGTGAGCCCTGGCCGGGAAAAAGGAGTGCGATGGTGTTTTCAGGCATGAAGTGAATTGAGTAATTGGGAAATTGGGTAATTGTGTAATTTTCAAGAGCGGCGCTTGTGGGTTTTCAATGACCCAATTACTCAATTACCAAATTACTCAATTACAAAATTTACCCGATTACCCAATTACAGCCGGCGTCGGCCGCAATGCCGCCAGGCCGTTCTCGATCAATTGATTGACGCCGCGCTCGGCGAACTCGGCGGCCACGCGCACCGCATTCTTCATGGCATTGGCGTTGGAAGAACCGTGGGTGATGATGCAGACACCCTTTACGCCCAACAGTGGCGCACCGCCATATTCAGTGTGATCGAGGCGCTTCTTAAAATCGGTAAAAGCGCTGCGCGAGAGCAGCGCGCCGACCTGCCGCGTGATGGTCGCCTTCAGCGATTCTTTCAAGGCGGTGCGAACCAGGTTGGCCACTCCTTCGGAAATCTTGAGCGCCACGTTGCCGACAAAGCCGTCGGCGACGATGACGTCAACGTTCCCGTTGTAAAGATCGCGGCCTTCAACGTTGCCCACGAAGTTCAGCGGAAGCTGCTTGAGCAACTGAAAGGCTTCGCGCGTCAGCTCGTTGCCCTTGGTTTCTTCTTCGCCGATGGAGAGCAATCCGACGCGCGGCTCGGTTGTCCCGGGCCGATTGCCGAACATGGCGCGAAAATAGACGTCACCCATCACGGCGAACTGTTCGAGATTCTGCGGCTTGCAGTCGACGTTGGCGCCGACGTCGAGCAGGATGGCAGGCGTTCCCGGGGCAGTAGGGAAGACTGCCACCAGCGCGGGGCGATCGACGCCGGGGACCGCGCCCAGCACAACTTTCGCGGTAGCCATGGCGGCGCCGGTGTTGCCGGCCGTGACAAAGCCCGAGGCTTGGCCTTCGCGCACCAGGCGCAGGCCCACGCGCATGGAGGAATCGCGCTTGGCGCGAATGGCCTCCACCTTGTCTTCCATGGTGATGACTTCGCTGGCGTGGACGATTTCGATGGGCAGTCTTCTGGCCGCACCGTGGCGGTCCAGTTCCATCTTGATCGTGGTTTCGGAGCCGACCAGCAGCACGCGCACGCCGTACTGGCGCGCCGCCAGTATCGCGCCCTCGACCTCAGGCTTGGGCGCGCGGTCCGAACCCATCGCATCCAGCGCGATCACGCTAGGCATGGTGTGTGTCGGTTAGCTGGCTTCTTCGACATCGAGGACTTCGCGTCCTTTATAGTACCCGCACTTGGGGCAGGCGCGGTGGGGCATTTTTTTCTCGTGGCATTTGGGGCATTCAGAAAGTAAATGGCCTTTGAGTGCGTCATGCGCCCGCCGGGTGGAGGTGCGCTTCTGGGAGTGTCGCCGTTTCGGATTAGGCATGGGTGTGAGTTCCTCTCGCGGGGCCTTTGGGCCAGCCGCAAACTTTGTTCTTCTCGACAGCTTCTGTAGAGCAGCCGGCGCTCAGTCAAAACCACCGCCCCTTCGACTTCGCTCAGGGCAGGCTCTGTCGCCAAGAACGCGACAAGGACGGGGCGCCCGCTGATAGCTGACAGCTTCTAGTGCTCCAGCTTGCTGCGAATGTCTTTCAACGCGGCCCACCGCGGATCGTCCGCCGCAACCACGCAGGAACATTGTTCCTGGTTCAGATTCTTGCCGCAATGCGGGCACAAGCCCTTGCAGTCTTCGCGGCAGGTGACCTTCAAGGGGAGTGCCAGCAACACCTGCTCGCGCAACACATCTTCGAGCAGAATGCCTTCGCCCTGATAATAGCCGATCTCGGCTTCCGCGTCGGTTACGGAAAGCTCATCGCGACCAGCGTCGGCGCCGAGGGGCCGATAAAGCAACTCAAAGTCGCGGGCGACTTCCTGTGGCACCGGCTCCAGGCAGCGTGCGCACTGCATTTCGAGGCCGGCCGACAACCGCCCGCGCAGGCGTATGTCTTTAATTATCTTATGCTTGCCATGATGTTCCTCGACCAGTTCGGCGCGCCCCGCGGTCTTCAGCGGCGTGCGCTGCCGGACTTCGTCGCCCAAGTCAATGACATCGGGCTGTAACTCCTCCTCAAAATCGAGAGGATGACGTTCCAGTTCTTTGATGTCGAGGAACATCCGAGAAACCTCCGCGGCAATCGTGCCGGACCGGCCCGCGGAGCACGCCAAGAGGCGTAAGTACCGCAAGGAGCAAGACTTAGGATAAAGGGCGGGAGGCGGAAGTGTCAAGAAAAGTGTGACCATTTGCCTTGGCATATGCTAGACTATTCCTAGGGAATCCCTATGGCTACACTTTATGTGGAAAACGTTCCAGACGAAATCTACAAAGCCTTGCGCAAGCGGGCCCGCGCTAACCGCAAGTCGATGGCGGCCGAAGTCATTGAGTTGTTGAAGCAGTTCATTCCCACTGAAGCAGAACTGAAGCGGCGGCGGGAATTTTACGATCGATTGGCCGAACTTCGAGCTAAACCTACGCTAGCCCCCGGACCATTTCCCTCAGCGGAGGAAATGATTCGTGAGGATCGAGAAAGGTGATCACGTTTGTTCTCGACGCCAGTGTTGCCGTGAAGTGGGCGATGCCCTTGGCGAAGGAGCCGTTGATTGACGAGTCTCTGAGATTCTTCAAGCGTTATACCGACGGTGAAATCGATTTTGTCGTGCCAGATGTGTTCTGGGCCGAGGTTGGCAGCGTGCTGTGGAAGGGTGTCCGCCGAGGGCGATGGAGCCGCGACGACGCCCAAAACGTGGCCGCAGACTTCAAGGCTCGTGACTTCGTGACCGTTCCGTCTCAGTTTCTGCTGCCTGAGGCTCTAAGGCTTGCATTCGCCTACGACCAAAGCGTCTACGACTGTCTTTACGCTGCGCTGGCGGTCGAATCTAAAACGGACTTGATCACGGCCGACGAACGTCTGGCCAACGCGCTGGCGGCTCGCCTGCCCGTGAAGTGGCTGGGCGCATTGTGAGCCGCGCCGGAATTCTACCGCGTCCGAGGCCGTAGAATGGCTGGGAGTTCAGATCCTAACCAGAAATGACTACGCCGCCGGCCTACGTGCCGATCAAGGACTCCGCCGAGAAACGGTTTGCGGACCGCGCCACCGTGATCGCGATGGTGGTGATCGTGGCCGGGTTTCTGGCGCGGTTGTGGGCTGCCTCGGGAACCTTTCTCAATGCCGATGAGGCCTTGCACTTTGGCATCGCGAATCAGGCCTCGCTGGCAGCGGTCTACCGCGCCAGCCTGACCGAGTCGCATCCTCCACTGCTCTATTGGGTCTTGCATTTTATGCGCGGGCTCGGCACGTCGGAGCTTTGGCTGCGCCTGCCATCCGTCATTGCGGGGACGGCTTTCTGCTGGCTGTTCTTCCGGTGGCTGACACAGGTGATGAGCCGGGCTGCCGGGTTGGTTGGCTTGATCCTGGTGGCTTTTCTGCCTCCGGTTGTGCGGTTGTCGGCAGAGGTGCGGCAGTATGCGCTGCTGTTGGCATTCCTGGCTGGCGCGCTCTATTTCCTGGAGCGAGCGCTGAGGGAGAACTCTTACTGTCTGATGCTGTCGTCGTCGGCGTGCATCTACCTTGCGATGCTGTCGCACTACTCGGCCCTGTTCTTCGTCGTGGGGATGGGTCTGTACGCCGTGCTGAAGATCTTCTGGCACGAGCCGGCGCGGGCACCCTCGAGAAGCACCGTTGTGGTCTGGGTCGCGGGGCAACTTGGAGCACTGGCGTTGCTGGCGTTCTTTTACAAAACCCATCTCTCGCACCTGGGGCACGGGGAGTCGCGGACCGTGCTGCAAGGCTGGATGAGCGAGTTCTACCTGCGCCGCTCCTACTTCGAGGCGGGACGCGATAACCCACTGCTGTTTATTCTCGGCCACAGCTTTGGAGTCTTTCAGTTTGTGTTTGGCCAGCTTGCGGTGGGCGACGTCGCCGGGTTGCTGTTTCTGGCTGGTCTGGGCTTGCTGTGGCGGGCGCCGGCGGAGACGAGGACTGCGTCGCGGCAGCTGGCCTTTTTTCTGGCGCTTTTATTCGCGCTGGCCTGCGGCGCAAGCTTGGCCCATGTGTATCCCTACGGAGGGACAAGGCACACTGCCTATCTGATCATTCCGGCTGTAGCCGGTGTGAGTCTTGCCACGGCCCGAATCGCAGCTGAGCGCTGGACGCGCGGGGTGGCGCTGGCTCTCACCATCGTGGTGATTTCTGCGGTGTTCGGCAAGCAGCACCAGCCCTACATGACGCGCGCCGATCAGAGCCGGGAGCGAATGACCGAGGCGATGACATTTCTAAGGGAGAATGTGGCTCCGGGAGGGGTGATTTTCACCGACTTCGAGAGCGGCCTTATTCTGGGCCATTATTTGTGCGACGCGAAGCCGATCTCGGTGCAGGACTTCAGCTGGCAGTTCGAGGGGTTTTCTTGCGGCGGATACCGCGTCGTCTCCACTAAACGAACCACGGCGACGAACTTCACGCCAGAAGTTTTTCTTGGCCTGGAAAGAAATCTGGCCGAGACCTGCGGCGTGAAGCCAGGCGAGCCGATCTGGATTTTTCAAGCCGGATGGGGAGCAGATCTGCCGGAACGGCTGCGCAGCGAGATCCCGCAGTTTCACGACCTGCCTTTCCGCGCGTTCGGGAACAACATCAAGATTTTCAAGCGGACGGCTGGGCACGACTTCGCCGCGGACATTTCCAGGCCATCGAGTTCTGCCGTGATTGCGTGGGCGGCTAGCGCTGACCCGCAGGCATATTCAAGCCCAGGGCTCGTACCGTGACCTCATCAAGCACTGCCGTCTTGCCATCTTTTTTCGTCGCCACACCGAAGTCGCCGGAGTAATCCCACATGGCCCAGCCGATATTGTGGCGCTCGAGAGACGTTCGCACGTCCGTGATCCACCGGGCGCGGTCCTGCGGTTCTGAAAAATTCCGGTAGACGCCGAATTCATTGCACACGAGCGGCACGCCGTTGTGCGTTGCCCACTCGGCGGCCTGATTGATCTCAGCTTCAATGCGCGACGCGTCCCAGTGATCCTGGCCGTAGCGGATCACATACAAACGGTCGAGCGCCTCCGGAACCAGAGTCGCGACCTGCGCAGCATTTTCCGGCTGGGAGGGATAATGCAGCCCCTTGAGCCAGTGCCAGTAATAGTCTCCCCAGGTTGCGCCCTGATGGGTGAAGATGTGCGGCTCGTAGAAATGAAAAACGTAGATCACGTTGGGATCGCGCAGAGGCTCGAGGAAGATCACGTCGTCATCGTCGTCCCAGCGCGCGCCGGGCGCGAGAATCGTATGCCCAGGGGCGGCCTGCCGGATCGCCGCGGCCAGCTTGGCCTCCACGCCATACCAGCGATACGGGTCCTGAAACTCCGGCTCATTCAGAATTTCGAAGAATACGCGCTCCGGATCCCATGAGGAATAGTGCTGCGCCAACACGCGCCAGAAATCGGCGAAGCGTTCGACCGCATCGTCTTCCTTCGCCAAGCGAGCCTTGAAGCCGGACTCGGGATGCATGTCGAGTTCGACCGCGAGACCGGCATCGAGAATCATCTTGACCGCAGCGTCGAGGTAACCGAAATATTCGGCGGCGCCGTCGCGGCGCTCGCCCGCCTCCATCATCGGCTGTGGATTCACGCTGAGCCGCACGTGGTCGAAGCCGGCAGACTTGATCAGCGCGATGTCAGCGGAGGTGGTCCAGGTCTGGAAATGTTCTTTGGTGTATCCCTTGGGATCGTAAACCTGCGCAAACCACTCGCTGAGGTTGATGCCGCGGCGAAGGTGAGCGAGGCGCGAGGCAGGAACGGAGGTCGGCAATTGGGTGGCGGTCTGAGCCTGCGCCGACGAAACGGACGCCAGAAATATAAGGACAGCAATCCACTTGCGGATCATCGATTCCTCCTTAGGGCATTGTCATCTTGGGCGAAGCGAAAGACCTAGAACTGGTCTCACAAATGATCTTCCGTGCGGCGAGTGCTAAGCCCTCAGGGGCTAAAGCCCAGCGTTTAGGCGGCCCTTGGCGGCCCGGCTGAAGCCGGGCCCTACCCAAAACCTTTTTG
>Ga0074046_10005481_pt1 | contig 10135 bp, 8 predicted proteins | sample BogForMeECP23OM3_FD_94441 | JGI IMG/M metagenome (GOLD analysis project Ga0074046, IMG submission 94441) | Bog forest soil microbial communities from Calvert Island, British Columbia, Canada - Bog Forest MetaG ECP23OM3 | ecosystem: Environmental > Terrestrial > Soil > Wetlands ...
GCGAATTCGGCCGGCGACCATTCGCTCCACACCTTTCCCGCTGCCAGAATTCCCAGCGGTGTAAGTAGCATGAGGAGACCAACAGCCAGCCACAATCGCCGCTGTGAAGTAACCGCTCGACCCGAAGCCGGTGCGCCTGCTCCGCCAATAGCAATCCCCGAAGTGCCTTGCAGAAGCGCCGGGTCGGAAACCTGCAGGTAAGCGACAAGTCCGGCGGATATTACGGCCTCGGCCAATCCGGCAAGCGTCAAGTGGCCGATCATCATCGCAGGTAGCGCCACCCTGAATGGATAAGGCGCGTACAGCGGAGTTCCACTGGCATCGTGAAATAACGCCGGCTGAATCCCGAACTCGATCGCCGCAACGAAGGCAGCGGCGTTGACGGCGAGATAGCCGGCAACCGCCGCGGCCACGATTCTCCGCTTGGAGGCGATGCTCGACCCGGCGGCGATCAGCCGGTAGCTTCCATAGGCAACGAGGGAGCCGACAATCGCCATATTGAAGCAATTCGCGCCCAGCGTGGTGATTCCGCCGTCGCCGAAGAACAGCGCCTGGATGGCCAGCGCGATGGAGATGGCCAGAATCGCCCCCGACGGACCGAGCACAATGGCGGCAATCGTGACCCCGACCGCGTGTCCCGTGGTGCCGCCCGGCAACGGCAGATTGAACATCATGACAACAAACGCAAACGCTGCGAACACGGAAATGAGCGGAACCATTCGGCTGAGCAAGGCGCGCTTAAGGCGCTGCAACGCTGCGTACCATCCGGCAATCGCGCCCGCGTACAGCGTGGCGCAGGTGGATGGACTCAGGTATCCGTCAGGAATGTGCATGCAAATCCGCGCAGGCGAAGCGTCTTAATCCTAACTTATATTCGGCACAGGCTGGCGGCTCGAGGCGGTTCTCCGCCGGCAACGCGCTTTCGATGGTCTCGCTGACCGCCTGCATCAGCGAGTCGCGATCCGGATAGGCGCGCGGATCAACTGGCGGGTGAAACAAAACCGTCGCCGTACCAGGCCGCAATCCGAACCGAGTTTTTGGCCAGCATTCGTAAGTTCCTAAGATCGTGACTGGAATAACCGGTACTCCCGATTCCATCGCCAGATGAAATGGACCTTTCTTGAAGGGCAGCACGCAACCGTCCTCGGAGCGAGTGCCTTCCGGAAAGATCAACATGTGCAGTCCCTGCCGCAGCACCTGGACGGCAGCGTTCACACTTTCAATGGCGGCCTCGCGATTGCTGCGATCCACCGGAACGAGGTCGGCAACCTTCATGCCGGTCCCAAGAATCGGAATGCGGAACAACTCCTTCTTCACCAGCACGGAGCACCGGCCCGGAATGATGGGGATGAGAACCGGAGCATCGAGATTGGAGACGTGATTCGACATGAAGATGTAATTTTGTCCGGACTGCAGATGATCTCTGCCGCGAATCTCGACCTTTACGCCCGCCAGCCGCACTCCGAGATGTGCCAGCCTGCTTGCCATCCAGTAGAGTGGCATGACGTTGCCGGTGATAAGCGCGATCAGCAGCCCGGGTGGTCCCACAATGAGGGTAGACAAGCCCCAGAAGCTCAGCATCAGGATAGTGCGGATCACGGAGCGCCTCCGGGTTCGTCATCGCCGCGAATCCACGCCGCCCGATGTGCTCGTTGCTCCGCAGTTACGACCGGCAGGTCCTGAAGCTCATAGATCTGCTCCGCGCCCACGCCAAGCCGCAAGGTGACCTCGCGTCGGCCCTTGCGGTTCTCGATCTGAAGGCGCACGGTCGAGCCGGGACGCATCCGCGAAAGTTCGTCGTCCAGGAATCCATCAGCCGGGATACCATTGACGGCGGTGATGCGGTCGCCGATGGCAATGCCTGCGCGTTGTGCTTCGCTGTTCGGCTCAACATGAAATACTTCCGGCTGACCGCCAAGGTTTGCGGTTGTTGTGAAGCCGGGCGTGGCGACCTCTTCGGTCTTCGTGACTAGCTGTAAGCCGGCAAACTGGAAGAACTCGATATATTGAATCTCCTTCACTCCAGCTACATAGTCACGGAAGAAGTCGGCGAAGCTTTGACCTGTCGTTGTCTCAGCAGCAAGCTCCACGCCCTCGGAATCGGAGAAAAAGCGGTGCTGCCTGGCATAGTGGTCGTTCATCCACTGGAATAGATCGCGCAGCGATTTCTTGCCGCCGGTGAATTCTCGCATCCGAAGGTCGAGGAGTACGCCAAGAATGTCGCCTTTGTTGTAGTAGCTGATGCTCCGCTCAGGCGTGCGGTAGAAAGCCTCGCCTTCGAACCAGGCCTCAAGGCTCGACTCTTCTGCGGACTGCCACGTGTGCGCGGGACGTTGTTGCAATTCGGTAATTTCCGCCGAGATATGCCGCAGATATCCGTCTTCGCCCATCAGTCCCGCGCGCAACAGCACGATGCTGGCAACCGTGCTGGTTACACCCTCGCTGAACCACAGCGCACGCGTGTCCTGCGCATGCTGGTAGTCAATCGGCTCGAGCGACTGCGGGCGGATTCGCTTCACGTTCCACAGATGAAAGAACTCATGCGCAGTGACGCTTGCTACAGGCGACAAGTCGTTGCGCAGGCGTTCGGCATTCACGTCGATGGCTGTTCCGTAGGCGTGCTCCATGCCACCAGCGCCGTGCCCGCGCGGAAAGTGATAGAGGAACGTGTATTCCTCGTACGGACGGTCCTGCATCCAATCGACCTCCGCATGGGTGATTTTCCGAAGCACTTCCTGAAGCTTCGCCATGTCGTAGTCTGCCGGGTTGCCATCTACCACAACGTGGTAGGTCGCGCCGTCCTCCTTAAACGCCGCTTGGCTAAACGCACCGAGTTCGGCTGGGCTGTCCGCCAGCTCGTCGTAATTGCGAGCCTCTCCAACCACCTGGCTGACCTTGCCGGGCTCGGCGCCCCCGAGCACATGCACATCACGCAACGCCCAAGTGGAAGGAACATCGAGCAGCCGAAGACTCACCGGTTCCCCTCGCAAGGTCGGGGCGTACATGAGCACCATCGCCCAGTTGAAGAAACCGTGGTCTGCGTTGAGTACGCTGCCAAACGGGCCGGGAGCATCGAGATGAATGTCGTACGTTACCACGATGCAACCTGCGGGCGCCGAGACCTCCCACTCGCTGGTTCTTGTCTTGCGCGCTTCGGCGGTCCTGCCCGACGCATCTTGCGCACGCACACGTTCTATGTTGGCTGCGAAGTTGCGCACCTGGTAGAGGGCGTCCCAGACGGGCATATCGAGCGCCAGCTTGCCCTTAGTCTCAGGGATACGAATGCTGACATGTGCGAGATGAGTGGCAGGATCGGCAAGCGAAACGAAGTATTCGGTGCGCGCGGAGGGCGATCTCAGCGGTGAAGAACAGGTCACTGGGGTGACGGTTGATGCATTACCTATGCTGGAAAAAAAACTTCCTACCGTCGCCAGAAGGAATGCAAGGTGAACAGTGCGCTGGCGGATCACGCTGTGCTCGAGACCTCGCGCAGAGACTTGAGCCTTGCGGGCAGCTTCTCATAAATGCCGCCAAACCCGCCATTGGACAGGATTGCAACCACATCTCCTTCGCGCAACTCCGGCGCAACCGACTCGACGATTGCATCAGCCGTATCCAGCAACCGCGCCGGTTTGCCGTCGGCTCTCAGGGCCGATATGACCACCGCAGGATCGAGGCGCTCGTCCTCGGGGATTGCCTCCGACTTGAAGACGCCTGCCAGCACGACCTGGTCAGCCAAGCTGAGACTCTGGGCCAGTTCGTCCTGAAACACTCTCCGCCGCAGCGTGTTCGAGCGCGGCTCCAGAATGGCCCACAATCGCCGTCCGGGATAGCGTGTGCGCACTGCCGTCAGCGTTCCCGCGATGGCCGTCGGATGATGGGCGAAGTCATCAATGATGGTGATGCCGCTAATCTCCGCCTTGACTTCGAGACGGCGCTTGACGCTGCGGAAGCTGCGCAGCGCCTCCGCGATCGCATCTTTGGCGATGCCATAACTCGCCGCCATGGCCGCAGCGGCAGTGGCGTTCAGGACGTTGTACTCGCCAGCCAGTGCGAACTCGAAGTCGCCCCAATGCGCCCCATCCCTCAAAACACGCCACCGCGTCACTGAAGGCGTGTACTCGACATCCGTGATCCGCCATGCTGAAGCCTCGTTGAAGCCATAACGCACAACCCGGCAGAATGCTCGCTTGACACATTCATCGACGTTCGGGTGTCCGTCCCAGGCAAGCAATAATCTGCGTCGCGGAATGAGGTTTACCAGGCGTTTGAATGCCGTCTTTACCTCATCGAGATCTTTGTAAATGTCGGCGTGGTCAAACTCCACAGAGGTGAGGATCGCGGCATCCGGGAAGTAGTGAAGAAACTTCGGCCCTTTGTCAAAGAAGGCAGTGTCATATTCATCGCCTTCCAGAATGAATTCCTGCCCGGCACCCAACATGAAAGAGCTGCCAAAGTTTTCTGGAATTCCACCAATCAGGAAGCTCGGAGCACGGCCGGCATGATGAAACAACCACGCCAGCATTGACGCGGTCGTGGTTTTGCCATGCGTACCTGCCACCACGAGCCTTTCGTGTCCAGCCAGAAATTCGTCGTACAGAACCTGCGGCATTGACTGCAAAGGAATCCCTTTATCCAGGACATACTCCAGTTCGGGATTGCCGCGCGAAATAGCATTGCCTACCACCACCAGGTCGGGTTGCAGCTGCACGTTTGCATCGCTAAAGGGCTGCGCTATGGCAATGCCGAGTGACATAAGAAAGTCTGACATTGGGGGATATGACGCATTGTCAGAGCCAGTAACGTGAAAGCCTCGCTCCTTCAACATTCCCGCCAGTGACGCCATGGCGGTACCGCAAACCCCGATTAGATGGATGTGCTTCTTTGTCATGGCCGTCTCACCGGCGCCTTGCGTACGGCTGGCTCGTAGCTTAACGTGACGCTCTCGCCGACGTTGAGCTTTGCGCGGACCCCGAAGGGGAGCGTGAAATTTCGACTGGAAACATGGCCCGATTTCAGGCCGAACGCGATCGGGACACGCAAGTCGCCCAAAACCCGCCTGACAATTTGCTGAAGTGTGTAATCTTCGGCCCCACGCTGATCGCATTTGCGCATCTCCCCGAAAATGATTCCCTTCACACCCTTGAACTTCCCTGCGAGTTGCAACTGCGTCAGCAGGCGATCAATGCGATAAGGCGGCTCGTTGAGGTCCTCGACGAAGAGAATCGTATCTCGCGTCCGGATTTCATACGGCGTGCCCAGCGAGGCGCAGAGCAGCGAAAGACAGCCGCCGTACAGAACTCCTTCCGCCGACCCTTTCACCAACGGCTCTACCTCGCTCGCATCGAAGGTGCGTTCATAGGTCTTCGTCGATGCCACTGCCGCGAACCACGCGTCTTCGTCAACGCCGTCGGGCCGGGCAAAATCTCCCGCCGCCATCGGGCTGTGGAAGGTGACTAGCCCGGCGGCGTCGCACAAGTACGTGAGCAGCGTCGTGACATCGCTGCAGCCCGCGAAAATCTTGCGGTTCCGGCGTATCAGTCCCAGATCAACGTGCGGCAAAAGATAGTTGCAGCCGTAACCTCCGCGCGCGCAGAGCACAGCGCGTACTTCCCTTCTCCGGAACATCTCGTGCAATTCATTGAGTCGCCGCTCCACCGATCCGGCAAAATACAGGTCACGCTCCAGGATCGACGGAAGGCAAAACGGCCGATAGCCCATCCGCAGGAGCGTCGCGCATCCCGCTTCCAATGCGTCGGGCTGAATTGGGCCCGCCGGCGCGATGATTCCGACCGTATCGCCGGATCGCAAGGCTGGCGGACGCAGACGCTCAGATTGGATAAATGATGGCATCAGGTTGGCTCATCTTAAACGAAAAAGTCACCCCGGCAGAGCAGCGTGGCCGGCCCGCTCAGAAACACCTCTTCATTCCATTCGACCGTCTGTGCTCCACCGGGTGCAAGCACCCGCACCGGCGAGCACACCTTCCCCGTGTGGATGGAAGCGACGGCTGCAGCGCACGACCCTGTGCCCGACGACATCGTCTCGCCCACGCCGCGTTCGCAGAACCGCGCTTCAATCTCCTTCTCGCACGTAACCTTCACGAATTCCACGTTCATGCCGTGCTTGAAATCGTGGTGGGTGGAGATCTGTTGCGCAATGGCCTGCCAGCCTAACTCGAACTCCGAGACAAAGACGACATAATGCGGATTGCCCATCGAGACCGGCAGACCGGAAATTTCTCCATACGTGACCTTGACGGGAAATACTTCTCCCACCTCAGGCGAGCCCATCGAACTGCGGAACTCGAATGTGCAGCCATCGCGCGCAGTCAACGTGCAGGTCTTCAGTCCGGCGCCGGTGCGAATGAGAACCGCGTCGCGGCTGTTTTCGGCGCAGTACCAGGCCGCAACACAGCGAGTTCCGTTGCCCGAAATCTCCGCCTCGGAACCGTCGGCATTCAATAGCCGAAGGCGAAGATCCGCATCGTGGGCAGGCAGGATCCATTCCACACCGTCAGCGCCAACTCCGTTGTGCCGGTCGCAAATGCGCCGGGTAAAGGCGTGAATGTCAGCCGGAGCATGGGCGAAATCAATGATGAGGAAATCGTTGCCGCAAGCGCTGGCTTTGACGAAGGGGACGCTAGTCATGTGAATCGCGCTCCATCGTTCATTCGGGCGGATTGTAGCAAAGAGCGGCGAGCACTGATGTTAACCGCGAATGTGCGGGCAGCCAGAGTTCGTGCTGCTGTTGCAAGGCCTCGCCTTCGTTCTTTCGCCGGTAGATGGTGCAACGAGCCTGGCCCGACGCGCTGATCGACAGCAATTCGGTGAACTCCGCGCGCTGAGATCCTATCGCCAGCCACACCGGATCGCCCTGACACGCGACCGCATAGTCGGCATGGCGGGCCGGCTCGAGCAGCGCCCATTCCCAGTCCGGATGCTCCGATTCGGAAATCACGTGACGCCGCGGAAAGCCCGCCATTTGCAGCGCTCCCGCATGCTCCGCAGTGTACATAAGCAGCGTTGCCGAGCGGGGCAGCTCGCCAAGATAATTCGCCAGCGGGCGCTCGATGGCGAGCCGGCCGCGGGAATTCACCCGCGCTTCCCGCAAGGTAATCGGCGCGTCGCGATAGACCGACAAATAGCCGCCCACCACAACGGCGATTAGCGCACACCAGACTGCATTGCGTAACGCTGCCTCCTTCACCCGCTCCGCAAGCGACGCGGCCAGCAAGGGCGTAAACACGGCGAACACCGGCAGCAGTTCCAGACCATAGCGAACGTTGTAATACGAATGCGGATACCACACGGGAATGTAGATAGGCACGCTGCCATAGGCGATGGAAAGGGCATAGAACAACAGTGGTAGCCAGAGGAACAACAGAACCCAGTAGCGACGAAAACGCCAGACGGCAATTGCTGTTCCAGCCAAAGCGGCGACGAACAGTATCTGGCTCCAGGCATCCGCTCCAACGTTGAGCTTGGCCGACTTCAAGAAGTAGAGGCCAGCGGTGAAGAGATGGTGCTGGCCCGGATAAGCGAAGGTGCTGCGCGACGCAATCGCTTTAGCCGAATAGGGGCCGTTGACGAAGTCGAGCGCATAGCCGGAGATGCAATACGTATAGATGAGCCAGAAGGTCGGGACCAGCGCATTCAGCAGCAGAAAATCCAGAAACGCTCTCGCCATCGCTCGGCGCTGGCTTTTGTCGGTTGTGCGGCGCCACCACAGCGTAACAATCACGGCAACGATGACGCCGACGAGCGCGGCGACGAACCATCCGTCGTAGCGCGTGAAGGCTCCGCCGGCGAGCGCGATGCCACAGGCTTCCAGCGCGCGGTTGGGAGGCGTTTGCACAAGCGTGGCTCGAGAGTCGGCGCCTGGAAAGCAGCCTCCCCAGAACTCATCCAGATAAACCAGCGCCCAGATGAAGAACGCCAGGAAAATAGGCTCGTTCATCGCCGTGGTCTGCAGGTAAAGCAAGTTGGGATTGAGCGCGTAAATCGCTGCCGCGAAGTAAGCGGCAACTCTCGGCGCCCGGCCGCTGACCAGGCGAAAGATGCCGAGCGTGCCGAGAACGTAGGCGACCATGCCTGGAATGGCGCCCGCGATGCCACTGCGCCACAGCGCATCAATCCACACGAACGGCAGCATCGCGATATGCTGCAGCGGCAGCCACACAGTTCCCAGCTCGGAGAGCGACAGCAGCGGGTGACGATTGTCCACAACGCGGCGCGCGATGTTGATGTGCGCAACCGCGTCGCCGTACAGAAGAAGCTCCTGCTTTACGTAATAGAAAAGCAGCGCCGCGATGGATAGCGCGCCAAGCAGGAGCGTGAAGCGCGCGTCGTGGCGCTGCTGACGGTAGCGCTGCGCCGCAGCTACGCGCTCAGCACCCTTCAACATTCAGGAGCGTTCCCGTTGCTCGATCCATGCGCGTACTTCTTCGTCCGAGACCGTTTCGCCCCGCGCCACGCCTGCGATGCTGTCCTTCACTTTGCGCTCGAACCACTCGTTGTAAGCAGCGAAGCGGTTTCGAACTTCCACGTCGGCTCTGGAATTGTTCTTGCTATGCGGTGGCTCCATTCAGTCTCCGACCCGAACTATTTGTCCCGGTTGAATGCTGCTGAGCGCGCCAAGAGCAGCAGGGACAAGGGGCGTCAGATCCTCGATCCGATTCGATCGCGCTCGCAATACAAGCAGTGCGATGTGAAGATCGATAAGGCTCTGCTCCTGTTGCATACGTTGGTCAATGGTGACCAGGACATCGAATCCTCCCTGAGCCAACCGCAGCAACTCGCCATTCTCTTTTCCTGACCAAACCCATCTCCTGCGCGGTTCTGCATTCGTGCCCGCTAAAGAGGCGCTTCAGATCCCGCGGCAAGCACTCCTCGATCAGAAGTGTCATTGCGCCTGGGCAATAACCAGTTCTTTAGCGTGTTCCAGAGCAGCTATGGCTACTTCACGAGTAACCGACGGAAACTGTTGCAGAAACTCGTCCAGAGTATGTCCGCCTTCGAGGTAGTCGAGCAAGTTCTTGAACGGGACGCGCGTGCCGCGGAAAACCGGCATTCCGCCCAGAATCTCGGGATCTCTCACGATGATGTCAGCCGGACTTGCCATCTCCACCTCCCATCACAAGTGTACTTCCCTTGTTCAATTCTGTGTTTCGCGCAGTAATCGGCGCTTCAACAATACGATGCATGGACTGCTAGTCCAAATGTGTCAACTCGCGAAAGACCTCGAACCGCGCGTCAATCTCATCGCGCGTGAGCGATTGCAGTCGCTCGGTGCCGAAGCGTTCCACGGAAAACGAGCCCATCACGCTGCCATAGAACATGGCGTGCTTGAGCACGCGGCGGTTCACTTCGCCCTGCGAGGCGATATAGCCCATGAAGCCTCCGGCAAAGCTGTCGCCGGCGCCGGTAGGATCGCGTACCTCGTCCAGCGGCAACGCCGGCGCGCGAAAGGGATGATGCCCGCCGGCGAACTCGCCATCGCGGAAGAAAATCGTCGCGCCATATTCGCCGTGCTTGATGACCAGCGCGCGCGGCCCGCGTTGCAGCACCTTGCGCGCCGCCCTCGGCAAGCTGTTGTCGCCCGCCAGCATCTTCGCCTCGGTGTCGTTGATCAGCAACACGTCCACGCGCTGCAACATTTTTTCCAGATTCTGAGCATGTCCGCTGATCCAGTAATTCATGGTGTCGCCGCCGACCAGCTTCACGTTCTGCATGGCATCGCGCACCCGCGACTGCAGCACGGGATCGATATTCGCGAGAAACAAGAAGTCGGTGTCGTTGTATTCGGCCGGAATCTGCGGCTCAAACTTCTCGAAGACGTTGAGCTCGGTGTTTAGCGTCTTCGCTTCGTTGACGTTCTCACCGTATTCGCCCGTCCAGTGAAAGGTCTTCCCTTTCGCGTGCTGGATGCCGCGAGTATCCACACCTCGCTTGTTCATCACCGCTTCATTTTCTGGAGTGAAGTCTTCCCCGACGACGGCCACCACCCGCACATCGGTAAAGTAGCTGGCGGAAAGTGCGAAGTAGGTCGCAGCGCCTCCCAGGATCTTCTGGCGTTCGCCGAAAGGAGTTTTCAGGGTATCGAATGCGACAGACCCGACGACAAGAATGGACAA
>Ga0074046_10005482_pt1 | contig 10135 bp, 10 predicted proteins | sample BogForMeECP23OM3_FD_94441 | JGI IMG/M metagenome (GOLD analysis project Ga0074046, IMG submission 94441) | Bog forest soil microbial communities from Calvert Island, British Columbia, Canada - Bog Forest MetaG ECP23OM3 | ecosystem: Environmental > Terrestrial > Soil > Wetlands ...
ACCGGCGACCAGGACCCCCGTGGCCCAAGCCCGGCGGGCAGGCGGAGCATCGGCCGTTGCGCCCGCATGACCGCCATGACGACCAGCACCAGCACCGCAGTGAGAAGGGCGAACCAGGCGGGCCGCAGTTCCCGCCACTGCGTTGTCTCGATGGACAGGCTGCGGCATCCATTCCGTCGGGTAGAGCGCCACCGCGCTGGCGATCACCGGCGCCATGTGCCGTAGAGCATGTGCCATAGATAGAGCGTCATGACCGTGGCGTTCAGGTTCTTGACGCGCTGCCCCAAGCGGGGCCAGGTAAGCAGCCGGGAATGGCGGGCTCTCGGCTTTCGCAGTTATGCGGCGGCTGTGTCCCAGGCCAGGCGGATGGCGCGGATTTCTTCGGGTGTTGGCTGGTCAGGGCGAGGTGCCCGAAATCTGGCGGCGATGAGGACGCGGCGGAGCTTGCCGAGCATGTCGGCGGTGGACGGGCGGGCCTTGCTGCGGTACCAGGGGGCACGGGCGCGGCGGTCTTCGACGTCGGCGGGGTCGTGGCCGACGGTGGCGTACCAGGTCATGGCGATGGACTGGCAGGCGAGCTGGAACGGCACGGTCCGGCGGACTGCGTCCGCTGTGCGGTTCCGTGCCTGGCCCGCGCCGAATTCCTGCTTCGCGTCCTCGATCGCGACCTCGATGCTCCATCTCGCCGCGTAGCGCTCGATGACCTGCGCCGGGGTAGCGTCCAGGTCCGTTGTCACCAGGGCCAGGTCGTACCCGGAGGCGGACCGGTCCCGGACCAGGACCACCCGGACGTGGCGGATGCCGAAGACCGAGTGCCACAGGCACGTGACCACGGCGGCGCTGATGGCTTCCGTCTTGCCGTAGCGGGTGACGGTGACCTGCGCAAAGGCCGTGGCGGCGGCGAGCCTGGCCAAGGACGGCAGCCGGCCGCCGCAGACGCGGGGCCTGCCCCTCTTCCCGGGAACGCGCGCCGGCGGGAGGCCGTAGAGCGCGGCGTCCTTCCGCAGCCGGGTCGTCCACGTCACGCTCGTCCCGAGCTTCTTAAGCTCTTCCCCGGCATAGGCGGAGTCGGCGACGACGTGCAGGCGGCGGCCGGGCAGCGCGGCGGCGAGCCTGTCCGCCATGCGGCGGGCCAGCCACAGCCGGGACGCGGAATTCGTGCCCTTGACCACCAGCTTCGCGAGCACGGGCAGCGCGACGGGCCTGTCGCAGAACGGCAGTCGGCACACCACGGCCATGACCACCCAGTTATTGCCGCGCCCGGTCTTCTGCTTCCCCTGCGCGGATCCGTCATGGAACCACGACGCCGCCCAGGTGTTTATCTTGAGCTTTCGTGTCATGCAGGGCTGTGACCTGCGCGGCCGTGTCGAGGACAGTGTCCTCGACACGGCCGCGGCGGCCTGACGGCGGGTGTTTCAGGGGGCTGGATCGTTACCGGATCGGGTCCGGGCAGACTGCTGGTCGCCGAGCGCGCGGGCGAGCTGGCGGCGCAGCCGGGCGTTGTCGTCGGCGAGCGCCTGGTTGCGTGCCAGGGCTGCGGTGAGCCTGGCGCGCAGTGAGGTATCGGTTGCCCGCTGGCCCGACGGGACCGGGACGGCGGGATCGCTGTTGCGGGTGCCGCGTAGCCGCTGGATCTGGCTGCGGATGTCGGCCTGGGTATAAAGCCAGGACCGTGAGATCCCGGCTGCCGATGCGACGGCGGCGAACGTTACGGGCGTGCCTGCCCGGTCGAGCTCGCGGAGCGCCTGGATGGCTTTCGCGCGGGTGAGCTCGTGGCGGCGGGCTGCGGCCTCGGCGAGCGGGGCGGCTGGGTCAGGATCCACTGGCGGCCGCCTCCTTGTTCCCGTCCTGGCCGTCTGCTTCGAGGGCGGTGATGATCTTGTCCAGGTTGGCGGCGACCTGCCTGTTCATCTCGGCGACGCGGGTGTGACCGTTCGCCTCGGCGGCGGTGATGATCTGCAGGGTCTCCCGCCGCTGGGCGTGGTGCTGCGGGAGGAACTCGGCCGTGGTGACGAACATCGGGCAGGTCAGGCAGGAGTTGGCATGCGGGCAGGTCCGCACGAGCGGCAGCTGGCAGTAGCCGTTCGGCAGCGCCTGCGTTGCCCGGGACAGCTGCTGTTTCGCCCAGGCGGCGTCGCCGAGCGGCCCGCCGGGGCTGATCTTGACCGGCTGCCCGGACGCGTCGACCTTGCGGGCTTTCTCCCAGTGCTCGCGGACGGTCTTATCCGACAGCCGGGCGTAATGTGCGGTCATCTGGGGCGAGTCGTGGTCAAGGATTTTCTGCACGACGTGCTGGGGCACGTCACGGTTAACTGGGTCGCCGCCGAGTGCCGGAACCAGTGCGGCGAAGTCCAGGCCGGTCCTCGCCCGCAGCCGCATGACCAGGTCATAGGCCGCCGGATACGACCACGCCTGCCCCCGCGGCTCCGCCCAGATGTTGATGAAGACATAGTCGCTGCCGGTGTCGCCGTACTCGGCGTGCAGGTAGTCGGCATAAAGCCGGATCAACTCCCCGCCGACGGGGACCGTCCGGCCACCGGACTTGGCGCGGGCGCCGTTCGCGTTCTCCCGCGGCACGATCGAGATCTCCCGCTCGGCGGCGGCGATGTCCTCGTGCCGGAGGCCGAGGACTTCCCCTGCCCGGCATCCTGTCTCATGAAGCAGGGCAAGGAAGAACCGGTCCCGCAGCCTGGTGCAGGCGTCCAGGATCGCCTGCGCCTCGGCGACGGTGAGGATCCGCGGCAGCTTCGCCGGGACCTTGAGCGAGATGGCCCGGCCGCGATACGGCCTGCCCCTGCTGACATGGTGCAGGAACGGCTTCCAGCCGCCCCGCCCGCCCGCCTTCCACGCGGCCAGCAGGTCACCGACCTCGGCACCATGGCGGGCCTGGTGCGCATAGAACGCGCTCACCGCGGCGAGCTTGCGGTTGACGGTCGCCGCCGCGACCTGCGCCGCCGCCGACGGCAGCACCGCGACCGCCCCGGAACGGCCCGCCCGAGGCAGCTGCAGCCACGCGACGAACTCCCCGACGTCCTCCAGCCGGGCCTCGCGCCAGTCCAGGCCGCGGAACCCGAGGAAGCACCAGTAGTCCTTCAGGTCGTGAGCGTAGGCCTTGACCGTGTTCGGCGACCGGCCGATATCGGTCAGATAGGCCAGGAACCGGTCCACCGGGACGACCGGCACGTCGTCGTCCCCGAGCACGGTCCACGACCGCGTCCCCGAACCCGGGATCACCACCGGCTGCACGAGCATCCGTCTCCTCCTTGATCAACGTCATGGACAAGGCAGGAGATAACCACGCCCGGACCGCCAACCGGGTACCGGAAAACGCTCGTGCTAGACGTTAAAGACAGCCCGGCGGGGGCTTGAGATAAAGACTTTCTTCCCGCGCCTCTTGAGAAGCGTGTCATCGACCGCGACGAGGACCGGCTCCCCGGCCGGGACCAGCAGCGACACCACCAGCCTGGCGACCGCCAGGCCCAGCTCGTCGGGATCCCAGCGGGCCCCGGAGAAGAACCAGTGCGCCCGTTCATGCGGCCACAGCCGGGCAAGGCCCGCCCCCGACAGCATCCCGCACACCGTCCGCTTCCCGGGCTGGGCGAGGAACCCGCAGGCCAGCCTGCAGAACGTGCGGAACGTCGGCGCGGTGAACAGCGGCGCGAACGCGGCAAGCAGCGTCATCAGGGACGCCGGAACCGGTAGCGTGGCATCGGGCAGCATCGGCGGGAGACCTGCCTCTCCTGGGACGGGCCTGCCCTCGGTCTTACGGATGACGAGGCCGAGCGCGCTGGTGAGCAGGAACCGGGGCACGAGGCGGAACGCTGTCCGGTCGGCGGTGCCTTTCAGGATGGTGACCAGGGCCGCGGCGAGCCGACCTGCCGCCAGCTCGCGCTCGTAGCGGGGCAGCCACGAGGTCTGGGTGACGCCGTCGAATTCCAGCGGCGGCTCATACAGTGCCAGCCTGGTGATCGCCGGGAGCGTCCGTGCCGCCTCGATGGCGATGGTGGCGCCGACGCTCAGCCCGAAGACGCTGTGCGCCTGGGTGCGGTCAAGGAGCGCGCCGAGGTCCTCGACCTCCGTGCGGAGGCCGTGGCCCTCGCGGTAGGGGCCGCTCATGCCGCGGCCGCGTCGGTCAGGGACATAGACAGTGAACTGGCCGCTCAGTGCCCTGGCCAGGGTCATCAGGTTCTGGGAGGACTGTCCTCCGCCGTGGACCAGGACAATGCCCGGACCGTCCCCGGCCTGGCGGTACCCGATCGTCGTACCGTCCGCAGATGTGACCGAGCCGGCGGCCTCTAGCGGCTGCGTGCTGCTCATCGCCGGCCTTCCTCGTCGAGTTCGGCGAAGCGCTCTCGCGCCGCGCGGGTATCCACCTCCAGCGCCCCCAGCAGCTCGGCCGCGGGGTCGGGGCGGGGCAGGTCAAGCAGGGCGCTGAGCACGGCCCCCAGGCCGGGACCGCGGATCTTGCGGGTGTCGCCGGCGCCGGTGAAGATGGCCTTGGCTGCTGGGGTCAGCCGCAGCCGGCCGGGCGGGCGCGCCGTGACCGGCCCGGCGGTGATGCCGGGCCGGATCCCGATCGAGGCGAGCGCCTGGTCATCCAGCGCGTCGAGTGCGCGGCGGGCGGCGTCAAGGTCGCAGCCGAGCGCCTGCGCGGCCGGCGAGGCCGGGTCGATGAGCAGGGCCAGGACCAGGTGCTCGGTGCCGATCGCGCGGTCCCCTCGCCGGACCGCCTCGTCCCTGGCGTCGTAGTACGTGGCGCCGACGTTATAGTCCGGGCCGTAACGCCGGTCCCTCGCCTTCGCGACACGCTGCTCGCCAAGCCGCCTCATCATGACGCTCCTCCGTACTTGGCGTGCACGGACTGTCGGGTCATCCCCAGCACATCCGCGATCTGCTGCCACGACCAGCCCTGGTCCCGGGCCAGGGCTACCTGCTCGGCCTCCACGCGTTCAGCGAGCCGGCGCAGCGCCAGCGCCGCGCGCAGGCCCACCGCAGGGTCTGCCGCCGCGCCGGAATCCGGGGGTTCCTTCAGCCTCATAGTGTCAGTTTGATTTGACACGCTCGTCATGTCAAATCAAACTGACACTTCGTCAGCCCGCGGAATCCAGCGCCAAGGCCCCCAATGAACGCGCTGCCACCGCAGGAGAATCTCGGTCCCGTCCCAGCTCAGATGCGTGCCGCCGCATCCGCGTGCGCGACGCGCGCAAGACAGGCGACTCACGTGCCTGGAAGCGGACCAGCCCGGCAACGCCGCGCGAGGACCGACAAGTAGTAGATGCGCAACGGACATGCGAACCGACAAGTAGGCGGTCGAACCGACATTTTGTGCGGTTCCCACACCGCCAGCCCTCAAAACTGCGAAAGTCGAGCGGGCTCCAAGGCCTGCAGCAGCCTGGCCTGGGCTGCGGTGAACGCCAGCAGCCCGGCCCACGGCGGGGTCGTGTTGCCGATGCGCTCCCCCGCGCCGATCATGTTGACTGGAAAGGGGCACCAGGTCAGCAGCCCGGCCAGCAGGGCCGCGCTACCGGCCGCCATCGCGGCCGGACGCCAACGCCGACGTATCAGCGTGCCGTCCTGCCAGGCGAAGCCCCACTGATACATCGCGGCCCACACGAGCAGGTAGTTGGCGAGGACCAAGGTTCTTGTACTGCACTCTTAATCGGTGCTTGACCTGCCGTTACTCCATGTCCCTCCACTTAGCTCCGCTACGACGAACGCTATCTTCAACCGTCAAAGACGCTGAGTCGACGCTGAGTCCGCCCGACTGGGGTCGACAGGCGGGTGGGCATACGCAAGCGCTAGGCCGAAGCCGTGCGCTGACGCTTTAACGCTCTGGCGGCAGCAGCCGCGCACACGCTCGATGCGACGACCCAAGACGCTAGGTGCAGTTGGCTAGCCTGACCTGCTGCTGGCAGTCAGCCTTTACGCAAGTGGGGAAGAGTCAGGACGAAAGTCCTTTGTTCTAGAGCCATTCGGCAGCGGTGGGTATCGAGGGATCTGCCGCTGGCGGGAGGTTTGGCTGAGCTATTATTGATAGTAGGAGGTAAGCGCCACACAAACAAGGAGAGCGCCACACAGACAAGGAGAGAGAAATGATGCTAACCGATTCGGCAACCAATCATCTCATGCCGGGGCCGGTCCTGCCGAGAGATGGGGATAGATTCGCAGCCTGGCTCGCGGATCTAACTTGGGCAAAGCTATTTCCAGAGGGACAAGATCTCTATTACGAAGGTGAGTGCCCGGATAAGTTCAGCGAGGCTATCCGAGAAGAATTCGGTTTCGATCCGTCTGCCGATCCGCTGTGGGAAAAGTGGATCGAAGACAATCACGGCGAGCCCGGATTCATTTCGTATGGATTTCACTGCCCGGCCAAGCATATAGATGCCATCTATGCCATGTACGGAAGTCACCGATTCCCGGGTCGGGTGGGAGTGCTGTGCGGGTAGCCGGGAAGCCTGGTGTCCTGAGTCGTTCCGGTGCCGGGCCACCCGGCCAGCATCGGGGGCAGGCATCGTGGGGGTCACAGCCGGAATCCGGCCGCCGCGGCCGGTTTGTGCACCGCAACATCGTGACTCGCGCCATGCGTGCCGAGCTGGCCGGCGAGCTGGCGTAGCTAGCACGCCGATCGCCGGTAACGAACGTGCCTGCTGCTGCCCGGCCAAGCCGATGGTCACAGCAGTGATGCCGGCTACCGCCCGCCGTCCGTACCCGGTTGACCTGCTGCTGTGCGGCCACCACTACCGGGTCAGCCAGGCCGCGCTGCGGGCTATGTCTTACCTCTAGCTGGTCGGCGGTGACGCGTACCCGTCGTCTGCGGTCCCGGCCCCTGTTCGACACCGCTTCCAGATTCTGCTCGAGCCGTCCTGGGGCGTCGACACCCTTGCGAGGGTGATTCCCGCCCAATTCCGGGCGCTCTGGTGCTTACGGCAGCGTTGCTCGCTGTGGCCTCATAGCAGGGCCGGGGCCGCACAGGAGGACGGGCTCAAAGCAGACGCAGATCGACTGCCCGCTCGATAGCCTGCGAGCGGGACGTCACCCCGAGCTTCCGGTATACCGACCGGAGCCGGCTCTTTACCGTGTTGCGCGAAATATAAAGGGTGGCAGCCATCTGACGATAGGTGCTGGTCGGCAGGAGCTTCAGAATGCGCATCTCGGCAGCGGTCAGTGGCTCGTCAAGCGCGCGTCCGCACCGGAAGGCTTCCGGCTGGGTGGCGCGCACCTCAAGAGCGGCAGCGATCAGCTGCTCGGCGAATGGGTCTGGGCGCATCTGCACCGAATGCTCGACCAGGTAGCTGGTCACCTGGGGTGCGGTGGTGACGACCGTGTTGAAGAAGTGCCCGTGGCGGGCTGTTTCAAGCGCACCGCCCATGATGCTAGCGCTCATCGGGTCGCCGCGCCCGATCGCGGCCGCGGCCAGCAGTAGCTGGCGCACCAGTGCGCGCCGCAGGGTCAGCTCACCCAGCCGCGCCGACTGCAGGTACTCCTGCGCGGCGTGGTGATCGCCGGCAACGAGCGCGACCCTGGCCAGCAGCAAGCCACGGCGAGCGGCAGGCAGACCGCTCGCCAGCTCGCGGACAGAACACAGGTCACCGAGCGACAAGCGCAGCAGCGCTTCAAGCTCATCGGCCCGCAACAGCAGCACCGACCCAGAACCAGCCAGGACCACTCGCGCCGCCTCGACGGTTGCCAGCGCGTCGCGGACCTGCCCGCGGGCGGCCCAGATCACGGCCCGGTCCAGCAGCGCTTGGAACTCAAAGGCGGGCCGCCGCCGCTCCGATATCGAAAGCGCCTGCTCGGTGAGCCGTTCCGCGGTGCTTAGGTCCCGCCGCTCTAGCGCGATGCCGGACAGCACGCGCAGGTAATCCAAGGCGAAAAAATGCTGGTCGAATCCCAGTCGCCGCGCCTGGACGTCGGCGGCCCTGGCGGCATCACCGGCTTCAGCCAGGTGGCCGGATTCGAACCATGCCAACGCCCGCGCACCGGGCACCAGCACCAGCTCGACCGGTTCGGTGAGACCCGACATGGCAAGGGCCGCGGGGGCCTCGCGCTCAACCGCTTCGTAGTCTTCCAGCCACTGATAAGCATGCACGAGGGCCAACGGTAGGGCGGTGGTCCATTCGTCGGTGACCTGCACCTCTTCCTGGATGGCCCGCGCTGCGAGAGCCTCACGCACAGCCTGGTCCGCCTGGCCGAGCTGAAAGTGGCGGAATGAACGTATTGCCGCGAACCGGGCCGCCAGCCTCGACCCGGGGCAGATCGATGGCTGAGCGCGCTCCAGCAGGTCGAGGTACTGGCCGGCACGAGCGGTGTCACCCCAGGTCAGCAGGTCGCCTGCCACCGCCAGCATCAGATCGGGGGCATCCGCAAGCAACGTTGGGTCCACCATGCTCAGATCCAGCGCTGCTGGCAGCGACCGGTCGTGCAGGAATTCGGTTATGACCCGGTCCTGTAGTAGGGCCAGCGCCCGGTGGACCTGCTGCGCCGCGAGGAAATGACGCGCTGCGCGCCGGGTGTCACCGGTGGACTCGAACCATTCGGCCGCCCGCAGCTGAAGCGCCTGCTCGCGAGCCCGGTCCCTAGCCCGCAGCTCAGCGCGCAGCAGCTCGCGCACCAGATGGTGGTACCGGAAACTGGTCCGCTCGTCATCGAGCGCCACCAGGAACAAGTTGCCCTCGTCAATTCTGCGCAGCAGCGCAGCCGCGTCCTGCCTCGTAGTGACGGCCGCGCACGCGCCCACGGTCAGCTCCCCCAGCACGGAGGTGTCGAGCATGAACCGGGCCACTTCAGGCAGCTGCTGATTAAGAACCTCAGAGATGAAGTACCCGCCGATCGCGTGGCTGCGGACATCAAGCGCCCGCGCGGCCCGCACCGGGTCTCGGGTGGCACGTAGCGACAGCGCCGCCATCTGTAGCGCCGCGGCCCACCCCTCGCTGCGCTGATGCAGTAGCGCAAGCTCATCGGCGGCGACCTGCAGGCCGAAATTCGTCAGCAGTTCGGCGCTTTCGGCCAGCGAGAAATACAGGTCCCGGTCGCCAAGCTCGCACAACTCACCTGCCAGCCGCAGCCTATGCAGTCGCAGCGGCAGGCCGCTACGGCTGGCCAGCACCAGCTGGACGGTCTCAGCCGGCCAGCGCTCGACAAGATCGGTCATGTCCCTGGCGACCGTGTCCGCCGCGTAATGGAAATCGTCAACAATGACCGCCGACCCGGCAGGCAGCTTCGCGGCATCGTTCGCGATCGACGCGGTGATGTCGGCCGACATCACGCTGTCCATCCCGAGCAGGTCTGCGGCGTCGGCGCCGAATCCCGGCTCAACCGCCCGGGGAGCTTGGATGAAACCGGTCCAGAACCGGACCGGGTCAGCGTCGGCCCCGTCGCACGACAGCCAGAAAGTAACACCAGGAGGCCGTATCGCCGCCCAGCTCGACAGCAGCACGCTCTTGCCCGCGCCAGCCGACCCAACCACGACGGTCAGGCGCTGGCCAGCCCCTACCGTCAGCCGCTCATGCAGCATTGATCGTGTGACCAGCGTGGCAGGCAGCGTTGGCGGCCGGAACTTCGTCAGCGCGAACCGCGCGCCCTGTGAGGCGCTGCGCTCCGCTGTCGCGTCCTCTGCCACGTAGTCCTCTCCGGCAGTTCCGTGAAAACCATAAGTCAATACGGGCACGGAGCGTTGCGGGAAGTGACCAAAGTCACCACTCACGACATGATGATCCCAGATCACCCTCGAGAGGGTGCTGACGCAGACCCAGTCGTCAGGCAGGCTGGCAGCAGCACGAACGAGCAGACTGCGAGGGGTGTGACCCATGGTGCGATCACAAACATATGAGATGACTCTCACGGGCCAGGCGCGCACCACGCTGCGCGCGGAATTCGACGACTGCAAGATCAGTACCGGCCCCGGCACGACAACCATTCGCGCCGAGCTGCCAGATCAGGGAGCCCTCTGCGGGCTCATGCGACGGATCGCCGACCTCGGGCTTGAAGTCGTCGACATGCACGTCGTAGCGCAGCTAGAGGGCTTGATCGGGTGATCATGTAATTGGTGAGTCAGGTTTTGCTGTGACGAGTCATTTGTGCTGGCTGAGGGTGCTGGGGCTAGGTGGCGAGGCCTGACTGCCGGGCGAGGTCGTTG
>Ga0074046_10005485_pt1 | contig 10132 bp, 10 predicted proteins | sample BogForMeECP23OM3_FD_94441 | JGI IMG/M metagenome (GOLD analysis project Ga0074046, IMG submission 94441) | Bog forest soil microbial communities from Calvert Island, British Columbia, Canada - Bog Forest MetaG ECP23OM3 | ecosystem: Environmental > Terrestrial > Soil > Wetlands ...
AAGGCCATCTGGGCGATCATGACGATACCGGCCACGGCCCCGAGCACGAGGAACCCGGCCGGGGAGTGGTTCGAAAGCGCGACCCCCCCGGACCAATGACCCTCATACCTTCATCACCAGTACCCTGGCGCCGAGCCTGACACGCAAGACGCACGTGAAATACTCAAAAAATCTTCACTCGGAAAGCATCCAGTCTTCCCGGGGGATGCCGGCCTACCGCAGGATTCTCGTGAGGAGATCCGCGCTTATCACGGAGCGGTGGGGATTCGGGATGGTGAGGACGAGGTCGCCACGAACCATATACGGGTGTTTCCCTCCCTGGAAAGGACCGTCAAAACCAAAAAACTTCAGCCTGCGGACAAGTTCGGCCCACGATACCGGGACAAGCTTACGCCCGGGCACTCTGATCAAGCCTTACGACTTCCTCGATCGTGCAATTGTCTATCGGGGGGATGGGAAGTCCCCGCCGCAGCCGGACGACGATCCAGCCATCGATCACTTCCACCAGGTTGGCCCGGCATTCTTCAAGGGTCTTCCCGGTCGCATAGACTCCCGCGAGCTCCCGGATCTCCCCGTAATAGGGTTCATCATCCTTGATGATCTCGTACCGCGCATGGGTAAGGGCTTTTTCAATATATTGCAGGATCATGGTTCTCTTCCTCCTGGGCATTCCGGATGTTGAAATCCTGACTGGTTCAGATGAGATCTTTGGGGGGTCAGCGTATTAAATTCATCCCTGCCTCACCACCACCGCCACCGTCACCGCCGCGACCGCAGTCACGACAAAAGCCATAAAAAACCCGGCCCCGTCCGCAACGATCCCGGCGATGAACGGCAGCACCGCCATCCCGAGGTAGCTCATGGTGGTGAAGAGCCCCATCGCGATCCCCTGGTGCTCGTGGACGCGTGCGAGGAAGGCCATCTGGGCGATCATGACGATACCGGCCACGGCCCCGAGCACGAGGAACCCGGCCGGGGAGATGAACGAGACCGCGACACCGCCCATCATCAGGACAGCCGAGATCCGGATCGCGAGGACCTCGTCGAAGTGGAACCGGGAGATGGCGAGGACCGTGATGATCGTCGCGATGCTCATGCCCGCGATCCAGAGGCCGAGGAGGTCGGGCGATGCCCCGGAGAACTTCGGGTACAGGGACGTGACGACCCCGGTGATCCCGATCAGGACGATGGACGAGTACCAGATCCAGCGGTACTCCTTCACGAGAGCGATGAAGGCCGGGAGATCACCGTGGGTCGCAGGGGATGTCGGTAGTTCCCGTATGAAGAGACTCGCACCGGCCGGCACGAGTGCGAGCAGGGTGAAGAGGACGATCCCGGCAGCCGGCTGGCCGGTCGCGGTGGCGAGGAGCCCGGGGCCGACGAGGCCGATGACGAGGCCCCCGTTGAGCAGGGCCATGAAGTAGCCGCTCATCTTCTTGTGGTCCTCCCCGGCATTGACCACGGACAGCGCCGGGACAACGAAGAGCCCGGCCCCGATCCCCTCGATGAGCCGGGCAGCGAGGGCCGGCACTTCGGCAGTCGTGACCGAGAGGAGGAAGCCGCTCGCGATCGTGAGTAAGAACCCGGCCCGCATCATCCGGACCCGGCCGAACCGGTCCGAGAGGATCCCGGACGGCAGCGTGCTGAGGACGGCGCCGAGGAAGTACGCGGAATAGATCGCCCCCGACCACGCGGAACCGGAAGCGAACGCAGGAAGCACGGGCACGATGGCATTGGACAACGCCATCACGGTAAAGATCCCGAAAAAAAGCGTGACCTCGGTTCTCATCGGTTTAAACCATACGGTAGGTCTCAAGGTTCATGGGGGAGTGGGTCTCGATATGGTAGCGCTTGTAGATCGAACTGGCAAGGTCGATGGTATTGTTCTCGTCGCCATGGATGCAGAATATCTTCTCCGGGCGCGGCTGGATCTGCCCGATATAGTTCATCAGCTGGCGGCGGTCGGAATGGCCTGAGAACCCGTCGACCGTGATGATCTCGAGGTTGATGGTGATGGTCCCCTTCCGTCCGAGAGGCACCTCGCGCCAGCCTTTCTGGATCCGGCGCCCCAGGGTGCCGTCGGCCTGGTAGCCGACGAAGACGAGCGCATTTTTCTCGTCCTGGGCGAGCGTCAGCAGGTACTCCATGACCGGCCCGCCGTTGAGCATACCGCTTGTCGAGATGATGACGCAGGGCTCGCCCGCCATCACCTTCTCGCGGAGCTCCTGGCTGTCGACCTGCTGGAAGCACTCGGCAAGGAACGGGTTCATGCCTTCGCGGAAGATCAGGTTGCGGAGCTCGGTATTCAGGTATTCCGGGTAGGTCGTGTGGATGGCAGTTGCCTCGCGGATCATGCCGTCCAGGTAGATCTTTACCTTCGGGATCTTGTCAAGGCGCATCCCTTCTTCGAGGGCCAGCATGACTTCCTGCGAACGGCCGACAGAGAATGCAGGAATGATCACCTTGCCGCCCCGCTGGAGGACCGCATTGATGGTCTCGTAGAGCCGGGCCTCGGCATCCGATCGCGCCTGCTGGAAGTCGTTGGACCCGCCGTACGTGCTCTCCATGAAGAGCGCTTCGAGTCGGGGGAACTGGTTGATGGCCGGGTTGAAGAGGCGGCTCTTGCTGTAGTTGAAATCGCCGGTGAACGCGATGTTGTACAGGCCGTCGCCGAGATGGAAATGGGCGATCGCCGAGCCGAGGATATGCCCCGCGTTGTGGAACGTGAGCTTGATGTCCGGCGCAATATCGGTCACGCTGCCGTAATTGAGCGTGATGGAGTGGCGGATGTAAGTCTTGACCTCGTTCGAGGAGTAGGGAACTTTCCGGTCTTCCTTATGGATGACATCGAGGTAATCGAGCTGGAGCATCGCCGAGAGGTCGCGGGTCGGGGGAGTCGCGTAGACCGGGCCCTCGTAGCCATATTTGTACAGGAGGGGGATGAGCGCACAGTGATCAAGATGGGCATGCGTGAGGACGACCGCATCAAGCTGCGCGAGCGGGTGAATCTCGGGGACATACAGGTACGGGGTCCCGTTGGAATTGTCCGGTTTCTCCCCGCAGTCGATCAGCACCTTGCTGTCCGGGGTCGAGAGGAGGAACGCTGCGCGGCCGACTTCCCGGCAGCAGCCCAGCATGGTGACCCGTGCCCACTGGTCCTTCTTGGTCCCGGTCTCTTCCTTCCCGGGGATGTCGCGGTGGATCCTGCGCCCGATGGTGCGCAGGAACTGTTTGCGGTCTTCATTGACAGAACGGAGGTACTGCCTCACCTGCTTGACCGTGGTGCTCTCGATAGGGGGGGTGCGGACCACCTTGGGGGTCCACCCGATATGCTTGGTTATCTCCCGGAGCGTGCTGCCGTTCTTGCCGATGACCACGCCGGGTTTTTCCGCCTCGATGAGGACTTCCCCGGTATCGGCATCGAAAAAAATATCGGTGATCCCGGCTGTCTCCGGCACGACAGATTTGATATCATTGTACGCCTTTTCCGGGTCCTCGAGGATCGTCGGCCGTACCACGATCCGTTTGCGCAGGTCGCGGGCCAGGATCTTGATTAAGTCCGCCTCATCGGCAAACCGTTTCGGGTCGTCAGTATAGATCACGAGCTCGGGTCCTTCGAACTCGACCTGGGTTACCGTGATGCCGCGGGGCACCTTATCGTTGATCTTGTCTTTGAGCTCTTTGAGTCGTTCTTCAATCTGCATAAAAAAGTCGTCCTAAAAAAAGTCAGGCAGGAGTTTTGGCAAGATATTTCTTGAGGTTATCCTCGCTGAGCTCCTGATACTTGTCTTTTGTGATCACAACAACATGGATCCCTTCCCCGGACCCTGCATCGCGTTTCATGGCGGATTTCAGCCCGCGGACAGCGAGGTCGATCGCTTCGTCCTCGGTCATGCCGGGGCGGAACCGGTCCTCGAGCACACCGTAGGCCATGGGGGAACCGGAACCGGTGGCGACGATCTCTTCTTCCCTGGTGGCCCCGCCCATCGCATCGACCGAGTATACGCTCGGCCCGTTCTCGTCGATGCCACCGACGAGGAGCTGGACGTAATACGGGAAGTAGCGGTTCTGGTTGAGGTAATTCGAGAGCAGCGTGGCCGTCGCGCCGACGGTGATCGGGCGGGACCTGCGGATCTGGTAGAGGCTGCACTCTACGGTCAGGATGCGTGCGAGCTGCTGGGCATCGCCGACACCGCCGGCGGTTGTCATGCCGATCCGGTCTGCGACCCGGTATACCTTTTTCGCCTTCTTGCTGGCGATCATGTAGCCCATGGTCGCCCTCTTCTCGGTTGCGAGGATTACTCCTCCGGCAAAGACGATGCCGATGGTTGTCGTCCCCTTCATGGACTCCTGTAACTGTTCAGGCATATTAACACCGTAAAAACAAATGAACGCCAAAAATTATTAAAAGCGCTTAAAGTATTAGATGATATTGGGAAATTTAAAGGTTGTTATTCCGGATCTTCTCGGCAGAATGCCCGGATAAGCTCCCGGTCATACAACATGCCGACCAGCTTCTTGTCGCCGTTCACGACCGGCAGCTGGTCGACCCTTGATCTGCGCATCTTGAGGGCGCATTCGCTCACTTCGGCATTCGCCGGCACGGACACGACGTTCCTGACCATCGCGAGTTTGACCGGGCGGTTGGGGAGCTGCACCTTGGAGATGCCGAAGCTGATGGTATGGTTGTCCCGGATGCTCTCCCAGGTCCATTCATCGTCAACAGTGCCGTTCGAGAAATCGCTCACCCCGACCGAGTCCTCGATGGACGAGTTCCTGATCAGGTCGCGCTCGGATATCATGCCCTGCAGCCTGTTCTCCGCGTCGAGGATCGGGATGGCATCCACACCTGAGATCTCCATGACGCGCCCGACCACCGGGAGGGGGGTCTCTTCCCAGAGCGCAAAGGTCCTGCTGGTATAGTTCTCCTTGATCTCGTCCTTGACCTTGAGCTGGGCAAGGGCATGGATGATATCGGCAACCGAAAGGAGGCCGATGAGGATCCCGTCTTCTACAACGGGAAGGCGCCGGATGCGGCGGGTGACCAGGAGGCGTGCTGCTTCCCGGATCTCCATATCGGGTTCGATGACGACCGGCTTTGCCGTCATCAGCAGGCCGAGCTGGGTCTCCTCGGGTTTGCGGAGCAGGTCTTTCCGTGTGATGATCCCGACGATCTTCCTGTTCTTGATGACCGGGACACCGGAGATCCCCGTCCGCTTGAGTATCTTCAGGACATCGTCGCGGTTCCCCGGGATCTCGACGTGGACCACGTCGGATGTCATAAAGTTCCTTACAATCATGTCTGTTATGATCTCACCACCAGGGTCGAAACCTTGCTATGGGTGACAATAAACGTGCTGGCACTCCCGATGAGCAACCGGTCGGTCTGGCTCTTGCCGTGGGAGCCGACCACGATAAGGTCGGCCTTTATCTTTTCTGCAAGGGTCACAACCTCATTGCCGGCATGACCGAATTTCAGGTGCGTGGTGAGTGCCAGGCCGTCATCCTTTGCCTCGGCCTTTGCTTTCGCCAGGACGGATTCACCCTCTTTCTGGAGTACATTGTACATCAGTTCCACGGTATTGTCCGTGGGGAGGGATGCGAAAAGGCCGGTCTCCACAACATATGCGGCATGGATCTGTGCGTTCCCGGCCTGTGCAAGCTCTGTGGCGCGGGTAAATGCGCGCTGGCCTGCCTCCGAGCCGTCCAGTGCGACTAGGATATTAGTAAACACCGGTATCACCAAAAACAAACATGCCTCTTTTATTGGATTTACGAATTAAAAACGTTATTGCCGAAAACGGCAAAATCCACCCGTTTCACAAGCGTTGTGAGCGGATCGCGCGAGAAGTGCAGGGAAGAACGCCTGGGATCGATGACTACCAGGTTCGCCCTCGCCCCAACCCGGATAAAAAACGGTGAGCCGGTCATTTCAGAACCGCGGATCGCAGCCCGGAGCAGGCAAGACGGCTCCACACCGTAGACCGTTGAGGCAAACGACAGTTCGGACGGCATATCCGGGGCGACGAACATCACGTTGTCGGTACCGAGATAGATCCTGCAGCCGAGTTCCTCCATCAGGGCAAGCGGGGGGTGCCGGCAGGATGATGCAACCTTGAGCGTCCAGTTGGAGCGGGGACAGACAACAACAGGGATTCCTTTTTCAGCGCACTGCCTTATCTGGCCTTTCGTCGCATGGGTCGCATGGATGATGAGGTCCGGGTCGAACGAGAGTGCCAGGTCCACATCGTCCTTGTCCCGTTCACCGGCATGGAACGCCACTTTCTTCCCGGCCCGGCGTGCTTCTGCCACGAGATGTTCCGTGTCGGGTACATCCCTGGCGCTGCTGATCCCCAGCCCCTCGGCCACCGTCTCCCCGCCGCCGCGCCCGAAAATGCAGGTCCGGAACGGGAGCCCCCGGACGGATTCGCGCAGGGCCGCAACCCCCCCGGTGCCGCCTTCCCGGAAATCCGCACACCCGGCGGTCCCCCCGGCAATCATCCCGCGGATACTGGACCGCATCCCGGCAACGAGATCGTCCCGCGTGGCGGCCGCCAGCAGCCGGTGCTTCAGCCCGTCCGGCGGTGTGACCAGCGCAGCAAGATCTCCCCCGGCACCACAGTCCATGGCGATGGTATCGCCAAGGTGCGTATGGGCATTGAAAAATGCCGGGCAGACCCAGACTTCCGGGACGTTCCGGTTCTCCTCGACCGCCGTGATGGTCCCGTCCTCGATAAAAATATCCACCCGGGAGGGTAAGAGATCCTCCCCGACCAGTGCCAGTCCGGACACCTGCTGCTGCGTCTTTTTCATACGGCGTAACTCTCCTTTATATATCGAGAAATGAAATATATTTGCATGGCAAAGAAGCAAGGCGGGAGATTACTCTCCTCAGCAGGTCTCGTCAACTACTATGAGAGCGAGGACCGGCGGGCTGTCCATATCAGCCCCATAACCGTCATGGCCGTCGCCGCGGCGTTCGGCATCTTCATCCTCATCCTGAATATCGTCTACTGACACCACTCTTTTTTCAGCACGCGTTTTGTGATATCCTCGTTGTTCGTAAAATACAGGTTGTCGTGACCGGTCCATTTCGGGCAGTTGCGGAAGACGACTGCAGGGACACCATTGTTGCTCTCCCCCATCACGAAGTTGGCAAACCCGGCGATCTCGTCGACGACCGCCTCCTCGGTAATCTTGAGCACGTGCCCGAACAGGTCAGTGTCGCCCCGGAAGTCCCGTATTGCCGGAAAACCGCTCCACCCGATGGCGTTGCCGGTCTGGCCGCGGCGGAATGACCTCCCGCAGGTGTCGGTGATGATCACGCCGGTATCCGCACCGGCGATCGAACGGATTTCAGCCCGTACTTCGTCTGCGGCTTTCATGGGATCCGGAGGGAGGAAGATGACCATGCCGTCCTCGATATTGCTCTGGTCCACCCCGGCTCTCACGCCGACATGCCCGAACGCGAGTTCGGAGAGGATGAAGGGGTGCTCCATGATGATGTCCGTGGACGCGTCCAGCACGGCCTGGACAAAACGCGGGTCCTCGCCGTTCAGGTTCCCCAGCCGCACGGCCCGCTCTGAAGGGGTGATGGCGGAGAGCAGTTTTGTGTACCCCCGGGCCTTGGAATAGATGGTCGATGCGATGCAGAGGATATCGTTGTCCCGCACCGGCACGCGTTCACCGATCATTGCTGCAATGTTATCGCCCGCATGGATGAGCGGCAGCCCCTGCACACCCATGACCTGTATGTGTTCCATAGTCACATCTCTATGAATGATCGCCCGATATAGCGGTTTCGGATCGCGTACGCGGATAGTTCATGGCAGCACGTTGCTATTATCATGATACTGTGATCGATGACGATCCGGATAAATGCCGGCATTCGTTGTCTTCCCACTCGGCGTATCCGGGCCTCCGCCTCTTTTACTCCATCCGAGATATCGGGCCTGCGCGATGCCCGGGCGCGAAGCGAATTCATTATCACGGTATTAATAAATCGGTTCTGTTGAAATCCTCAGAGAAACAAGCAGTCGCTCTTGGGGATGTCGACATGACAAAATCATGGAGACAAGAGAAGAACGCATCAGCGTTCTTCGAATCGCAAAAGACTGCTCTTCCCGATGGGAAGAACAGGCTGGAGAATGCCGCATCTCATCAGAGATGTGGCAGAGGGAGTTTGGAAAAACTCCTTCTTGTCGAAAGTCATCAGACTTGAGACAGGAGAATGCTTCAGTGTCGTCGGACCTGAAGCAGGAGAAGAAGAATCTTCTCCTGACCGCAGGTCTTCGATCGAACCCGGGGGGTTCTTCGACTCTCCGAAGAGGTTCAACAGGACCTCGAGGATAAGAAGAACTCATCAGAGTTCTTCGACTTGTCGAATCTCAAAAGAGATGAGACATCAGAAGAACGCGGAAGCGTTCTTCGACGTGAGAGAGGGGGTCACTCTCCCAACCGCAGCAGAGTATAAGCAAATGATCAGAAAAAGAGGGCTTCAACAAAGCCAGTAAATCTGATCCCCGGATATTTTTGGAGTGATAGCAAACATTTTTTGGTTTACCCGTGAACATGGTATCCATGAGCGGGGATACCGGGCTTGAACTTTCGCCAAAGAAAGTTGAATATATCAAATTCATGAACGGGAAGAACAGTCCTGTGAAGACGAATGACCTGGCCGCCGGTTTTGGCGTGGACCCTTCCACCATCACAAAAACCATTGTTGAACTTGCCGGTGAAGGACTTCTGGTTTACACGCCGTATTACGGGGTTTCTCTCTCAGAGAAAGGAAAGATCACGGCAGAATTCCTGATAAAAAGACACAGGATTCTCGCGCTGGCGCTGACGCATTTTGGTCTTTCGCATGAACAGGCCTGTATTGAGGTCTCGAGGTTCGAGAGTTTCGTCTCGAAGGATGCCATCGACCGGATGTGCAGGGCCATGGGACATCCGAACCGGGGTGTATGCGGGGATATAACGCATGATGACGGCTGCCTCGGGTAACAAGGGCGGGAACCTGAACCTCTGTCCGGCGGAATCGATTACACCCGCTCTCTCCGGGCGGCCGCAGGTGGCATTCTGAAAAATTCCTTCGGATGCGTTTTTGGCCAACCCTGAAAGAACATGAAAGAAAAATTTGGGAACTGTCCAAAATTCTCATAACTTTTATATGGACACCCAGCGAAGCAGATTTGCAGAAAAGAGACGGGTGTCAAGCGATGGATTGTGGTCCGGATGGTACAAAGACACTATAAATCGGTTCTGCCGATCGCGGCTCTGGCAATCATTCTTGTGCTCGTCGCAGCAACCGGCTGCATGAGCAGCTCACCGGAACCTAATCAACCGGGTGCGGCACCCGCAAATACTACCACGGCAGGTTCATCGACCGGCGTCTCAGGATCAGCCCAAGCTACCGGTTCAGGAAACGGATTGCCGGTAATCACATCGTTCCGCCCGTTCACGCTCCTCGTCGCACCCGTTGGCGGGGATCATATCACCATCACCCAGATACTTCCTCCCGGGGCCGATCCCCATGACTATGAGCCGACACCGGACGATGCAGTAGCTCTGAAAAACGGGAAGATCTTCTTCTATGACGGGCCGTTTCTCGAACCCTGGGCAGCAACCCTTGCAGATTCGACAAACCCTGACATACACCTTGCAACCTTTGCCGATGCCATCCCGGGACCTGTCTATGACCAGATGAAAAGCCGGTACGCGGACTTCCCGAACCTGACCCAGGACCCGCATCTCTGGTTATCGCCGCAGCTGGCAGAGTATTATGTACCCTACGCAGCCCGACAACTATCAAAAGCAGACCCGGAAAATGCGACCGATTACCAGAATAATGCTGCAGCATTTGAAAAACGGCTGAAACAGCTCGACTCCGACTACAAGGCAGGGCTCTCGAACTGCACCACCAGGACGTTCCTGAGCTCACACGCCTTCCTTGACTATACTGCGGCGGCGTACAACCTGACACCGATCTCCATTGCCGGGATGAGTCCCGACGCGGAACCATCCATTCGGCAGATGGCGGCCATCGTCAGCGAGGCAAAGGAACAGCATGTCAGAGGAGCCCTCGCGGAACCGGATGAAGCTGAAGACCTGAGTAAATCCGTATCTGCCGAAC
>Ga0074046_10005486_pt1 | contig 10132 bp, 9 predicted proteins | sample BogForMeECP23OM3_FD_94441 | JGI IMG/M metagenome (GOLD analysis project Ga0074046, IMG submission 94441) | Bog forest soil microbial communities from Calvert Island, British Columbia, Canada - Bog Forest MetaG ECP23OM3 | ecosystem: Environmental > Terrestrial > Soil > Wetlands ...
CCCTTTCAATGCAGGGTCTGATTCGGGTCTTGCTCCCTTGCTCCCTGCCGGGGCCCCCGGCGGGCGATTTGTGCCCGCTGGGGTGGCTTGCTCCCCCGCTCCCTCTCCTGCAGGGGTGACGGAGACCGCGAAGCGGGACTTCATGGCGAGCGAGTTGATGTGGCCTTCGGCGAGTTTGGCGAGTTTTTGCGCGGCGGCCTTGCGCTCAGCAGTGAGCGCGGAGGCGGCTAGCTTGTAATCCGAGGCCGCTTGTTCGAGCGCGGCACGAAGTGCCTTGAGGATCTCGTCGCGGTCTTCGACCTCAGAAAGTTTGCGGGCAACGTCTTCGCCAAAGGCAATGACCTCGGCCACGGAATTCCCGTATTTCCTTTTGAGGCGATCGAGAAGCGCGAGGCGGTCTTCGATTTCAGCCAGTCTCTCCGGGGCCGCGTTGATGCCTTCGGCGTAGTCGCGCAGGGAAGCGGCGACGTCGGAGAGTGTGGCGCGGGCGGAGTTGAGCTGCTGCGCGGGTTCGGCCCAGCGGGCGTCGTAGCGGGCGAGCTCCTCGACATTACGGATAGCGGATTTTAGAGCGGCCTCGGCCGACGCGCTGCCCTCGTAGAGCTCGTCGAAGGCGCCGAGTGCGGCAGCGTAGAGTTTCTCGGCGTTGGCGAGGACGCGCTTTTCGGTTTCGAGGGCTTCGTCTTCGCCGGGCTGCAGGCGAGCCTGCTCGATCTCGTTGCGCTGATAGGTCCACAGGTCGACCATGCGGAGGCGGTCCTGCTCGCCCTGAAGGAGATCATTCAATTTGTCCTGGGCGGCGCGCCAGCGAGCAAAAGCCTCGGCGGCAGCGTCTAAGGAAATGCCGGCGAAGCGATCGAGGAGGATGCGCTGCTGGGTGGGATCGAAACTCGAAAGCGTCTCAGTTTGCGCGTGGACGAGGGCGAGCTCCGGAGCGAGGTGCTTGAGGACCTGTACGGTGGCGGGCTGGTTGTTGACGAAGACGCGGCCCTTGCCGGTAGAGAGGATTTCGCGGCGCAGGATAATGTCGTTGGCTTCAGCGTCGATGCCGTTGGCCTCGAGAATGGCTTCTGCGCCGGGAGTGGATTCGAAGACGCAGGAGACGACGGCCTTGTCAGCGCCGTGGCGGACCACGTCGGCGGAGGACTTGCCGCCCATGAGAAGTGCAAGCGCGTCTACAAGGATGGACTTGCCTGCGCCGGTTTCGCCGGTGAGTAGATTGAGGCCGGAGCCGAATGAGGCAATGGCGTGATCAATGACGGCGTAGTTTTCAGCGCGGAGTTCGACGAGCATTTTTTCCTTTTTTCTTGGTCCTGGACGAGAGTTTGCGGATTAATCCGAGCGCAGCATAGCACGAATGGCGGCGCGAAAGGGCAAAGGATTGAGGGGCGGAGGGCGATTGGAGGCACCCAAAGGGTCACTTGGGCGCGGGGAACGGGGTCTGATACCGTGGAAGTTGAGGTGAAGGGCAATTCTTACGGCAGCGATGGCATTGGTTTTTCAGGGGGATGGTGGCGCGGGGGCGCCGCAGCCGAGCCAGGGTTTAAGCGCACTGGCCGAGATGATGAGCAACATCGGGCCGATCGCGATCGGCGTTCTGGTGCTTCTGCTGCTGGCCAGCCTCTACTCATGGACGGTGATTTTCGGCAAGATGTCGGCGTTCAGCAAGGCCACGACACAGAGCCGGAAGTTTATCCGCGCGTTCCGCAAGTCGACGAGGCTGCAGGAGATTGCGGCGTTCGCCGGCGAATACAGCGCCAGCCCGCTGGCACAGGTGTTTGAGGACGTATACGAGACGTACAAGCGGGTGACGGGCGGGTCGGGACCGCCGCGCAACATGGCTCCGCTGGAGCGCACGGCGCAGACCGCGGCCAGCGAAGCAGTGACGGCGCTGGAGCGACGCATGACGTGGCTGGCGACCATTGGAAGCACCAGCCCGTTTGTGGGACTGTTCGGGACGGTAATGGGCGTGGTGGACGCCTTCCACGGAATTGGTGTGGCGGGCGGCGGGTCGCTGAAGGCGGTGGCCCCGGGCATTGCCGAGGCGCTGATTACTACGGCGGCGGGACTTTTTGTGGCCGTTCCGGCGGTGGTGGCCTACAACCAGTTCACGGCGCGCATCAAGGTTTTTGCCGCGGCCATCGATGATTTTTGCCGGGAGCTGCTGAACTCGCTCGAAGAGATTCCGGTGAGGACGCAGACACCGCCGCGGGCGGCGAGCGAGCGAAGCGAGCGGAGTTAGAAGACGACCCGAGCCAGATTTTGGTGGGATGAGGATTGTGCGATCCCCGGTCCCCAAATGCGAGGGACCGGGGGCACCCACATTGTTGGCGGGGCAGGATTTTTGGAGAGTTAAGACGTGGCATTCACGACCATGAACGGACAAACGCGCACGTCGCTGGCGGAGATCAACATCACGCCGCTGGTGGACGTGGTGCTGGTGCTGCTGGTGATCTTCATGATCACCGAGCCGGTGCTGCAGTCGGGGATTGAAGTGAATGTGCCGAAGACGCGGACCGTGAAAGAGATTACCGAGCAGCGCATGGTGGTGACGATCGACCGCGACGACAATATTTTCCTGAACGATCAGCCGGTAAACATCCACGATCTGCCGGGGAAGCTCCACCAGGCAGGCGTGGATCCTGCGCACCAGTCGATTTATCTGCGCAGCGACGAGCGGGTATCGTTTGGGAATTTTGCCAGCGTAATGGATGCGGTGAAGCAGTCGGGAATTACCAATGTGTCGATTGTGACGCAGCCGCTGGATACGAAGGGATCGGGGAATTAGCGGAGCTAGCCTCCCACCCTTTCCGCAAAGAGCGCAGAAAGGATGGGGCACGGGACTTTTGAGCGGAGTTGGCGGCGTTCGGTACGGCGCCTAAGCATGAGCGGCATTCTGGACATTAGCGATCACCTGGAGCGGGAACTGACGCCGGAGCCGATTGCGGGACCGGCGGCGGGAGCGCTGGGGCTGCATCTCGCGGTAGCCGGTCTCCTGTTGAGTTACGCCTGGATGCTGGGGCTGTTTCATCACAATTTCTGGGGCAGTCCGGGCGCCGGCGGAACCATCCAGGTGAACCTGACCAGCACTCTGCCACTAAAATCCGATGAAGTAAACCAGAACGTGCTGGCCACGGAGACGCCGAGCAAAGCGCCGGCCCCGCCCAGCCCCAAGGAAAAGCAGCGCGTCGACGAAACGGCGATTCCGATTGTGGGCAAGAAATTGAAGCCCCAGCAAATGAACACGCCGAAGACGCAACAACATCAACCGACGCCGCGGCAGAACCAGGCGCAATACGGCGAGCAGTCGGGATCGGTGATGCCGCACCAGGTGCAGCCGGGCACCATCGGCCAGACCACGGTGGGCGACAACAATTTTGCCAGTATGTACCCCTGGTACGTGCAAGGCATCAACAACGCCGTAAGCGGCAAGTGGAACAAGTACGAAGTGAATCCGGCCACGCCCAAGGGAGCGCGCGCCTACGTGGTCTTCACGATTCACCGCGACGGGAGTGTAGGCGACGTGAAGACGGACCAAGCCAGCGGCAGCCCCACGCTGGACAACTCGTGCCTGCGCGCGGTGCAGCGCGTGGAGTCGCTTGCCTCTCTGCCGCCGCAATATAATCAAAGCACGTTGAAGGTTTCGTTCTACTGCGAGTATTGAAAGTCAGGTTTCTCGCGTTTTTCAATGACTCTGCGGCTTAAAAACGGCATCTAATGAATAAGCGGTGTTCGGCGGCCTCAAAAAAGACCCCGTTCCTGGGCGTGCGCAACACCATCCCTGACTTCGAGGAAGGACTGCACATCGCATGAAAGCAGTTTTGAGGGTTTTGCCCCTGTTCGTGCTTTCCTTGGCGTATTTTCCTGGCGTCCAAGCTACGGCCCAGGACTGGGTTCGCACCGGAACGAACCTAGGCACTCAGCATATTCGCCTGGCAGCCGCGGATTTCAAGCCGGTGGGTAGCGATCCCCAGACGCCGGTGCTGAAGAACGTCTTCGACACCACCCTTTTCAACGATCTGACCAACGCCGGTATCTTCGATATGGTGTCAAAGAGCCTGGCGCCGCAGGCCATGCCGGGCTCGCCGCAGGAGCTGGTGCCGGCACAGTGGTCGGCGCAGCCGGCCAACGCTTCGATGGTGGCGTTAGGCGCGCTTTCCGCAGACAACGGGCGCCTTGTGGTGTATGGCTGGCTGATGGATCCAACCACCGCGGGCAGCCCGCCGGTACTGGCCCGGCAGTATAACGAGACGGCGAGCGAAGACATGGCGCGCACGGTGGCGCATCGCTTCGCCGACGACATCATCTCCCGGCTGGGCGGCGGCATCAACGGCATCGCCGAGACCAAGATCTATTTTGTGAGCAACCGCACGGGATCGAAGGAAATCTGGGTGATGGATTATGACGGCGCCAATCAACACGCCGTCACGCACCTGGGCACGGTTTCAATGTCACCGCGCGTCTCGCCCGATGGTTCGCGGGTTGCCTTTTCTTCGTTGGAAAACCAAGGCTGGGCGATCCGGATGTTCTCGCTCGACCTGGGGCGCACGGTGAGTTTTCCGGCTGGCACGGCGGGAGGCAGCAACCTGTCGCCGGCGTGGTCGGCGGATGGGACGAAACTGGCATTTTCCTCGGCGCGATCCGGGCATCCGGAGATCTGGGCAGCGGATGTCGGCGGCGGCAATCTGCACCAGATGACTTCATTCGGAGCGGATGTGTCGCCGGTGTGGAACCCGCGCACGGGAGCCCAGCTGGCCTTTGTGAGCGGACGCACCGGGGAGCCGCAGATCTATGTGATGGACCAGGATGGCGGCAATGTGCAGCGCATGACCGACAGCGGCTATGCAATCTCGCCCTCGTGGTCGTCCAACGGCGGCATGCTGGCCTTCAGTTGGAACCGCAAGTACGGTCCCGGCGATCCCGGCGGGCAAGACATCTACGTGATGGACATTGCCAGCAAGAGATGGCTACAGGCCACGCACGAGGCGGGAAACAACGACTTTCCGTCGTGGTCGCCGGATGGGCGGCACATCGTATTCCAGCGCGAAATCAACCACCGCACGCAGATCTGGTCGATGCTGTCGGATGGGACGGAGCAGCATCAGCTCACCTTCAGCGGCGACAACTCGATGCCGAACTGGAGCTGGAAATGAGGAGTAGCGGGGCCGACGGGCTTGGCGGAGAATGTGCGGGGCAGGAGACCCCGCACGACAGCCGGTCTCCCACCCCAGCGGGCCTACGCACCAAGAGCAACCGGTATCCGGCGCAATGAACTATGATCTTATCGGTGTTCAAATCGAATGGCGGCAAGCGCGGCGATACGCAGCCGAATTGCCTGAAACATTGACTCGAGTTTCTTGAGTAAAGGAGAACTCCCTTGAAGCTACGGAATGGTTTTTTGGCGTCTGCCTTCCTTTTAGTTGCCTTGACCGCTGTCTCTGGCTGCAAAAAGAGCAAGCCCCTGCCGCCGCCGGCAGAGACGGCTCCGCCCGCGACGGCGCCCACCCCCACCGCTACGCTGACCGCGACCCCGACCGTGATCTCGGCTGGCGACCAGGTCCAATTGACCTGGCGAACCACCGACGCTACCTCGGTCACGATTGACGGGCTCGGCGACGTTCCTTCGGTGGGCGTGAGGACGGTGACCCCGCCGGCGTCGACCACTTATCACCTGGTGGCGCGCGGCGAGGGAGGCTCGGCAGACGCTTCAGCGCGCGTGACTGTGAATTCGCCGCCGGCGATCGAGACCCCTGCGACCTCGATGACCGAGGAACAGGAGTTCAAGGCGCACGTGCAGGACATCTTCTTCGACTACGACAACTACGACATCCGCACGGACGCGCAGTCCACGCTGGCCAAGGACGCCGATTTCCTGCTGCAGCACCCCAACATCAAGGTCGTGATCGGCGGCTACTGCGACGAGCGCGGATCGAACGAGTACAACATCGTGCTGGGCCAAAACCGCGCGCAGTCGACCAAGACCGCGCTGGTGACAGCCGGCGTGGCAGCCGACCGCATCCGCGTGATCAGCTATGGCAAGGAGAAGCCGTTCTGCACGGATTCGACCGAGGAGTGCTGGCAGTTGAACCGCAGAGCGGGATTCACGATTGATCGGTAAGACAGAACGAGTGTGAGTGTGAAGTGTGAGTGTGGGCCGATCACACCACACCCACACTCACGATCGCACTCACACTCACACTTCGCACTCACACTCGTTCTAAGGAAGGTCGAGCATGCACATTTCAGGCGTCACTCGCAATCGGCTGCTTGCCGCAGCGGTCTTGAGTTTTGTCTTTCTTCCCTCCGCGCCGCGCGCGCACGCGGTCTCAAAGGAAATCGTGGAACTGCAAACGCAGGTGCAGCAACTGCTGGATCAGGTGCAGCGGTTGCAGTCCACGCTGGACACGAAGATGGGCGTGCTGCAGCATCTGGCAGAGCAGACGGCCGACGAAGCCAACCAGATGACCACCGCCGTGAGTGCGCTGCAGCAGAAGCTGAATACGCAGAGTGACGCGGCCGGCGGCAAGCTGGATACCATGTCAGGGCAGGTGCAGTCGCTGAACGATTCGGTGGATGAATTGAAGGCACGCATCGCCAAGCTGGACAAGTCTGTGCAGGATCTGCAAACCCAGTTGCAGAACATGCAGGCTCCGCCGGCGCAAGCGCAGCCCGGCGGCGCGGGCCCGATGCCTGGTGCACCGGGGGCAAACGGCACAGCGCCGGGTACGCCGAGTGCGCAGCAGGCGCCGCCGCTGCAGGAAACACTGCAGGCGGGCGTGCGCGACTACAACGCGGGACGGTACGACGTGGCTCTGGGCGAGTTCCAGAGCGTGGTGCAGTCCTATCCGCTCGACGATCTGGCCGGGACAGCGCAGTTCTACCTGGGCGAAATTGCCTACCAGCAGAAGGACTACGCCACTGCAATTAAGTCTTATAACGCGGTGCTGGAGGGATTCAGCGGCAATGCCAAGGCCCCCGCGGCGCAACTGCACAAGGGCTATGCTTTGCTGGCGGAGAACAAAAAAGACGCGGGGATTCATGAGCTGCGCTCGCTCGTCCAGCGGTACCCGCAGACCCCGGAGGCACACGCGGCGCGCAGCAAGCTGAACGGGCTGGGCGTGAAGATTACGGCGGCGCATTGAGAATGCAGCCTGTAGCCGGTCGCTTGTAGCCCGTAGCTTGAGATTTCAAAACTTGAAAAGATTAGCCCCGCCGAAGGCGGGGTTTTTTGTTGGGGCTCGTGCGATCCCACCCTTTCCGCATAGAACGCGGAAAGGATGGAGCACCGAGCTTTCAGAGCGAGGTTGGCGGGGTGTACGCGGGTCTGGAGACCCGCGCTACAGCCGGTCCGGGGACCAGCGGTCAGGATTACAATTCCGCGCTCAGCTCTGCGCGGGGGCGGGGGCGGCCGGTGTGGTATCGGCGGGAGCAGCCTCCGATGGAGCAGGGTCGGCGGCAGCGCTGGCGGCGGCAGCCTTCGCCACGCTCTTGTTGTGGCGCACGTCATCGCCCTGAATCCAGAAGATGACGTCCTCGGCGATGTTGGTGGCGTGATCGGCGACGCGCTCGAGGCTGCGGGAAATCATGAGAGCGTTCAGGGCCTGGGGCGCCAGATGGCTGCTCTCTTCCATCACCTTGGTCAGGGTTTTGTAGGAAGAGCGGTTCATCTGATCGACGGCGTCGTCCATGGTCAGCACGGTGCGCGCCAGCTCGGCATCGCCCTCGATGAAGGCTTGCAGGCTCCTGCGCACCATATCGGCGGACATGGAGGCCATGCGCGGGATGTCGACGGGCAGATCCACAGCGCCCATGCGATCCATATGGCGGACGCGGTCGGAGATGCTTTTGGCGGCGTCGCCCACGCGCTCCAGATCGGCGTTGATCTTGATCACGCTGAGGATGAAGCGGAGGTCGATCGCCATGGGCTGCTCCATGGCGAGCAGGTCGAGAGCGGTCTGGTCGATGTCGCGCTCCATGCGGTTGATGGCGATTTCGCTGCGGCTGACGAGGTCGCAGATGGAGAGGTCGCGCGTGCGGTAAGCCTCAATGGCGCGCTGAATGGCCTGCTCGGCAAGGCCGGCCATGACCAGGAGATTTTCTTTCAGGTCTTCGAGGCTCTGTTGAAAGCGAATGCGTGTCATCCGAACCTGCCCGTAATGTAATCCTCCGTGCGCTTGTCAGAAGGATTGGTAAAGATTTTGTGGGTCGAGTCGTACTCGACCATGCGGCCGTTGAGGAAGAATCCTGTGTTTTCCGCCACGCGGGCTGCCTGTTGCATATTATGCGTCACAATCACGATGGTGTACTGTGCTTTCAGCTGAAAAATCAGGTCCTCGATTTTCGAAGTGGAAACGGGGTCCAAAGCCGAACAAGGCTCGTCCATCAACAGGACTTCAGGGTCGACAGCGAGAGCGCGGGCGATGCAGAGGCGCTGCTGCTGGCCGCCGGAGAGGCTGGCGCCGGATTTCTTCTTCAGCTCGTCCTTGACCTCGTCCCACAACGCCGAGTTCTTGAGCGATTTCTCGACGGTTTCGTCGAGGTGTTTGTGGTCGGCGTACCCGTTGAGCTTGAGGCCGGCGGCCACGTTGTCGTAAATCGACATGGTGGGAAAAGGATTAGGACGTTGAAACACCATGCCCACACGGCGGCGAATTTCAACGGGCTTGGCGTCGGCGTAGATGTCGAGGTCGCCGATGCGCACGGTCCCGGTGGCGCGGGCGATGGGATTGGTTTCGTGCATGCGGTTGAGACAACGGACAAAGGTGCTCTTGCCGCAGCCGGACGGCCCAATCAGCGCCGTAGCGTGGTTGCCCGGCATCTTGAGATTGATGTCCTGTAGGCTGTGATTGGTTCCGTACCACGCATTCAGGTTGATTACTTCGATGCCGACGCCCACGTGCGGATTTCTCCTTCTGGTGCCTGTCGATTGCCCTTGGGCGTGCCCGAGGGGCGAAGCTGGCCACACAAACTTGCGGCAAACGCCAAGGCGCGTTGCCGGTTAACTGTTGCCCTTAAGGACGCCGCGGCTGGTAACGTAACGCACCAGCGAAACGGCGAGCACGATGAGCGCGATGAGCACCAAGGCTCCCGCCCAGGCCATGCGACGCTGATCCTCGTAGGGAGAGTTGGCGTAGATAAAAATCTGCAGCGGCAGCGCGGCGATGGGCTCATTCAGGCTGGTGCTCCAGAACTGATTGCCCAGGGCCGTGAAGAGCAGCGGCGCGGTTTCTCCGGCGACGCGCGCGAAGGCCAGCATACAACCGGTGATGATGCCGGGCGAAGCCGTCTTGACGGTGATGGAAAGCACGGAGCGCCAGTTGGGCACGCCGAGGCCGAGAGCGGCTTCGCGCACCGCGTGCGGCACCATGAGCAGCATTTCCTCGGTGCTGCGGCACACCGTGGGGATCATCATGATGCCCAGCGCAACGCCGCCGGAGAGCGCGGAGAAGTGACCGAGGAAAGGCAGAAAACTGACATGCGTGGCCACGATGAGGGCGTAGGCGGTGACGCCCATAACAATGGAGGGAACGCCGTTGAGGACGTCGGCGGTGAAGCGCACGGCATTGGCCAGTTTCGTACCGCGGCCAAATTCGGCGAGATAAACGCCGCTGCCGATGCCGATGGGAATGCCGATGACGCTGGCCAGTCCCAACAGGACCGCGGAGCCCATGATGGCATTGGCCATGCCGCCGCCGGTCTCGCCTTCGGGCGCGGGGATCTTGGTGAAGAAGTCCCAGTTGAGCGAACTGACCCCTTTGTAGATTAGCTCGGCGAAAATGACCGCCAGCGGCACAATCACCAGGATGGTGGCGAGGATCGCAAGCACCGTGACGGCTTGGTCGGTAACCGCCCTGAACCTGGACTGCAACGGGTTCGCGCCTGTGCTCATTCTCAATTCCTCATCGCGCCTGCGAGGGCGTGCCGCGGGTAACAGCCCAGACCAGCAACTGGGCAATGGCGTTGACGATGATCGTGACCACGAAGAGCGCCAGACCGATTTCGACCAGGGCGCTGCGATGCAGGTCGCTGGTGGCTTCAGCAAACTCGTTGGCGATCACCGAAGCCATCGATGCGCCGTTGGCGAGAAGCGATTTGTGCACTTCAGGAGTGTTGCCTATAACCATTGTGACGG
>Ga0074046_10005487_pt1 | contig 10131 bp, 7 predicted proteins | sample BogForMeECP23OM3_FD_94441 | JGI IMG/M metagenome (GOLD analysis project Ga0074046, IMG submission 94441) | Bog forest soil microbial communities from Calvert Island, British Columbia, Canada - Bog Forest MetaG ECP23OM3 | ecosystem: Environmental > Terrestrial > Soil > Wetlands ...
GGCACAAAAAGCGGCATAACGTGGATGCGGTAGTAAAGGTCTTCGCGGAAGCGGCGCTCGCGCACCGCCTTCTCGAGGTCCTCATTGGTAGCGCTGATCAGCCGGAAGTCCACCTTGATGGATTTCTTCCCCCCCAGGCGCATCAATGCGTGTTCGTCGAGGACCCGAAGGAGCTTGCTCTGAAGCGGCAAGCTCAATGTCCCGATTTCATCCAGGAAGAGCGTGCCGTGGTGTGCCAGCTCAATCCGCCCTTCCTTGGTAGCAACGGCCCCGGTGAAGGCCCCCTTCTCATACCCGAAAAGCTCGGCCTCCATCAGGGTTTCCGGGAGGGCGGCGCAGTTGACGCTGACGAACGGACGGTCGCGCCGCTGGCTAGCGTCGTGGATAGCGCGTGCCACCAACTCCTTGCCGGAGCCGCTTTCTCCGCGAATCACCACGGTTGTTGAGGTGCGCGCCACCCGCCGGATGGTGTCGAACAAACCTTTCATGGCCTCAGTCGAACCCAGCAGGTCGCCGAGCGCGTCCTTGCGGCGCAGCTCTTCCCGCAGAATCTGGTGCTCTCGCTCGATCTGGAGTTTCTCGATGGCGCGCAGGATGATGATGCGCAGCACATCAGGATCGGCGGGCTTCTGGAAATAGTCGTAAGCGCCGGCGTGCAACACTCGCAGCCCCGTGGATTTGGTAAGGTCCTCGCTGAGGATGATGACTACGGTATCCAGTTCACTCTGTTCCAGCTCCTCGAGAAGCTTCAGGCACTCTCGAGTTCCTTGCGGGGAAGGTTTGAGTTCAAGCAGGAGAACGTCTGGTTGGCGTTCACGGAGCATCTCGTACGCCCCGTCGTAGTCGTTGGCTTCCAGCACTTCAAAGTCGGCCCGCCGGAGCGCGGAAGCGATCTTGGAGCATTCCTCGACGTCGCTCTCGACGATCCCCACTTTCCCTATGGTTTTACCAGGAGGCATGGCAGATGACCCAATAATGTTATGATCCAAACAGCAGCTAGGCGGTGTAAGGCGAGAAAATCTACGCCCCTTTTTTCCGCGCCAGATACATTGTCCGCAAGCCTCCGGGTACTTTCTTCGGGCTCGGCGCGGAGCTCACGTCGGTGAAATCAAAGACCCGTAGGAGTTGAAGCCCCGCCCGGCCGAGATCACGAACGATCTCCCCATGAGGCCAGTGGATTTCTTCGATTCGTTCGCGGTGCCGTTCCCAGAGTCGACCGGCCCGCTGAACGAAAATGGTTATCTCCGTCCAGCCCTTACCGCTGCTTCGGTCATAGCCGCCGCCTTCAGCCGCGAAGAATTCCCTTCCCTGGCCGGCGATCACCCCCTGCGCGATATGTATCTGTGGCCAAAGCTCTTCGTACAGCTTGCGCTGGTGAAGATCGAAGTAGAAGTAGCCGCCGGCCCGCAATGCGCGTGCGACCGCGCGGAACGTTCGCGCAAGATCGGCTCTGTGCGGCAAATGATTGATGACTCCCCATTCGGATGTAATGAGGTCAACCTGCACCGGCAAACGAAACGTTCGCACGTCGGCTCGACTGACCCGCACGTCGAGACCTTCCGCGCGAGCCTTTTCACGCGTGATCCGGCACATCTCGCGAGACAAATCCCGCGCGAGAACTCTCAGGCCACGACGCGCGAATTCGATCGCGGTTACGCCGGTGCCGCACCCGAGTTCACATACTTGCCGCGCTTGCGAGAGGACCGGCTCCAGCAGCCGGTGGCGGGCCGCGTTCCACGTCCGGGGACGTTCCCACACCTCATCGTAGAACTGGCCGATCGCTTCGTACGATGGTGATCGGCGCGCCTTTTTTGGTTTCGTTTGCGGGTGTGGCAATCGCCCTCCCGTGGGCTCTCGTCATACCAACTCTCTACGGCTTCTCCCAGAAGGAAAGCCCGCGCGCTCCTTGGGCTTCCGGTGCAGCACCACGCTAGGAGTGTGCCGTGTCGTGCGACAAAAGTCAAACCATCATGGGCCACCAGTAGATCGTGAACCCTCTATGCCGGCGGAACCAGGTCCCTCTTCCATACACTGCGCAGCACGCCCAGCGCGATGGGTACGGCGCCGGCGAGGATGAAGATCATGTCCCCCGCCATACGCACCCATTCCAGCTTGTGGTAGAGGCCGCCCATCAGGAAGGTCAGGCGCCGTGCGTGCCAGTACCCATTGGCGATCGAGTCCCAAAGCTGAAGAACGCCACCCGGAAACAGGTCGAGAAGGACCATGAGCGCAAGGCCCACGTTAACGCCCCAGAAGCCCACCCGGATGAACTTTTCCGTCCCCTTCCAAACGGCGTCGGACTGCATGGTCCTCAAGCAAAAGACCACAACCGCCAGGGCCAGCATCCCGAAGACGCCAAACAGGGCGGCGTGTCCGTGGTTGGGGGTGAGCGTGGTGCCAATCTCGAAGTAAGAGACGATGGGCAAGTTGATGAGAAAGCCGAAGATGCCTGCGCCGACGAAGTTCCATAGACCGACCGCCATGAGGAAGTAGATGGCCCACTTCTGGTTAGCGGCAAGCTCGCGGCCGCAGGTGGAGCACTGCTGCTTCCTCAGTTTGATGAAATCCCAGGCGTCCAGGGTTAGTAGCGTCAGAGGTACAACCTCCATGGCGGAAAAGCACGCCGCCAAGCCCATGTTGAGTGTTCCCTGCCCGGTGAAATACCAGTGGTGGCCAGTGCCAATGATCCCGCCGCCGAGGTACAGGATGGCGTCGAGGTAGATCAAGCGCGTGGCGGTCCTGGTGCTGACCACGCCCATCTGGTGGAACATGATGGCCACCAGGACTGTGGCGAAGAGTTCGAAGAATCCTTCCACCCAAAGATGGATGATCCAGAAACGCCAATTGTCGATCACCGCGAAGTTGCTGTGGGGGCCGTAGAAGAGGGCAGGTAAGTAAAAGAAGGGAATGGCTACGGCGGCATAGAGAAAGAGCGAGGACAACTCACGCTTGCCAGGACTCTTGATGGCAGGCCTCAAGGCCCGGAACATCAGGAAAAGCCAGAAGAGAAGACCAGCCGCCAGCAGGAGCTGCCAGAAGCGCCCGAGCTCGAGGTACTCGGAGCCTTGGTGCCCAAGCCAGAACCAAAGCTGACCCAGCTTGTCGTTGATGCCCAAGTACTCCCCCACAAAGCTGCCGACGACCACCGCCACCAGGGCGCCAAGGAGAGCGTAAACGCCCGTCTTCTGGCCACTGGGCTCCGTGCCACCCACCCAGGGCGCCAGGAAAAGGCCGCCGCCGACCCAGGCCGTGGCGATCCAGAAAATTGCCAGTTGAAGGTGCCAGGTGCGGGCCAGAGTGAAGGGCAAGAACGGAGCGAGGTCAAAGCCGTAGAAGCCTCCTGGCTCGACGCGGTAGTGGGCGAGCACGCCTCCCAGGAACGATTGTGCCAGGAAGAGGAGCACCACAATGGCGAAGAACCACCCCGTGGCCCATTGGCTAGGCGTCAATGTCAGAGGCATGGGAGGAGAGTGGGTGACGTGGGCGCCCCCGTCACCCTTCCAGCCCAGGTAGTCAAACTTGCCGACCAGGAACAGGATGAGGCCCAGGCCCCCCAAGAGCGTGATCAGACTCAAGGCACTCCAGAGATAAGCCTCCGCGGAGGGCCTGTTACCCACCATGGGCTCATAGGGCCAGTTGTTAGTGTAGGAATAATCTTTACCTGGCCGGTTCGCTGACGCAGCCCAGGCGGCCCAGGCGAAAAAGGCACTCAGCGCCTTCAGCTCCATAGGGCTTTTGATATAGCTGGGAGGGAGGCCAGGGGCGCCGCCTTTCTTGGCGAAGTAGTCGCTCCATTCGGCAATCTGGCTGCGGGATGCCGCCACCTCCCCGGGTGTGAGGAGAAGCGTCCGCGAGGCCGGCTCGTACCGGTTCTCTTTGAGCACCCTCCTCACTTGCGCTGACGCGGCGCTTTGCTCATCCGGCGAAAGCTGTGCGAAGGGTCTGCCGTACTTCTCTACCGAGATCGTATCTCGAGTCACCTCGCTGAGTCTGTGCAGATACTCGGCGCTGTAGTCAGGACCCAGGTAAGCCCCATGGCCCCAAAGGCTCCCGTGCTCCATGAGGCCATACTTGAAAAAAACCTCCTGGCCCTTCTGGATGTCGGCCCCCGTGAACACCACATCTCCCGCCGCATCCACGGCCTTCTCGGGAATGGGCGGGGCGTTCGTGTAGGTCAAGACAGTCACGAACGATAGAACCGAAAAACCACCGATCATGACCAGAATTGCCGAGTGTCGCCACCACGGAGAGAGAGACGTACCACTGCTGGACGTGTCTGCCATTTCATCCCCCCATTTAGTTTCCTGTCAGAATCTCTATTCTGCAGCTTCCCCAGTGGCGCAAGCGATCCAGGCTGCAATTCCCTAGACGATTAATCCCGCGCCGTCTCATCCGACACCCGTTAGGTCGCCGCACATACGTATTGTAAAGGGATGCATTATACACTTACGGAAGGCGGTCTCCTTGCAAAACTCAGGAACAGATTTATTGCAAACAGTGATACGGCGATCATCTCCGTAACTGCCGATAGGGGAAGCCATGACCACGCGGGACGGAAGAAACCTTGATAAGCGAGAATTTCAGAACTGACGCGCAGCATGCATCCAGCGGTCAAGAGCAGAAGGGCCACGAACATCAGCTTGGTGCTGAATAGCGACCTTCCGGCAAAGGCCGGAAGGACTCGCTGGCCGATTGCGAATACCATCGTAGCTAGGAAGCCGGCAGTCAACGCATGACGCGAGGCTCCCCAAATCCCTCGCGGTCTCGTCGCCGAAGCAGCCCAGATACCCAACCCGGCGGCGACCAAAGCCCATACATAGGCAATCCGAACAAAGCTGGGGAAACTGCTATGTGCGCCCCTGACCTTGGGAGGGCGGCCCGGCAATTCCAACAGCCCGAGGGCATGAACGGCAAGCGTGATTCCGGCGAAGAGGAATAGTCCGGCCACCAACGTACTGCTCAAGAATGCTGCCAGCACTCCCAGGGAATTCAGCGCAACGGCCAGCAATAGCACGCGCCCCTTTACGGGCCGCAATCCGAGAAAAGTGGGAAGCCACTTGGCACTGAACCCCCAAACGAAGGGCACCAGAAAGCCCCAGGTCTGGAGCACCAGAAAGCTTTGGTCGAAACCCGCCGGCACTTCGGGGGACGTGCCGGATAGGGCAAGAAACAAAGTGGCCCCGAGGTTGACCAGAAGCGTGAGCAGCAGACCGACTGACCCGGCGATGACGACGAATATCCATTCCTCCAGCTTCTGTTTGCCAGAGCCCTGCGGGCGGTGGCCAGAAATCGTCCGAAAAAAGATTACGAAGGCGGCGAGTTCCAGCGCCGCAGACAGCGGAAGAAGTACGCGCCAATGCCATTGATAAATGTTGGTCAACCAACGCAGGGTAACCCCAGAGGTCCACAATCCCCAGGTGACCCACACAACCGACATCTCAAGGGGGTGGATGCGACGTAACTTGGGAATGGAATAGAAACCGATACCCAAGATGAAGGTTCCGATCCAGCCGAAGATTTGGGCATGACCGTGAGCCTGAATCCATGTTGGCGACACAGAGTTCGCCGCGCGGCGGCTGCTGATCGCCAACAGGTTCCAGACCCCCAGGAATGTTCCTGGAAGCAACATGAAAAACAGCCCGGTGCTGATATAGAGCATCAACAGGCGCGCGAGCGTGGTCTCACGTGCCGCGGTAATCTTAGAGATCTCCGTCGGCGTCAGCGGGCGTTGGGCCTCCTCTTCAGTTTGCGTCAGCAATGCGGACATCAGTTCGATCTCCTGTCAGTGTGCATTCTCGAGAGCAATCGCCCGGGGAAACAGAATGTTGTTTTCAAGGTGGATGTGCTGGTGCAGATCCGCCTCAAATTCCGCCAAAGTCTTGTAGAGGGTCTGATAGCTGACGCAAGCGTCGGGCGGAGCCGTATAACCGTTGCTGGATGCCCGCAGGGCACGCAGCGCGTTGCCAGCGGCTTCATGCTCATGCTCCATCATCGACACCGGGTTTCGTACGGTGCCGAAGGGCGGTGGCAGAATGGGCTCCTTCTGGATAACGGATTCCTCCATCCTTTCCATATACGGGAACAGGACCATCTCCTCTTTCATCATGTGTGTAGTCAGCTCCCGAGCCAAGCCCAGGAAGGTCGCGCGAAGGTCGAAAAGTTCGGGATGGTGCTCTCCGTGGACCGAACAAACCTTATCAAAGAGAGGGCCGAGACGAGCAATCTCTTCACGTGTGTACTTGTGGTGTGTGTCTTTAATGTGGGAAATCAGGTCACCTAATAGCCCTGCTTGCCAATTGCTGTCTTTCGGGGGGGCAGGTCCCGAACGGTGTGCTACTTCCAGCGCGTCCAGCACCTCGTCGATCGGGAGGCTGGCCGCGTGGCAAGCTTGTTCCAGTGTCTGCTTGCCGCCGCAGCAATAGTCGATACCTAGTTTTTCAAAAACTCTCGCGGCGCCCGGTTTTTCCAGCGCCAATTCCCGAACCGTTTTTTCCGTAGTCATGCTCATTGCTTCCTCCTCGCGGGCCAAGGTCCATGCCTTATGGCCACGCTTGATATGTTGATGTTAGGGAAGCAACGGGGGCGTGCCGATGACTTTTGTCACGGCCATTACAATAGGCAGCCTACTTAAGTGAACAGTGTTGAGCCTAGGGGGGACCGGAGTCACTCCGCCGAGTGGAATTCGTCTTCCAGAGCCTTCAGGTTGTAGATGAGGACGTTGCGCCCATCGGTCTTCAGCATTCCTTCGGCCTGCAAGCGGGAGAGATTCCGGGAAACCAACTCGCGTACCGTGCCAATTTGCGCTGCCAACTCCTGGTTAGTGATAGGGAGAGTAACTTCCACACCCTCAGCGGTGCGCTTGCCGGACCTTTGGGCGAGTCGCAAAAGATAGGAAGCAAGCCGGTGGCGCACGGTAGTGAATGACAGTTCTTCAATGATTCCCACCAAGCGCCGAAGGCGCGCGCCTACAACCCGCAAGACCTTAAGAGGAACTTGGGGATGAGCGAGGCAGAGCGCGTGAAAATCCTGCTTGCTCACAAAGAGCAGGGTGACGTCGTCCACCGCGATTGCCGACGCCGGGTACGCTCCTCCATCGAAGACGGGTAGCTCAGCGATAGAACTGCCCGGGCCATCGATACTGAGTACTTGTTCGCGCCCGTTGGGGGAACTCTTGAAAATGCGGACATTGCCGGACTCAACCACATAAAGCCCCGAGCAAGGCTCGCCTTCCCCAAATACGATCTCGCCCGCCGAGTAGTGGCGGGCAACCGTACGCTGGGCAAGAAAACCCAACTCGCTCTCCGTCAGGCCGGAGAAGATGGGGACCTTCGCCAGCGTTTGTGCGGGTTTATTCTTTAGCCTCACGAGTGGCACTAGCGATCCAGGTTGCAATTCCCCAGACGATTAACCCCGCGATAAGGCCTTCCACGACGGCCCCGGCCAACGCTTCCGCCAGTCGCGCCGGTACGTGGCCCTGGGAGGGATCGAAGAAGTGGGTCTTATAAAAGGGCAGGAGGGCGCTCATCACCGTAGCGATGAAGACCCACAGCCTCCATGTCCAACCAAGCACCATCGCCGGGACGAGAAGCTGTCGGCCCCCGGCCAAGCCCAGGAGGGGTCCAACGCCTCCCAAACAGAAAGCGGCAATCAGAATCCCCACCGTGGAGCTCCAAGCGGCAGTGCTCGACGAGGGCAAACCCATCGCCTCCAACCAGTAACGGATAATTACCAGCGCGCCTAAGATCACGCCTGGCCCAACCGTCACTGGCCAGCGCCACAGGAGGTGAACCAAAGCCATGAGGACGAGCACCACAACGAAGAGAACACCAATCTCCATTATGTGCTCAAAGATGTGATGGCCCAAGTGCGCCCAGTTCCCGTAATCGGCGTGTCCCGCAAAATGGCTCCGCTCCAAGCGAAACGCGCCGGAGATCAAGGTGAACAGAATCACCCAGCCTACCGTCCAGGCGGACAACACCAAAGCGGGCAGAGGGAGTTGGGAAAACTTCAGCATCCCTTTTTTCAATGGCGCTATAGCGGCAAGGTATATAGCTGCGAGCATCAAGCCCGCGGTGCTCGAAAGGTAGCGAGTCACCGTTGCGGGCGTACCGGTAACTTCCAACACGAAACGGACAACAACCAACAGGGCAAGAAAAATCAATACACTGTTCAATAAATTCTTGTAGGCCCTCCCGGTCATTGCTTCACTATCCGCAGGCATGGCGCTCCTCCTCTCGAATTTAGTTGTCTTGGGTCGGACGGCACAGATTATGCGGCCTTTCTAGCCGGAAAGCAACTCGATGGAAGTTTGGGTGGTGGCCTAATATGGGATGTAGGGCCGGGGCTTGCCCCGGCCAGGCCGCCCCAAGGGGCGGCCCTACAGTCGAATTAGGATAGTACCGAAGTTTGAATTAGCGTCGCTTCTGCAAAAGCATTGCCCAGTCCAGCCAGCCGGGAGCTTTGGGTGAGGTCCATGCCGGCCCCTCGACCGGCGGTAGCGGCGCCGTTTCTCCCGTGAAAGCGTTGAACCATTTTGCCTCATAGCTCCCCGGCTCCAGCTTGATTGACACGTCACCACCTTTCGGCAGATAGACCGCATAGAGCTCGCCGGGCTTGGCGAGGCAATAGGCGCCGTTGTTCACGAGTTCATCGTGCGGTTCGGTCTTCCACCACTCAAAGCTGCTGAAGAAATCCACCATATGTTCGTAGCCTTCGAGCATCACCATGGTGTCGTCACCCCGCCCGTTGATCCAGCCCCCGCCGGTGTCCGGCCAGATGTTAGTGCCGCGCCGGGCGCTTTCACCGGTGGTTCCGTAGGCGCCTGCCATCGCGATGTCCCAGGCCGTTTGCCGCAAGGTTTCCGCCGAATCTCCCGGCGGTGCCGGCGCCCAGTGGGGATAGTGGTCCTCGTATCCGTACTCTTCGTTCGTTTGCGGGATGATCCGCCCCGTCTTTATTTGGATCTGGCGCTCCTCCAGCATCAAGGCGTGCTGGCGGCGCGACCAGTCCTGGATGGACGTGAATCCGAACCAGTCGGAAGCGCGGTCCTGATGCTCGCGATGCACCGGGTGGCTGGTGGCCAGGTGTTTGTAGGGATCCCAGCTCTCGATCAGGGTCCCCGTCTCGTGTGCCCACTTCTCGTCCCGAAAGCTGTCGAGATCGTCTCCCAGGTCGTAGGTGATATTTGAGAACGCGCTCAACCGTGCCACCGCGTATCGCAGGTACCGTCGCTCGTCCTCGCTGCCTGCTGGTGCTTGGGCATGGTGGGTGGAGATGTCCAGAACCACCGAGATAATCACGTCGCGGTCGCGGGCGAACCGCAGCATGCGTTCCCATTTCTGCCAATAAGGGACATTGAAACGAGTGTAGTCGAGCCCGGGGTGGTCGTAACTCTGGGGCGCCTGCGCAATCCAGGGTCGCAGAAACATCGTGAAGTTCTCGCCGGTCATCACTGGTTCGCCCCAGAACATGTTCGCGGCCCCCGAAAGCAGCACCCGAATTCGGTTCACTTTGAGCCGGTGAAGGCGCTCGAGGCTGTTGTTGATGATCCGCTCGTCGCGCCAGCCAGGCAGCCAATACGCCGTGGTGCCGTTGAAGAAATAGTGCTCTTGACTGCCCTCCCATATGAAGTGCCAAGGGTAATTAGCGTCAACGCGGATAGGACCTCGCCGGTGGCCACCGGAGGCGCGGAACGTGCCCGTATAGGTCTGCTGGAAGTCGCCCTGCCGGTAGGTCACCGAATACGTGTAGTCGCCGGGCGAAGGCGGCATGAAACGTATTCGGAACACGCTGCCATCCGGCGAGTCGCAGAAGCCTTCCACAGTCCTTCGCTCAACGGCGCCAGTTTTGGCGAACCACCCACGAAGTGTGACGTCCGTGAAAGGATTGCGCGCATCCGGCCCTGCAACGTTCACCGTGACTTCGAGAAAATCGTAGGCTTCTACGCTTCCTGCCGCCGGCGAGAAAGAAACGTCCTTCGCGGCCGCCACTAATGTTGTCGATAGCGCCAGGCTCACGAGCCAACTCCACTTCCATGCAGTGCGGCCAAACATACTTCCCTCCCCATCTAAACGCGACTTTGCAATCTCACCTCGGTTGTCCCGTAAAGATTTTCTCCCAACTGTGATAGGA
>Ga0074046_10005488_pt1 | contig 10130 bp, 5 predicted proteins | sample BogForMeECP23OM3_FD_94441 | JGI IMG/M metagenome (GOLD analysis project Ga0074046, IMG submission 94441) | Bog forest soil microbial communities from Calvert Island, British Columbia, Canada - Bog Forest MetaG ECP23OM3 | ecosystem: Environmental > Terrestrial > Soil > Wetlands ...
CACCGGTCTCGCGGAAGAGCCAGCCGTTGGCGACAATGCCGTGGTCCCGAGGCGCCTTGCCGGTGAGCATGCTGGCCTGGGCCGAGCACGTGACCGCCGGTACGATCTCCTCGAGAGGGCTCACCCAGCCGGCTGTCGCGAGGGCTCGCAGCCGTGGAGCATGGGCAAGCCAGCGCGTCGTCAGTCCCACGGCATTGATCAACACGAGGGGCGGCGGAACTTTCATCTGAAAGCGGCTCGAGGATCTTCCAAGGGCTTGAGCGTCTCTTTCAGGGTAACAGGAAATGAGGTTGGAATGTCGAGCCGGCCGGGCGACGAACTACCGCCGTATTCTTACGTTCCCGGGGGGCCCTGGCCGCACCCGACCCGATCGGAGGCCGGTCATCTGTTCGGGCGAAGGCACGAGCCGGCTGCACCCATTAAGGCCGACTGCTGGGCCCAATCTCCGGTCTATCTCCGCGGCATCGAGCTTTTCAACGCGGGCTACTACTGGGAAGCTCACGAAACCTGGGAGCCGCTCTGGCACACTCACGGTCGCCGGGGCGCCACGGCCGCCCTGATCCAGGCCCTAATCAAGCTGGCGGCGGCGGGAGTGAAGATCAGGGAACGAAAGCCCCAGGGGGCGCGCACCCACGCGGCCCGCGCAACGCTGTTGCTGGAGCAGTCCCGCCAGCACTCTGGAAACGATCAGCTTGGCCTGGATCTGGGCCAGTGCATTGCCCGCTGTCAAGAAATCGTCAGCAGCGTGCCCGACGATCCCCGAGAGCGTGACGCTCCTGTCTCCCGGGTGTTCGCCTTTGTGCTCGAGCCTCGCGAGCGGGAGTGACAGGCTCGATTCGGGCTTGCCGTCACCGGGCCGCCTGGCTGCGGCTGCGGATGGAGCGGAGGGCCGCGGCGAGAACGGGATCGAGCTGCGGATCGCCGATGACGGCCTCCTCGAGAAGGTTTTCCTCGCCTCCGCCGGCCGCGGGCTTGGCGGAGAGCCGGGTCTTGACCGGGATGTCGGGAGTGACCCCTTGCTCGCTGTAGGGGCGGTTTCGTGGCGAGTAGAACTTGGCGGTCGTCAGCTTCAGCCCAGCAGGCGCTGAGCGGAGCGAAAAGATGCTCTGGACCGAGCCTTTGCCGTAGGTCCGCTCACCGATGACAGTCGCCCGCTGATGATCCTGGAGCGCACCGGCGAGAATCTCGCTGGCGCTGGCGCTGTCATGATCGACCAGAAGGGCCATGGGCATGCGCCATCGTGCTTTTCCACTGGCCCGTAAGATCTGGCTCTGGCCGGCAGCCCGGCCCCGCGTCGAGACGATCACGCCCTCGTCGAGGAACCGCTCGGCGATCTCCACGGCCACGTTCAGCAGACCCCCCGGGTTGCCGCGCAAGTCGAGAATCAAGGTCGTCATGCCCATCGCCTCGAGCCCTGAGACGGCCTGGTCCAGCTCTTCGGTCGACGTCTTCTGGAACCCCGTGAGCTGAACGTAGCCGATGCCTTCGGCTGGATCGATGAGTTTGGCCCGGGTAATGCTTTCGACGTCGACGTGGCGGCGAACCAGGCGCAGGGCTTTCCGCTGTCCGTCACGCTGAAGAATTTCCAGGTCAACGCTCGTTCCTTCGGTTCCTTGAAGCCGGTTGGCGGCTTCGTCCAGACTCAGGCCGGAAACGGGCTGGCCGGCGACCTTGACGATCCGGTCACCGCTTTGCAGACCGGCTTCCCACGCCGGACCACCCCGGATCACTCCGACCAGACGCAGACCCTTGGGGTCGTTTTTCAGCTCGATTCCCAGGCCAACAAAGTTGCCGTCGATCATGGCGTAGAGGTCTTCAAGCTTGTCCGGCGTCAAATAGCTGGTGAAGTCGTCGAGCGCGTCGCATGAGCCGCAGGTGAACTCCAGCAGCACGGGCGTCGGGGGCAGCTCGATGGCCTGCTGGGCAAGCTGGGCTGCGTAGAGGGCAAGCTGCACTGCGGCGTTGCGATCGGGCACGGAAAGCTGGCCCCTGAGCTTGCGCAATTGATCGCGCAGCGAGTTGACCCGCTCGGGTGCGGCAGTGCCAACATTGGTCCGCAAGAACAGCGGGTCGCGCAGCGCCACTTCGAGGTTGTCCAGGCCATGCCGGACCAGGGGCTCCAGCGGGACCGGGTCGACGTAGTTCGTGAGGATGCGGTCGAGAACCTCGGTGTAGAGGTCGATCGCCTGCTCGCGAGGCAGCCTCAGTAGGACGCCTCGAAAGCTGACATCTTGATACCGGCGGATGAGTTTGAAGTGGAGCTCGCAGAGCCGGAGGCGGCGGCCGAACTCCGCACGGCTGGGCCAGCGCTCGACGGCTTTGCGGTAAATCTCGATCGCCCCGGTCCAGTTCCGCTGGCGTTCGTGGTCAAGCGCTTGCTCGAGGACCGCTTCGGGCTCATCGGCCTCGGTAGTGGCAGCAGCCTGCGTGGCTTTGGTCGCGGGAGGGTCGGAATCGATGGGGCCTGCCCAGACGACAGGGTGGGTCGTCCATGCCAGCATGGCCAAGCACAGGCAGGCTGCTGGCCAGGTTAAGAGGCGACGCATGGTCGACCATCCTCCCGCTGTGGGAGGGTGCGCCCAGGTTGGTCGTGCGTCTCTCGTTCGCTGGGGGCCGATTCAGTCTCCGGAAGGGCGAGCTCGCGGCCGGTCAGTTTCCGGTCCGACGCCTGTCCTAGAAGCGGTAACCCAGTTGACCAAAAAGATTCACGTCCGCGCGCACCGCTCCGTCGTTGCTGTTCGATGTTGTCTTAAACCAAGTAGCGGGGACGACGGACGGGAGAATTTGTCAAAAAATCACACCCATCCTCGCCGGACCGGATCAGAGAGGGGTCTCCGCCATGCTCTCTGCTCGTCCCGAATTATAACACACAGTCGAGACCCCAGCTTGAATTGAGGAAGCGGCAAATTGGCCGCCAGCAGGCCACGGAATGAGAGCAAATGAAAGAATCGTTCTTCTCCGAGATTCGCCGGCCGCCCGAGTGAGTGTGCCAGGATGCTTCTGGGTGCTCCCGGGTAGAATGGATCAGCTCCGCACGCCGGCGTCCTCGTCGATTGTGTACAGCCGGTCGGGCTTCAGGTCTTTGATCTCGGTCACCTCGCCCGAAGGCAAGATGGGGGCAACGCCGACCAGGCCATCCCGGTCAGGGAAAGTATCAGCACCTGATTCCCGGAGATAAGTCCTGGCTCTCTCACGACCGGCCTGCTCCGGACCCGCCCGAGCAGGGGATTTGAAGAAGGCGTCAATTGTTTAAGAAGCTGGGTGCTGGATTGTCAATAGCCAGTGCCGCAAGCGACTTCCGCGGTGCGGGCCAGGAGCAACTGCGATTGGTCTTGCGCTGGATGGCCTGTTAGACTGACACCAGCCGCAGCGCGGTGATACGGAGAAACTCCGTCGCCTGATTTTACCTCGGGAAATTGCATCCTCGAGCCATCCATTGGCGTGTGTGCAACCTGGCGCAGGGAGGTTAAACCTTGTTCGCTGGACCGATCATCGCTCGCGAGCTGTCAACGACTCCGCGGCCCTGGCGTTATTATCTTTTGCGGGCATCGTTTTCGAGCGCACTTTTTATCCTTCTCTGGACCGCCTGGCAGCTCATCATCGGCTGGCAGGACGTTCGAGAAGTTGGCGTGCTGGCGCGGTTTGGCAGCGTGCTCTACGGCCTTTTCGCGCTCTTGCAGCTCACGCTCATGCTCTTTTTCGCGCCCTTGTCGACGGCCTCCGCGGTGGCCTACGAGAAAGATCGACGCACCTTCAACCTGCTCTTGATGACGAGCCTTAGCGACCTGGAGATCGTTCTGGGCAAGCTGATTGCCGGCCTTCTGAACATCTTGATCATCCTGGGAGCGAGCATGGGGCTGCTCTCGCTCTGCGCTCTTCTGGGGGGCATTTCTTTCGGTCAGGTCGCCAGCCTGTTCGCGGTCACGGCGGCCTCGGGCGCTGCCGGCGGGGCGATGGGCCTCTTGATTGCACTTTGGCGCGACCGCACGTTTCAGTCGATCTCGCTGACCATTCTCATGGTGGTCTTCTCGGTGGCCGGGGTCGAGCTCTTTTCGGTCACCTTTCCGACGGCCCAGTTCATGGGCGTCCCGATCAAGGAAGTTCTCAATCCGTACCGCGCGATGATCGCCGTGCTCTATCCGCGGTCGGACCAGATCACCGGAGTGGTGCGCGCCTCGAGCCTGGTGTATATCGGCGTACGGCTTTTCTTCGCCTCATTGATCGTCGCCTTCGGCACCTGGAAATTACGCGTCTGGAACCCTGGCCGCAACGAGCCGCGGGAAGCGGCGGACGAGGCCGAGACCGAGGTCGTGGAAACGCTGGCCGAACTTGACGAGGCCGAGGCGGAGGCCAAAGTTCCCCTCGCCGTCGGCGTCAGCTGCATGGCTGCCGACGGCCCTCCGGGGGTTGTGCGGGGCAGTCGAAGTCCCGGCCACGATTCCGGCGGCGCCCAGGGCGATCCTGTGCCGTTCGACGAGACGACCGGACCGACGACGGGCCTGCACGTCCCGCGGCGGACGCACCGGCGTGTGCCCGCGGCTCCGCGTCCTTACCGCAAGGCGTGGACCAACCCCATCCTCTGGCGCGAGCTCATGACCCGCGCCTACGGAACCAAGCCGCTGATCATCAAGGGATGTTACGTTCTTCTCTTTGCCCTGGGTGCGGGTTTCTTCCTCACCCTGGCGCAAGGCATGGAGAACCCGCTGGCAACGCAGCTCTGCCTGATCCCCGTCGGGCTCGCGATTCTGAGCCTGGTCTTGATCAACGCCCAGGGCGTCACGGCGCTGACCAGCGAGCGCGATACCGGCGCGCTGGATCTCTTGCTGGTGACCGAGCTTTCCCCGGCAGACTTCATCTACGGCAAGCTCTACGGCATCCTTTACAACGCCAAAGAGATGGTTCTCCTGCCGCTCTTGGCGGCGATCTACCTGGGGTGGACCGGCAGACTCACCGGCGAGAACACCATCTTCTTCGTGATCGACTTCCTGCTCTTTTGCCATTTCGCGGCGATGCTGGGTCTACACTCGGCCATCACGTACACCTGCAGTCGGACGGCGGTCGCCAACAGCCTGGGCACGATCTTTTTCCTGATGGTCGGCATCCTCATCTGCGCCTTCTTGATCATCCAGAGCGATCAGGAATTCGGCCGCCAGTTGCTCAGCTTCATGATCTTCATTGGCGCGGGGAGCGTCGCGCTTTTCGGCTCGCTGGGAGCCAAGAACCCATCAAGGGCGATCGCGCTGGTCGCGCTTATGACCCCGTTTTGGACTTTCTACTGCATCATCAGCCTGATCCATGGCGACTTCCTCGCCGCCTTCCTCTTCAGCGCGGGAATCTACGGCTTTGCGCTCATGGCCATGCTCGTGCCCGCCGTGGGTGATTTCGATATCGCCCTGGGCCGCACCAGCGCGATACAAGGGTGAAGCGAGCAGCGTGGAGGGACAGACACAACATTAGGGCGATACAATGGGACCAGAAGACGTTCAGAAATTCTTGAGAAGTCGGCCGTTTCGACCATTCCGCCTGACACTTACAGACGGTCGGACCTACGACGTCACACATCCCGAATTGGCACTTGTAGGTCGCAGCTGGGTGGAGATTGGCCTGGCTCGGCCAGGAGACCCGGAAGGCGTGGCCGATCGTGCCGTCACCCTATCGTTGCTCCACATCATGCAGATCGAGAACCTCGAAACGGCGCATCCTTCCGCTTCCTCCTGAGTCTTGCGTCGAAGGCCTGGCGTCGACCCGTAATGAAGAGCAAAAGAGAGGGCCGGACTGGCGTCCGGCCTTATTACGTTCAACGATGCCCGGCGGGGATCGCTCTGCACGCGTCCTTCGCTCGAACGCGAGATTACGGGTTCGCCGCGGCAGCCTTCACGGGATTGGCCGCCAGATCCTTCGAGCCGAGGGTCAGGTAATCGCCGATGATCCGCACGACCTCGTCGTTGTAAAAATCGCTGGCCCAGACTTCCCGCTCGGCGTACTTCTTGTTTTTCTTGAGTTTCTTGGCCCCCTCCCCGTCGTTGTGCTCCGGGTCGTCCTCGTCGGGGGCGTAATCGGCCTTGAACTTGGTCTCATTCAGCGCTATCGAGTGCCGGGCCTTGCGCTCCAAGAATTGCTTGATACGTTCGTCGAGCTTCTGAAACTTGGGGTCGGACTTACGGCGATTGGCTGATCGATCGTTGAGAAGGGTCGCCAGCTCGGGCGAGACCTTGTGGTAATTGTCGTGCGCCAGTTCGGGTACCTTTTCGAACTTCAGCGCGTTGTCCATCTTGCCTTCGCCGAAATCCATGTAGTCGCGGATCGACGGCAAGTGGACATGCGGGGCGACGCCGTTGATCTGGGTGCTGTCGCCGTTGGCTCGGTAGAACTGCTGGATGGTCAGCTTCAGGGCGCCGCGGTTTTTCCGATCGCGGCGGCGAGTGTGATCGCCGATCTGGACGATGCTCTGAACCGTGCCCTTGCCGAAAGTACTGGCATCGCCGACGACCAGGCCGCGGCCGTAATCCTTGATCACGCCGGCGAAGATCTCTGAGGCGCTGGCGGAAAGCTTGTTGATGAGTACGACCAGCGGGCCGTCCCAGGCCGTGCCCTCGTCGTCGTCATCCAGATGCCTGACGCCGAAGACTTCCTTCACCTGGACGACAGGTCCGGTATCGATGAACAGTCCCGAGAGGGTCTTGGCCTCTTCGAGCAACCCGCCGCCGTTATCGCGAAGGTCGACGACGACCGCATCGACACCGCTGGCCTTGAAGTCGCTGAGGATTTTGCGGCAGTCCGAGGTCGCACTAACGGCATTGGGTTCACCCCGCAGCAGGGCCATCGTGTCGCCGTAGAAGGCCGGGAGGTTGATGATGCCAATCTTCAGCTCTTTGCCGTTGATCTTGGTCTGCAGGATCTTGGCCTTGGCATGCTGCTCCGTCAGCTCGATCCGCTCGCGTGTTAGTTCGAAGATCTTCCGCTCCTTGCTCTCCGCCGGCTGAACGATCAACCGGACCTTGGTGCCGCGAGGGCCTCGGATGAATCGGACCACATCGCTGAGCTTCTTTTCAACCAGGTCGATCTCCTCGCCGTTTTCTTTCTGGATACCAACGATCTTGTCTTCCGGCTGAAGCCGTCCATCCTTGTCGGCCGCCATTCCGGGCACGATCTCGGTGACCACCGCATAACCGTCTTCAGACCGGAGTGACGCCCCGATGCCCTCGAGCGAGAGGTGAAGCTGCTGGTTGAGCATGTCTTCCAGGTTCTTGGCACTCAGGTAGGACGAATGGGGATCGAAGGTCGTGGTCAAACTTGAAAGGTAAACCTCCAAGAGCTCGCTGGAGTCGAACTGGTGGAACATCCGGTTCCGATCCTTGTACCGGACGGAGAGCTTGTGGATCGCCTCGGCCTCGTCGGTCTTGTCGGCTCGGAGCTGGAGAAGATCAAGCTTGATCTTCTTGCGCCATCGCTCATCGGCCTCTTTCTTGTCGACCGGGTAGTCGAGCTTGTCCGGATCGTCGGTCAAGTATTCGTCGGTCGTGAAGTCGACCTTCTGCTTGAGCAGCTCCATGATTGTCTGGTAGCGCTCGTCGGCCCGCTGTAGGAACCGTTCGAAGACGCGGCGGGCAAAATCGATGTTACCGTCGCGGATCTGGTCGTCGAGCGTCGTGGCTTCTTTCTTGAATCCCTCGATATCGCCCTTCAAAAAATAGAACTTTTGAGGGTCGAGATCCTTGAGGAACTTGTTGCACCACTTGACGGCGATCTCGTCATCGATCACGGGACGAGCCATGTGCCCCTGCTCGAGCAAATTGACCACGGTTTTCGCCGTTTCCTGGTCCTCATTGGTCGGAACGGGCGCCTGGGCGCCCACGACGACCGCCATGAGAGCCAGTATGGCGACCAGCGCGAGCGGACGTAATGCAAGACGGGGCATAAAGTTCGGTTCCTGAATCGAAGAGCCTGCGGTCGAGGTGGATAAGGCAATCCATTAAAGGCATCTTAGCCCTGAAACTTGTGTTGGACAAGGTCGTCCGCGAGCGCCGTTGGGCGGTCCACTGTTGTGGGCCGGAAAGCCCCGGTCTGTTCGTAAGAGGAGCTGGCACACTCCGGGAAACCTGCGCGGCGAGCAATTGGGCTGAAGATTGCGCGCGGGCGATCCGATCAATGAGACGAGGAACCAGTCGAGCACCCGCGCACCATCACCGTGAGCCCCACCATGAATCGCCAGGTCGTACCGAGCATGATCCTGAGCGTACTGATCGTGTGTTTCTTCTCGGTCTTGCTCCACGAGAATGACGACTCTCGCGTCCCCACGAAGAGAGTCCGACCGGGGATAGGCAGAAGTCCGGGGCCAAGCTCACCGTCCCCGTCCGCGATCAAGAGTTCCTCGTTAAGGCCGGCAAGATCGTCGGAACCGGGAGGGCAAGGTCGGCGTGCCGCGGTATCGGGTTCCAGCCGCGGTACGAAAGTCGACCCCAGCGGCGAGCAGGCACGTTCCTTGCGTGCCGAGACTTCGGACCAGCAGAGTGGAGTACTGACGCGGGCCGCGGCACAGCACGGCGATCCGGGACGAAGTGTGCCTGCCGCGGGGTCGCTTCCGGAAGAGGCTTCGCGGCGAGTGATTTTGCCGCGAGAAGCGGAGGAGCCCCATTGATCGAAATCAGCTGCGCGGGAAACCCCGAAAATTGGTGCTCTAATTACAGCGCGCTACGGAAGTAGACGACGTCGCCATCCTTGACGATGTACTCTTTTCCTTCGAGACGCTGGAGGTGCCGGGCCTTCGCTTCCTTGAGCGTGCCGGCTTTGTGAAGCTCGTCAAAAGCGGTGACCTCGGCGCGGACGAAGCCCTTGGCCAGGTCGGTGTGGATTTTGCCGGCGGCGTCGACGGCCGTAGCACCCCGCTCCAGGTTCCAGCCCCGAACCTCCGGCTCGCCGGCCGTGAAAAAGGTGATGATGCCCACGGCGTCGTAGGCAGCGCGGATGATTCGGTCACGACCAAGTTCGGTGACTTGCAGGTCGGCCATGAACGCGGCGCACTCCTGCGGGTCGAGGGCGGCGAGGTCAAGCTCGAGCTTGGCGTCGATGGCCAGCGCAGCAGGGGCCCGGTCGCGCAAGGCATCGGGGATGGCCTGGCCCTGGACCGTGTTGAGCACGACAACCTGCGGCTTGTCAGTCAGGAGACCAAACGAGCGGAGTGGCTTTTTCTCGTCGGCGGAGAGGCCCAGGGAGGCGACGAACTTCCCTTCCTCGAGGGTCATTTGAATTCGTTTGACCAAGGCCAGCTCCTTTTCCTGCTGCTCCCAGTCAGGTCGGTGTTTCTTGACGTTCGCTTCGAGCCGCTCGGCCCGGTTCGTGACCACGCTCAAATCGGCAAAGAGCATCTCGTCGTGAAATGCGGCCAGCTCTGTGGCCGGATCGCCGCCGGCGAAGCCGGCAAGGACGACAAGTAGTGCGTCTCCTTCGCGAATCAAGGCCAGCCGCTGAGGATTGTCGCCGTGGGTTCCAGGGAGGAGTCCGGGCGTGTCGAGGAACTCGACCGTAGCCGGTGTGACCTTCTTGGGGTTATGCAGAGTGGCCAGGAAATCGAGCCGAGAATCGGCCAGCACGGCGACGCCCACCTGGCCTGAATGCACCTTGGCCGGGTCGGATGCCGTTCCGGTTAAGAGTTGAAAGAGGGTGCTCTTGCCGCTGCCTGCGAAACCGACGAGTCCGACACGCATGCCAAGAGAGTCCTTTGAGAGAGGCCGCTGGAATATCGAAGCGCCTGGAAAGCCGACGCGCGGTCTATTGGTCCGGGTTTGTGCTGAGCTGCCGCTCAAGCAGGTCGAGGTCCCCCTCAAGCTCTCTTAGGGTCTCCGGATCGAGTTGATGGTGCCCGAACCGTACCTGGTAATACGCATCGACGATCTTCGGAGGGACACTAGCGGCCCCATCGGTCGGTTCCCTGCGGCCGGCAAGGAAGCGGGAAGCCCGGATGGCAAACTCCTTTTGCGTCTCCACCGCCGCGCGCGAAAGCTCGTAGGTCTCAAGCATTTGGGCCATCCGGCGGTAGAAGAGGATCCCGGCGGATGGTCCCGAGGCTTCGTCGGTCGGCCCTCGCCACCAGCTCAAGAGCCGCTTGCCCGCCCAGGTCAACAGTTTTCCGA
>Ga0074046_10005491_pt1 | contig 10128 bp, 11 predicted proteins | sample BogForMeECP23OM3_FD_94441 | JGI IMG/M metagenome (GOLD analysis project Ga0074046, IMG submission 94441) | Bog forest soil microbial communities from Calvert Island, British Columbia, Canada - Bog Forest MetaG ECP23OM3 | ecosystem: Environmental > Terrestrial > Soil > Wetlands ...
CCTCAGGCTTTGCGGCGGCCTTTGATGAAAGCGTGGAATCACGGCTGAGCGCGGCATATCCTCAATAGGCGAGGGGGCAATGGCATTTCGTTTGGAAGGTCTATACATGACGGGCGGCCGGGACGCCTGTCGGGTCGAGGCGAAGCTGCGCGAGGCGGGCCTGCGCCCGACCCGGCAGCGTCTTGACTTGGCGCGGCTCCTGTTCCGCGAGGGCGACCGGCACGTCACTGCCGAGATGCTGCACGGCGAGGCTGTCGCCAACAACATTTCTGTCTCGCTCGCCACCGTTTACAATACGCTGAAGCAGTTCACGGAATGCGGCCTTCTGCGGGAGGTCGCGATCGAAGGATCGAAGGCCTATTTCGATACCAAGATCTCGGACCACCAGCACTTCTATTTCGAGAACGACGGGCGCCTGATCGACCTTGAGCCGGGGCAGGAGGTCATGGTGTCGGTGCCGAAGCTGCCGGAAGGGACCAAGATCGCTCGCATCGATGTCTTGATCCGGCTGGAGAAAGTGAAGAACTGAGCCGCCAGCGACCGAGCCAGCTGAAGCTCGTTTCAGGTCGTCGCGGCCACTCTCTCGGACGCCATGCGCCATGACGATGCGACGGGGATCCCAAGCAAGCATTTTTTCGACCGCCGCGCGGTAAGGGGGCGGACAATCGGTTAACCAAATTGGGGTTGTTTGGTAAAACCGGTCATAAGTAAGCATATAAATAGTTTTTTTTTGAACCGCGGACGGCCATGGGCGAAGGCGTCGCAACTCTTTTCGGTTCGTATTATATGCTTACCTGCGGCCTCATTTTACTAAACGGAAACAATTTTTTGACCGGTTGTAAACCCTAACGAGTTGACGAGGCTTGGTGAGTTCAACCGCGCCATAGGAGTTGAATGCTCCGAGGGTTGGCATGAGACGCGGTTCGCTAAGCAGACGATCTGCAGTGCTCTTAAAAGAGAGCTGTCAAAGATAGCCGCAACGCGCGACATTTAAGTAAAGAAGCATAGCAGATAATATAGGCGCAACAAACGTAAATGAAAAAAACACGAAAATTGGCAGGTAAAAAGAAACATATAAAAAAGTAACGGGTATGTGATCGGAAAATATTTTAATATCTCTTTCGACAGCAGATTTTAATAATTCGCTACCCTTTTCAATAAATCCGCTTACGCGAATATTTTGAAAGAAGAACACCATAAAACTGCTTAAGAATAGTGCAGAAAGTAGCTTGGAATTATTGTCAACACGCGGGTCAACAAATAATTCTGGGCGGCACTGGTTCTTACCTACGTACTCCATGAGATTTGAGGCCATCACTATCAGCGCCGTAAAAATGCAGCAAACCACAGCAACTTTGTGCCAAAGTCGCATGATTTGTTTTAAGTTCACGAGAACCTCTCTTTCGGCGTCCTGCAATCAGGCGATTGGCGCGAGACCAAGAGACACAGTAAAAAGTTTATGCGTTGGGATGGCCGGGAAAATTTGCCTAGCGAAGCCGGCAACAGGGGTGCATCCTCACAGGTTCGCTTGTGCTTCGTCTTCGGCGAGGGTGACGCCTGTCACGCAGATATCGCCGTCGATGACCGCGAGGCTCACCGGCTCAAGGCTCTGCCCCATGCAGGGACCTTCCAGACACTTGCCCGTGGCAAGCTCGAACAGCGAGCCGTGCTTGCCGCAGACAATGCGCTGGCCTCCGGGTTCGAGAAACTGGTTGGCCTCCCAGTCGAGGTTGACGCTATCATGCGGGCAGCGGTTGACGTAGCCGAAGACCTGCTTGCCCCAGCGCACCACGAAAATGTGCCAGGGCTTCTCGGTCTTGTCCTCATCGACGCGAAGCAGGGAAAATGCTTTGCCCCTGCGATTGGGAATGTCTGTTGCTGCGCAGATGGCGTAAGCGATGGTCATTGACGATCTCCCGAATGCCACACCCCAGAAGTCATGGCCGGGCTTGCTCTGCCATCCAGATTTCGTCCTCGCTCTGGATAGTCGCCTCAAGGGTGGCTATGACAACAGGACACGGACGCCGCATCAGTAGCGCTTCATCTCGATCCCGTGCTTCTTCAGCGCGTAACCGATCTGCCGCGGCGTGATGCCGAGGATGCGGGCGGCCTTCGCCTGAACCCACCCCGTCTTTTCCATGGCATTGACGAGCGTGTCTTTGCTGAGTTGCGAAAAATCACTATTGTTTTCACCTGATGGCGCAACCTTCACGCCGTTACCATTAGCGCTACCATTGGCGGCACCGTTGACGTTGCCGTTGGCGGTCTCCCGGCGCTCCGCCCTGTCATACTGAGATTTCGCCGGAGCGGCGGGCGCCGAGTTGGGCGACTCGTTCAGCCGAGCTTGCTTTGGCGCCGGAGCCGTATAGGCCGTCTCTCCGCATGCGGGCCCCTTCCAAAGCATGGACGACAGGCAGTGTCCCTGCTGGCACGCGAAATCACCGCCGTGTAGTTCGTCAGCGGGGGTCATGGCCGCGGTGCGCCGGATGCAGTTCTCAAGCTCGCGAATGTTTCCAGGGAAGTAGCACTTCGTAAGGACATCGATCGCGTCGGGGCCGAAAGTCAGGGCGTGTCCGTTCTCTTCCCCGTATTGATTGAGGAAGTGCATGGCGAGTTCAGGAATGTCGCCGGGCCGATCTCTCAGCGGAGGCAAAATGAGCGGCACGACGTTGATCCTGTAATAGAGATCCGCGCGGAACTTTTCTTCTGAGACAAGCTCTTCAAGGTTCCGGTTGGTCGCGCAGACAAGGCGGAAGTTGATCTTCAGCGTTTGCTGCCCGCCGACGCGCTCGAACTCGCCTTCCTGCAGGACGCGCAGGAGTTTGGCCTGAAACGAGGGAGATATCTCCCCGATCTCGTCGAGGAAAATAGAGCCGCCATGGGCCAGCTCGAAACGGCCCTTCCGCGTCGCGACGGCGCCCGTGAAGGCGCCTTTCTCGTGTCCGAAAAGCTCGGACTCGATGACGCCTTCCGGCAGAGCCGCGCAATTGACCTTGATGAAGGGCTTGCCCTTCCGCGGCGACAATTCGTGGATCGCTCTGGCAAAAAGTTCCTTGCCGGTACCTGTTTCACCGCGGATCAGCACGGGAGCATTCGACTTGGCAACCTGTTCGATCCGGTCGGTAACGGCGCGAATAGCCCGGCTCTTGCCGACGATGCCGGTGAGCTTCGAGCCTGCCGATTTCGGCGCCTTGAATGTAGAAAGTTCTTTGGCGAGACGGTGTTGCTCGACAATAAGCCTTTCTCGGTCTTCGGCGACGACGCGATGAAGCTTGAGCGCCTGTCCCACAAGGTTCGCCACCATGGTCAGGAAGCGCACGTCGTGGTCGATGCGCACATCCATGCGGCATTCCCAGACCCGCTCCGTGGCAAGCGTGCCGACAACCTTTGTGTCGACGCGGATGGGCACGCCAATGAAGGTCTGGACGGAATTCGTACCGACCCCGCTTCCGAGGCGTTTCCACTCTCTGAAAAGGGGATGGGCCGCGCAATTCTGGACGACGAGGGGTGTCGAGGTGGCGACGATGCGGTCGAGGACCGGCGTCGGAAGATCGGCGTCCTCATTCGCATCCATCACGTGGTCGGTTGATGCCGCCACTTTTATTTCCGGATCGCCGTCCTTGTTGAGCAGCATGATCGTCGCAAGCCGCATGTCGAGGAAGGAACTCATGACGGAGACGACGTTATTCAGCATCACCCTCAGGCTTGCCGGGGATGTCACGATTTTCGAGATTTCGTATATGCCGCTAAGCGCTGTCTCGCTGTATCTCACACTTCCCGGAACCGTGACGGTGTTAGCCGGCGCGGATTGAGTCATCAATGAACCTCGTGCTCGCTAACGTCGACGACAGCCTTTGGAGCGCCAAACTGTTTCGCATTTGGCACGATTGTAACACGGGGGTCATGACGGTGTCGTGGCTATAGAATAGTCAATCTTACACGTGCTACCGGTTGTAGCACGGGCTTGGCGCCCCCTAAAATTGGGAAAAATCAAGGGGCAACAGTGGGGAATGCCGGTTTTTCAGGCAATAGCTAATTTTTAACCACTCATGTAAAGTTTACCGGCAGCTATGCCGCCAGAGCATCCCCGCCAGAAAGAAGTTTTATAGCGTTTAATCAGCGGTCGACCGGCAAGGGCTTCCCGGCTTTGTGCGCGGCAATCCATTTCTGGAGCTCCGCCACATGTTCGCTTTCCTCGATGACAAACTCCTTGGCCATCGCCTTGATTTCGGGGTCGGTTGTCGTATCGAGAACGCTCTTGTAGAACTCATAGCCGGACGTTTCGGCGGCCAAGGCGATCTCGAGGGCCTGCTCACGCCCTATCATGGGGTCCGCGGCCCAGATCGCAGCGGCTTCCGGGCTTTCCAGTCCAGGCCACTCGAAATCGCCGGGTTTCTTCGCCGGAATTTCGCGAAAGCCTGAGCGGGCCATGGCATCGGCAAGGTGAAGCTTGGAGTACTCGGACAGCTGCCGGAACAGCTTACCCACTTCTCTGTTGCCGCAGGCATCCATCGAATCGGCCAACTCGCCAAACCTGAGCGCGGCCTCCTGCTCAAGCTTGATGGAGTAGGCGAGAAATTCCTCGACCGAGTCCATTTAAATTCCTCCTGATTTTCCTGTCGCCCAGCGAAAAAGTGCTTCCTTCACAAGCCCCTCACCCCGGCCCTCTCCCGGTCGAACTCGCCTTGGCGAGTTTGCAACCCAGCAGGACCGCATCTGCGAGCGGATGCGCTTGGGAGAGGGAATAGGTCGCGTCCGTTGCGATTGCGTCCCTTCTCCCTTGCGGGAGGATGAGGGGTTGTAACCGTTGGGCCATCTTAGCCGAACTTGAACAGTACGCCATATCCGCCCCGCGGATAAGCCCATGTGAGTGCCCCGCTGGGCTCCGCGATGACGCGGCACGTTCCGCATTCGAGGCAGCCGTCCGGGCTGATCTCAACCTGCCCTTTGGCGTTAACCGCATAGCACCCAGCCGGGCAGAGCTTCGTCAGTAGGAGAAGCTCCTTGCTAGGCGTGTCATGAGGCATGACCACGATGTGCGGGCGCCCGGCGTCAACGAGATAGCGATTCTGGTAGAGCTTTTCCTCTACCCGCTGGGTTCCTGGCTCCATAATCAAGACAATCCTTTCTTTGCTTATCTCACCGTTAGCGCCAGGATCTGGCGAGCTTCCAGGCGTCGCTTGCGAGTCCCATCACACCGCGCGTCTTCACCACGGTGCGGATGATGTCGCGCTCCTTGCTCTTCTTGTCCTTGCCGTCGACGCGCAGGAAAGCCTGAGCGGCCTTCGAGACAAGTTCGGGATAGGTACCGAACAGATGCTTCTTCGAAGTGTGCAGGAAGTCTGGCAGACGCTTGTATTTCCTCAAGTCCTTCATCACAAAGGACTTCTCGACCATCTTCTGATAGAGTGAGAGGTTCTCCGCCGACATTTCGTCCCGGCGCGCCTTGATCTGAAAAATGGCCTCGGCGGCGAGCCGCCCCGTGGTCATGGCGAGGTTTGAGCCCTCGCGGTGGACGGCGTTCACGAATTGCCCGGCGTCACCAACGATGATCCAGCCATCTCCATAAAGCTGGGGCACAGCCTTATACCCGCCTTCCGGGATGAGGTGCGCGGCGTATTCCTTAACTTCCGAACCAGCGATCAATGGTGCAACCGCAGGGTGGCGCTTGAACGAATCGAGCAAATCGTAGGGTGCGAGACCGGTCTCAGTCAGATCCGAGACAAGGCAGCCGATGCCAAGCGAAATGCTTTCCTTGTTCGTGTATATGAAGCCCGTTCCGGCCATGCCCCTGGTGATGGTGCCGGCGGCCTCGATCACGACGCCCTCGTCGCCTTTGACGTTGAAGCGCGCCTCGATCACCTCGCTTGGCAGGAAGTGCATTTCCTTCACCGCCAGCGCGACCGTGTCGGGCTTCGGAACGGCCCGCAAGCCAGCCTTCGAGCCGAGCAGCCCGTTGACGCCTTCCGCCATCACGACGACATCGGCAAGCAGCGTACCGCCCGCGCGGTCGGTCTTGACCCCGATCACCTTTCCGCCGCTGAAGCAGAGGTCGGTCACTGTCGTCTCAAGGATCAGGAGCGCCCCCGCCTCCCGCACCCGCCGGGAGAACCACTTGTCGAACTGCGCCCGGATGATGGTGTAGCGGTTCGGCTTTTCCTCGTTGAAATCGTCGGAGCGGTATTGGACCCCGGTATAGGAGGCATCGTCCATATACCACATGCGCTGCTCGATGATGTGCCGCTCCAGCGGCGCATCTTCCCGGAAATCGGGAATGATCTTCTCGAGCATGTCCGCGTACATGATCGCGCCCTGGACATTCTTCGAGCCTGGATATTCGCCGCGCTCGATTTGAAGCACTTTCAGGCCGCGCTTGGCGAGAGTGTAGGCGCAGGAGTTGCCAGCGGGTCCGGCTCCCACGATGATGGCGTCAAATTTCTCTGCGGGCATGAGAGTTCTCCTTCAAAACCTTTAGTCTCTCGGCTCACCCGACAAGCCGCGAGCGCGTGTTGGGCGCAATCCGCCGGCGGATCGCCTTGGAAAGTGCCGGCAACAGCCGCACCGCGTCCGTGAGGAGGCCGACATGCGCGAAGTCGAAGATCGGCGCGTTCTTATCCGTGTTGATCGCCAGGATCAGGTCGGCGCCCTCGACGCCCACGCGATGCTGAATGGCTCCCGAAATTCCAGCGGCGATATAGAGCTTTGGCCGAATGGTTTTGCCGGTCTGACCGATCTGGCGGTCGGCGGGAATCCAGCCGCGCTGGACAAGCGGACGCGATCCGCCCCATTCAGCGTGCAGCGCCCTCGCAAGGTCTTTCACAAGCTGGTAGTTCTCGGCGCTGCCAAGGCCAAGGCCGCCGGCCACCACGATATCGGCGTAGGCGAGGTTGGACTTGTTGGAGTCGCGGTCGGGAATGAACTGGAGGATTTTGGTGACGACGTCCTCCTCCAGCATCTTGAAATCGTGCTCAATAACAGGGCCGCTCCGTCCATCCTGCCGCTCGGGCAGTGAGAACACACGGGGACGCACGGTCGCCATTTGCGGGCGGAAATTCAGCGTGTAGATCGTGCAGAGAAGGCTGCCGCCGAAGGTCGGGCGCGTCGCCGCGAGGGAGCCGTCCGCATCAACCGCCAGTTCGGTGCAATCCGCGGTAAGCCCCGTCATGAGCGTCGTCGCAACGGCGCCCGCAAGATCGCGGCCAAGCGTCGTTGCGCCAAGAAGAAGGATTTCCGGCTGATAGGTGTTGACGAGTTCCGTCATGCACCGCGTGTAGGGCTCGTTGCGGTAGTCGGCCAACAATGGGCTTGCGACCTGATACGCGACATCCGCCCCGTGGGCGAAGGCTTCCGCTACCGCCTCGCGGGTTTCCTCTCCAGGTCCGCCGAGAACGACGCTTGCAAGCTGAACGCCGAGTTTGTCGGCGAGCTTGCGGCCTTCTCCCATGAGTTCCCAGGAGACCGGATGCACAGCGCCGCGTTCAAGCTCTACGAAGACCCAAACATGCTTGTAGGACCTGAAGCGCTCCGGCAGTTCCTTCTTCATCCCGGCGCGGCCGCCAGCTCCAGGCTGGGGAGTGGGTTTTGTGGTCATGAGATTATCTCCCTCTGTGCCTCAGCTTTGCGACAGGTTCGTCAGTTCCTTCTCGAGCGAAGGCAGCCGCTTGAAAACTTCTTCGAGCGCGTTCGTCGCCATCTGGTCCGGGGCAAGACCTGCTATGTCGATCTGGAAGGCCTTTTCAGAGCGGGGCGGCGGCGCGAACACGCGCTTCACGACGGTCGGCGACCCTTTGAGCCCGCACTTGACCGTCTCCGTAATCCCGGCCGCGGCGGCATTCCAGGTCACGATCTCCGCCCGCGCCGCGCGCAACGCGACATCGATCGATCCGCGGCGGATTTCGTTCGTGCCTTCCAGCATGGTTATCAGACATGGCAGCCTGGTTTGCAGCACCTGAACGCCGCCCTCGGCGCGGCGCTCGGCGATGATCGTGCCGGCCTCGATGTTCACCTCGCTGATCGCCGCAACATAGGTGAGCTGATTGAGGCCCAGACGCCTTGCGATGCCAGGGCCGACCTGCGCGGTGTCGCCGTCGATGGTCTGCTTGCCCGTAAAGACGATGTCCACGGGTCCGAACGTTTCGCCGATCTTCTTGATGGCCTGCGAGAGCGCGAAGCTCGTCGCGAGCGTATCGGAGCCTGCGAACGCGCGGTCCGTCAGCAGTACCGCCCGGTTAGCGCCAAAGCACAGCGCGCGGCGCAGGCTGTCCTCGGCCATCGGCGGACCCATCGTGAGGACCGTGATCGCGCCCCCATGAATGTCGCGAATCCGCAACGCTGCTTCCAGCGCGAACAGATCGTACGGGTTGATGATCGTCGGCACGCCTTGCCGCATGATGGTGTTGGTCACCGGATGCACACGGATCTGCGCGCTGTCTGGAACCTGCTTGATGCAAACCACTGTGTGCATGGTCAATCCTTCTTGGCGCGGTCAGCGGATGATCGTGAGAGAGTCGAGGGGCACGAAGCCCTTGGCGGCTTCCTCAGCCTTCGCGGGCCGATTTGGGTCGTGTTCCTGCAAGACCTTGAAGACACGCTGCTCAATGGGACGCGATGCAACGAAATCCTGGTATGCGCGTGCCAGCGTCTCTTGCGCGCCCGCGAAAATCAGGTCCTCGGACGCGCCGCCGAAGTCCATGCCGTCCAGGTACTTACCCATCCGCTTAAGGATATGCAGGCGGCACACCCGCAAGACTTCAGGGTCATAATCGATCTTGAGGTAGGAAAAGAAGTCTTCGGCCGCGTGAAGCTTTTCGAGGTCGGACAGAACCTTACTCATGCCGCGCTCCTTTCGTTTTCGATTTCGTGCAGGCAGGGCCGGAAGGCTTGCCGCCCGTTGGATGAGGACTCGACGTCGTCGTCGCATCTTGCGTCGACGAGTGAAGTTGCGAGCCGCAGAAAAGTGAAGGCGGGCACCGATGTCTTGTGGCGTTCCGAGTAGCTGCGAACGGCGCTCAACAGCTGGCGCTCTTCCTCCTCCGTCAATTCAAGGTCGAGATCAGCCAGCTCATGGCGGAGGCCGGACAGGCCCGAGTGCTTTCCGAGCACAAAACGGTGCGTGCGCCCCAGCTTCTTGGGTGACAGCGCTTCATAGCAAGCGCGACTCTTCAGGATGCCGTCGACGTGGATGCCTGATTCATGGGTGAAGACATCCTTGCCGACGACCGGTTGGGCGCGTCCCACTTCGATGCGGCTGCATCGCCCAACGAGGGCGCAGAGGCGCCCGAGCGCGGGCAAATGAATGGGGTGCGCGTTTCCAAAGATGCTGTCGAGCGCGACGGCAACCTGCTCAAGCGCCGCGTTGCCCGCGCGTTCGCCAAGCCCGTTGACTGTCACGCTCGCGGCGGAAGCCCCCGCCTCCAAAGCAGCAATCGTGTTGGCCGTTGCAAATCCGAGGTCGTTGTGGCCATGAAACTCGATGGGGAGATCGGTCATTTTCCGGACCGTCTCGATGGCTGCGCGCGTCGCAAACGGGTCGATCACGCCAAGCGTGTCGGCGAAACGGTAGCGGGTAGCGCCAGCCTTGGCCGCGGCTTCCAGGATCGGCTCCAAGGTCTCCCGGCTTGCCCGCGACGAGTCCTCGCCGCCGAACGCGACTTCCAGGCCCTTCGCTCGAGCATAGCCGATGACGTCTCTCGTCGATGCTATGACGCGTGCGAGCGAGCCGCCAAACTTCGCGGCGATCTGCTGATGCGACACCGGCGCGGACAGGTTAACAATACTGACGCCGGATGCGATCGCATCATCGACATCGCTGCGCCGCATGCGGCACCAGGCCATGACGCGGATCGGAAGGCCAGCGCGGGCAATCCGGCGGATCGCCTCCTGCTCTTCGGCGCCCATCGCGGGGGTGCCCGCTTCGATCTCATCCACGCCCGCGTCGGAGAGCGCCGCGGCGATCTGAAATTTTTCGGCAGCCGTGAACGCAACGCCGGGCGTTTGTTCGCCATCTCTTAGGGTAGTGTCAAAAATACGGATACGTTTTGAGGTTTTATTTGTCATTTTTTCAACCAGTTTTCACTGTTAGGGCTGCAGCAATGGCTTCTGCCATTCCCACGGTCGTGGTGTTGCCGC
>Ga0074046_10005493_pt1 | contig 10121 bp, 7 predicted proteins | sample BogForMeECP23OM3_FD_94441 | JGI IMG/M metagenome (GOLD analysis project Ga0074046, IMG submission 94441) | Bog forest soil microbial communities from Calvert Island, British Columbia, Canada - Bog Forest MetaG ECP23OM3 | ecosystem: Environmental > Terrestrial > Soil > Wetlands ...
AGACCTCAATGAAATCCGCTGCGTCGAACCGACATTTACCCGAGATGAATTTCCACAAGCGACCGGGAGCGATTGTAGTCGGCCTCGGATCGTACTTCAGAAAGCTGCAAGCTGGCCTTAATGACTACTTACGCGTAGTCCGGCTATTTGACACGCGACCCGTCGAGCAGCTTGCTCTCAGCGACGAAGACGCAAGGAGGTTTTCGCGTCTAGAGCGCGACTCTGCAAAGGCCTTCAGCAACCAGGAGTTCGACTGTGCCTTGGTTCTGACTCCTCCTGCATCGCACCTGGACTACTGCCTCGTACTGCTGCCTACTGGAGTGCCCGTTCTGATCGAAAAGCCCGTTGTGGTCAATAACCAAGAACTCTCTCTTTTAGTGCAAGCAGTGCAGGGTGGTGCCAAGCTTTACTGTTCCGATTTCTATGCAGATGTCCGCGCTACACCGCTTCTGGAGTGGTTTACCGCCAAGCAGGGTCCCCCGCCAGCCAATCTGCGCGTTGTGGGTTCAGAAGACCTGTGGAGCGATGGCCCTTACGGGCTTGGCACAGTGTATAAGGTTGAAGGGAAGCTGTGCGAAGCTGTTAGTTACAAACAAGAACTCCAAGAGCGAAGGTGGCTCCTAGACCCGGCTCAGGGAGGGGTCCTTCTGGATTTGATGTATCACTTTTTCGTACTCACCTCACGACTTCTTGCGGAACCTTTCGTTCCTGAGATTGCAGTGCTCGGCATCTGCAGAGATGATGGTACCATTTCGCCTTGGAAGCGAACTTCAGAGTCGGCGGAAACGTACGCTCGCATCGAGGGCTCGCTGCGAGGCGGTGTGCCGTTCACATTCGAGGTGTCCAAATACAAAGGTGACACGACGGACAGATGGTTTAAGCTACATTGCGAGAGGGGTTCTGCAACGATGACTTTTGCGAATCCAAACGTACTGGTCATTCAGGCAGGCGCCGCCCGCTGCCAGGCCACCCTAGTGGGTAATTATTACGCTGACGTGGTGAAGTTGTTCGCGCAATACGTCAATGTCGGCACAACGGAGCCCCATGGACTGCAAGATGCAATTGCAGCCGTCAAGGCAATTGAAGCGGCGAAAGAACTGGGTCAGTGACGTAGCGGCATCGACAGGGTCAAACTACACGCGTGCTATAGGCAATAGCGACGTTATCGGCAAGCTGGCGTCAAATCAGAGATCGTGATTGAACTTCAATCGACTCTACTTATGACTGGTAGTAAGTCGGGGAGCACGGCATATACGATGAAGTTTAGCTTCGGTCCTCCCGATCAGAACGAGCACATTGTTTTCGGAGCCCAGCGGCCTGGATACCCCGGTCATACGGTGCCTGCGCAGGCGGTCGATGAGTGGACCGCGTTCATGAAAGGGCAGTCCATCAGCAGAATCTGTTGTCTGCTCCCCAGAAATCAGCTGATGTACTATGAGCACCTCCCGGAGGACTACTATTCCGCATTTGGGCACTCGGCCGTCTGCTTCGCCTCGGTGGAGGACTATCACCTGTGTGACCGTGCCACCCTAATAGGAAAAATTCTTCCGTTTCTCAAGGGGTGCGATGCTGAGAAGCAAAAAGTTGTAGTCCACTGTTCAGGCGGAAGCGGACGCACGGGGCACGTTCTTGCCGCGTGGCTCGTGTTCGGGCGCGGCTGGGCCTATGCAGACGCAATAGCCGCGGTGAAAAAGAGCGGTAGAAATCCATTCGAAGCCATTCAGTCTGGAAATGCTCGTCCTGAGGATCTCGAAAGGCTCTTATCGTAGGTAGCAGACCCCGCCTTGAGCCGCTCACCAATAGGTGGGCAGCGGCAATGCCGAGTTCCGTTATACCCGCGCAGAAGGCACTCTCTACCTCATCCTTAGCACCGGTCCTTTGAACTGAGAAGACTTCATCGCGGTGGCGGAACTCAATTTTTGCGATTTGTGCCTTTCGCTGACGCACTTTTGGAACACATTGATGGCTCAAGGAACCGGAGTTTGCGGATTGTTACCTACAATCTCGATTGATTTTGAGGACCGGCAATTGACAGGGCAATCAGTTCTTGCAGCGACTCTAGAACGCCATGGCCTCTCTGGTCGCAGCGGCCGGAAGATCAACTGTTGCTCCTCGGAAGGCAATTGGCCTGTGCCCAAGTGGTACAGATAGCGGCTCGCCACCATCAAGCCGGCTGCATACGAGACGAATGCGACAGTCGGAATCGGATCCTTGCTGGCATCGTCGTGCGGATGCAGACACCCGGCACAGGGTAGATTACGTGTGTGGAAAGAGCACATCGCAAGATAGTGGCTTGTCGCGCCGACACCTAGCCAAGCTGGTTGCATTCGCTGAACCGCCCACCGCGTCGGGATATGATCGACACCGACAAGGACACTCGGCATCAACCCTCCCAGCTTTGTTTCCGATGAGCCTTTGTATCGGGTTTCGATCGGCATCACCGAGATGGAATCCATCCCTTGTTCGGCAATGTCGCGCGCTTTGGCAACTCCGAGTCGCGAGCGGCGAAGGAACATGTTCCGATTGAGGTTACTGATCTCGCTTATGTCCGGCTCGATCACGCGCACGCGCGCTGTCGCTCCTTGGATTCTAGCAAACGTGAATAGTGCCGCTTGGGCGATCGCGCCGCCGCTAATGATATCGAATGCCCCAAGCTCGCACCGAGCCGGCGTTCCTTCGGGGGCTAGCCTAAAGACCGCCCGTGGCGACTCCGCGAAGAGCTCGTCGAATATTCCAGGATGGGTAGCAAACCGGCGTAGTTTGCGCATCGCTATTTTGAATGCCTCGCTTGCGACAAGATCGGCTGCAGCGAGAGCTCCAACGGGCCAGCCATCTGAGGGCCATTGGTTGACCTCATGAGCAGGCGAAATCCAACCTCGCCAAGCCGTGCTCCCGGCGCGGAACACAACGTCCGCGCTTCCCTTCCACTCGGAGCCCCCGAAAAGGACTGCCGCGTCGATGGCGTGAGTCGGAGGCCCCGTTCGAAACTCTATTCCTGGGATCAAGTCGCGGCCGACATCGATCAAGGCGCTCATCAAGGAATCCTTGCTCAGCGGCGGCTGCTTACCCACCAAAGGGACGTCGGGAGCTACAAGGTAGACAGTATGTCCACTGCGTGCCGTTAGCAGCGCCGCTGTCACAAAAGCGGTCTGGCAGGAATGCGATTGCAAGGTTGCAGCATCGGCCACGAGCGCTATTTCGCTTCCGGTTAGAGCGTCCAGTAGGTCGCGATCCGCAACCTTGCTGCTCATTTCGTCGCGCATCAGGCGCAGGGTGCGATCGAGCGCAGTTGTCGGGTCATCTAAACAATTTTGAACCGTTTGCACGGCGGCACCTCCTGCCAGCTGCCATCGCTCAGGAGCTCGGCCAAATATGCTCCCTCGAAGCAAACCCTGCCGGTTCCGAAATTAGGGACTACCAAAGACAAGAAGCCCGCCGTGTGAATGACGGGCCACTCATCGTCGGTTAGGGAGTGGTAGGCCCGGCCAGGATGCGAGTGCACTTGGCAGCGTACCCCGAGTTGATTCTTCGAGATCTCTGTCCAGAAGGAGTTGATCCAGGGGCTGTCCAGCTCGAATCCGGATATGCGCGCGAGGTGTTTCGAATGCACAACAGTATTGATCGATTCCGGCGCCGCCCAGGGACTGACCCACAGAACTTGGCATTCTGCTTGGCCGCGCCCACAGTCGCGCAGCTGGCGGAACGTATCGTCTAGGAGAGACGTCGGAATCGAATACATTAGCGATTCCCGCCCTTTATTCGGCTTGGGCGGAGCAGCAGCTCATCTCCAGGCTTGATGCCAGCCTCTTTGACGGATTGCGTGTCGGTAACCTCGACCCCCGACGCATTGAATAGCGCCAGCGTGTGACGATTTTGAGTGATCTGGAACTCGTTCTCCGCGCGCTCAAGCACCGATTGCACCCTCTCGTGCGGGCTGATCGACAAATGCTTCATCAGGCCGTTATAATCGATTTTCACTAGGAATTGGTTGGGCGCCGACTGTTCAATACTTTGGTCTTGCATGTCTGAGCCTCCTGCTCTGAAGAGAGGGTTTGTTAGTTTCGCGACCTCGCTCTGATTAAGACTAGCGCGCGACGGCGAGGCGGTTACCCGCCGCACGTTTTCCTAGCGGTAACTGGATGCTGTGTAACCGATTTCAGCACTCGGACTAGTAGTATCTGGGAGCGGTATGCAGTGAAGGTGGGCAAACAGGTGCTCGGCGGTAGGAAGCAGGCGGGGTAACGCGTGGACACGGCTCGACCCGGTACGTCGGACCGGACTGATGTACGTTTGGCAGTCCCTGATGATTCTCGCAACGCGGCCGCGATTGACCGCTTGTTTGATGACCCAAAAGCTCTGAAGGGCCTCCTATATTTGTGTTTGAAGCACTTGGGAGTGGGCGCAACCGCCCAAGACGCGGAGGATGCTCTGTATGACTTTTATTCTAAACACCATCGCAAGGTCGCCTTGTCGTACAGACGCGGCCCTCAATCGCCAGTGGCCTACTTCAAGTTCTGCCTCACACGGTTTTGCTGGAAAAAGGGTGATGATCTCCGTAAAGCTTGGCGCGTTGAGAAACCGTTGGACGCGGCCCTAGGAGATGGTCACCGGAGGCTGGAAGTCGCGGACGAACATCCGGATTCCGACCCACTGCAGAGAATGCTGCGCGAGGTTGACGAACAAGAACTGAAGAAGGAGATTTCGCGCTTGCATGCAGAAATCGAGCAATTGCCCCGTGATGACCGGGAAATACTGCACCTCCGCTACGAAGAGGGACTTTCCTTGAAACAAGTTGCGGTCCAGCTGGGCATCGGCTATTCGGCGGCAAAGGTGCGGATTCACCGACTCAAAGAGCGTCTAAAAGTCTCGCTGGAGCGAAAAGAATGACGCGACGTGATCTGCAGTTTTCGGCCCTGGGCGTCGACGCCCTGATCCGGGACGTTCGATCGGTGCAAGTCGGTAAGCGCACGCGGCATCCCGGCTCGGACGAGCTGTTTGGCTGTGCGACGGGCACGTTGCCTCCCACCGATCAGCAGCGAGTACAGCGGCATGTGGACGTGTGCGACGAATGCGCGTTGCACGTCAATGGCTTCCAAGTGGCCGCTCAAGCGTGGGAAGGCGCGGACGGAGGCAAGCGGCTCGAGGAGCTCAGGAATCGGCTTCGGCGCGCCGGACAGACGCAAAGCGAGATTGTGTTCGAAGCCGGCACCAATATCGGCTTGGGTTCAACTCCGAACGCTAGCACGGCGGGTCTTCGTAAACAGCGTGAGCAGCTGGTTCGTGAGATTCTGAGCGATGCTGGGGCGATCGAGCGCGAATGTGACTACACTCTGCCCTGCGGTCTGCACTCTGACACTCATATAAATCTTGGGAAGATTTGCAGGCGCGAGAACTCTTTGGCGGGCATTGTTTCTGCTCTGGATGAGGCCCTAAAGGGCGAGACCTTCGACACCGTAGTATCCACCGGCTGGGCACTCGCAACGATCGCTCGTCGGTTAGTGCTACGACGGCGTACTCAAACGCGGCGGCGCATTCGGCATGTGATGGTAGAAGGTTATGATCCGCCTACCGTCCTGGAAGAGGTCGCCCCAGGCGCCCGTGTGATCCTACTGCTCGATGTCGTCGTCACAGGTGGCCAAGTCTTGCTCGTAACCGAGGAACTTCGGAAGCAGAAGGCGACTTCCGTGAAGTCTATCGCGATCGTTGATGCGGACTTCAGTGGGCGATGTGTTGCCACACCAATTGAGAGACTCTGCCACATCCCGATGGATCTCGCACGCCCCGGCGAATGCCGGCGTTGCGGCATGTTGCCGTCCGCGGAGTTCAATCCCATTGCGGGGCGGATGACCAAGAAGAAGGTACAGCCCAGGAGTCCGTCGGAGTTCCTAAACAACGATTCGGTGGCCAGAGAGCTTTGGGAATCCGTAAATACCGCTGCCGCATTTGAACATCATCGGATAGTAGGCACGAGACATTACCTCGGGTTTGTAGATACCGCCGCACTGTTGAGGCATCCTGGGACGGGTCCGCTGATCGTGGAAAAGTTGTGTCGGAGGATCGAGGCACGCAGCGGCGTTCCCGACGTCGTGCTCGTCCCCGCGAGGGCCCGGGGGTTGCTGTTTGGTGATTGCCTCGTCCGCGGTTTCGAGCAGTTTCTTGGCATGAGCGGAGTGTGCCTTGAACGGGTACGGCAGCAAGCAGGACATTTCACCTTAAAGGGCGTACGAGACCTCTCCGGCCTGCGAGTGCTTGTCGCCGATGCAGCCGCCGGACATGGTGATACGCTGGATGAACTTGCTCTACTATCATCGTCGGCTGGTGCGGCATCTGTTGCGGGTGCTGTCCTCTTAAGTAGGTTGAGTGAAGTTTGCGAAAAGTCCTTCGATGAACGGCTCACGGGAGGCTTTGTCAGACTTTATTCAATGCCGGTTCGTCCCATCACAGTTCGAGACAAAAATCGAATGAATTGCTCGGTGTGTCAGCGTCGCCAAGACCTGAGGCAGGCGGTTGCCGAGTTACCAGCGGGGCGTGTTCGAGAGGTGGCGAAGAAGCTGTCGGCCGGGCCTCGATTCCGGCGGCGCACAGTCCCAGCCGCACCATCTATATTGAGCGGTGAACGCCAAAGCGCTTTGTTCCCTCTGGGTCCTCTGAGTACCTGTCGGCCTGGCGTCGCCAGTGGAATCGCCCTTCATGCGCTGCACGCCGCAATGGGTGACGGCATGGCTCCTCTTAGTCTGCCTGAAATTGCTTCAAACAATATCCCATCTGCCAAAAGAGCCGCGCTGGTCGCGGATTTACCCGCTGGAGTTCTGAAATGGAGTGGACCGCCACTGTTGGAGCAGCTATGCAGATTCCTCAAAAGAGGGCGTGACAGAGACGTCTGGACGGCCATCGTAGAACTCATGTCTCGTTCGGGATCGACTGATTGGGTTGATTGCTTGGGCGACGCGATTTCGAATGCTGAAACTTTCGATCAGTGGATGGACGATCAGTTTTGGGCGCGGATGATCTTAGTTGTTCACCGACTTGCACGGGGCAGACCGGGAACCGGCGATCAGATGCGGCCGCCGCTTCAGGCTCTGGTAGAGACTTACGATCGAACGTCTGCACATCTCGGCCTGGAAGGAATGCTGAAGGCGACCTATGAGGCTAGCGAGCACAATAGAACCGCGCCAGACTGTTCCTACTGATTTGAACCTTGGTTATTCCGCAAATCCTAGAACGATGACGGCGGGATGATTCCGAATTTCGGTCGCGCGAAAGCATTGTGTAGCTCTTCTCGCTGCTGTACGAGGAGCAGACAAATTGTGATCATCCGGGCGTGAGGTTCGCTGACATGGCAGTGACTGCATCTAGGTAACAGGATTGTCCGCGACCTGCTAGCCAAAAGACACGAACTTAGGGCGGACGACGATGAAAAGTAGCGACGACGAGACCAACCAGAGTAACAGTTCCGAGCAGAGCATCGCCCCCACGGAATCGAAGACTTCAGCCCAGGGAGCGTCGCATCAGGAGATGCTCAGTTCCGGGCAGGCGATCGTTTTTACTGGAGGTGAGCCCGAAGCCGAGCGAGAAATATTAGCCGAATGGGTGGTGGATGCATTGCGGGCTGGTCGGAGCGTGTATCTCGCAAATGCCCTCATCGTGGGTCGGTTCGACGCGCAAGGTGTTGTGGCTAAGCGTGAACTCGTCCTGAGTGGCTGTACAATCAGGGATTCGATCGCAGATTTCTCTCACTCGATATTCACACAGCGGGCTGACTTCTCTGGGACTCACTTCAGTCAAGGCGCGGTATTCGCTCGTTGCCGCTTCGATGCTGATCTGATGCTCGACGGCTGCCACATTTCCGGTCTGGGTATTCTTCTCATGGATGCCGAGATCAAAAGAGCCCTCATGGCGTACCGTCTGAATTGTGATCCACGCACGCAAGCAAACTTTCAACGTTGCCACATCTGCTCGATAGCCAAATTCCCAGGATCCGTGTTCCATGGCGAGGCGGATTTCAATGGCTGCAGATTTGATGGACAGGTGACGTTTTGTGGAGTGACGTTTGTTGGCGAGGCAATCTTTGGTGGCTGCACCTTTCGCGAGACCGCCCTATTTTGCGGAGGCGCCGAACAAGATTATCCGGGAACCCTCTTCTCAAGCGAGACTACATTTATTTCAGCGCGGTTTGAGAGTCAGGCTGCTTTTCAAGGCGCTGTCTTCAAAAAGAGCGTTTCCTTCAATTTAACGAAATTCGAAGGGTTTGCGTATTTCAACAATGTACCCAATCGGAGCGTACCTTCGACGGCTTTCGAGGGCAAAGTCGATTTTGGCATAGCGCATTTCTCGGGCCAAGCAAATTTTCAGGGGGTCACGTTTGGAGACTCTGTGTCGTTCAATTCCTCTGTGATCAAGGGTGCCGCAAACTTCGGAATACAGCTCAAAGCCGCGGCGGGATGCACGTTCGTAGGTCCGGCAGACTTTGTGAAACTGAACTGCGAGAACGCTTCCGATTTCCGCGGGGCAGTTTTTCACCAGAAAGCCGACTTTCGGAACGCAAAGTTTGCGGAGTCCGCAGAGTTCACAGGGGAAACCTCGTACGGCCTGCCTCCTGCTATTTTCCATGGCCCCGCGCTATTCGCAAATGCTGTCTTCGCAGGAGTGGCAGATTTTCGCCAAGTGGTCTTCGGAGCAAGGGCTTCGTTCGCTGGCGCGAGAATGGAGCAGGATGCCCTCTTTTGTGGACTAGGTTCACCGTTGGACGACGGAGCCAGATTCGCCGACGAGGCACAGTTTTCTTTGACCCGAATTGAGGGCACTGCGAACTTTCGCAAAGTCACCTTCATGAAGGCTGCGTCATTCACGGGAGCATCGGTTAACGGACCAGCTCTCTTCGAAGCTGCCGTATTTCGTGCGACTGCGAGTTTTTCGCTTTGCGAATTACGCGGTGTTGCGAACTTTAGTCGAACTGAGTTCTTGGGTGATTTGAATCTGAACGAAGCAACGATCAGAGTGCTGCTATTCTCCGCCCCAGTTGGCAGCAGCGATCATTCAGGTCAGTTCAAGTCCAAGGTGGATCTCAGAGGATGTACCTACTATCGCATTGAAGTCGATCAGCACGAGCTTCTCGGCCACATCAATCCGTATGATCGACAACCTTTTGTGCAACTTGAAAAAACGGCGCGAGGCGCCGGCGATGATGCAGATGCGAATGCAATTTATCTGTTTAGGCGCCGCACCGAACGTCGTCGTCAATGGGAGAGAAGGGAAATCGGACCTTGGCTCTTCAGCTCAGTTTACCAATTGTTGGCGAACTATGGTGTAAAACCTTATCGGCTCATCGTTGTTCCCGTCGTATTGCTAACCTTGGGACTCTTTATTTTCTCTCGACCGCAGGCGGTGCGATTGGCGGATCAGAATCGGGTCTCGGAGGCGAAGGTCACTGCCCCCGGACAGGCGAACCGAGAACGCGACGAATTCAGTTCGTGGGGGCTAGCGACGAGACTTTCCCTGAGGATGTTTCTCCCCGTGGAGCTGCCATTGGCATCGGATTGGGAGCCGTCGAATCGAAGGATCATTGGGTCATTGCGGGCATCGGACTTCGCCGCTCTGCTCAAGATTGCGGGCTGGATCCTAGTACCGTTGGGAATAGCCGCCCTGACCGGACTGCTGCGAACGAAGCCGAGCGCGTCCTGGGGGGAAGGCGGGCGCGACTAAAGTAGGCTGCGACCGCACAGCGCATTGCGTGATAGCGCGCCGGCGGTCTTCGCGGCGCAATGGACAGTGACCGCGGCGCCCGGCCCTGAACCAGTTCCGGACCGGACGAGAAAGCCCGCAGCGGGCAAGTCACTGGAGATACTCACTTGAGTCTGTTGAGTGCAAAAACCGCCGGCCAGACCGGCCTTAACCGGACCACGTAGGCCGTTTTCTCTACTTCAACTTGGTATGCTTTTGCGGGGCAGGTCACAACCGACGGACTCTACTTATGAGCTGATGGGCATCGGGGAGCAGGCCACGGCCACCCCGCGTCACAACGCAGAGCACCAGTTCGGTGCAGGATGTTCTGTTCGACAGTGCCTTCGCCTGACGCGATGCTTGGCTTGCGTGTCAAGGCCGACAGAAAGTACATCAGTTGC
>Ga0074046_10005494_pt1 | contig 10120 bp, 7 predicted proteins | sample BogForMeECP23OM3_FD_94441 | JGI IMG/M metagenome (GOLD analysis project Ga0074046, IMG submission 94441) | Bog forest soil microbial communities from Calvert Island, British Columbia, Canada - Bog Forest MetaG ECP23OM3 | ecosystem: Environmental > Terrestrial > Soil > Wetlands ...
GCATGACAACAACGACGACCAGCTCGTCTACAGCGTCTACTACCGCGGCGACGGCGAATCGCGCTGGCTGCTGCTGAAGAACGACCTCAGCGATCGCTACTATTCCTTCGACGCCAGTCTTCTGCCGGATGGCGGCTACACGGTGAAGGTCGTCGCCTCCGATGCGCCTTCGCATTCGCCTGGAGAAGCCCTCTACGCCGAGCGTGTCAGCGCCCGCTTCGAGGTCGATACCACGGCTCCGGTCATCGAGAACCTGACGGCCGCGCTCGATAATGGGCAGATCGGCGACGGGCAGACTGGGAAGCAGACCGGCGTGCAGATCCATGTCCGCTTCCGCGCCAGCGATTCGTTTTCACCGATCAAGCGGGCGGAGTACTCGCTCGATGGCGGCGACTGGCAGTTCGTCGAGCCGGTCGGCCATTTGTCGGATTCCAAGACGGAAGACTACGACTTTCGCGTGACTGTGCCCCAGCCCGAACCTGCGCCGCCTCCGATGGCCGGGAACACCGCAAATGACCACGTCGTCGTGGTCCGCGCCTACGACCGTTTCGACAATCTCGCCACCGCAAAAACCGTGCTTCGCGGGAAATAGAGTTCTTGCCGCTACGGAGACTCGGAATTGTCTGACTGTATCAAGTCGTCGATTTCCTGAAGCCCCGGGCTTCGTATCAGGGCATCGCTTTAGCGATGCCGAAGTCGACCCGAAATCAGAACCCCTTTAGGGGCCGGGCCGCTGCCGAGCTTGGCTTGGACGGGGCAAAGCCCCGTCCCCACAGGAGCTCTTTTTCCTATTACTGCTGCGCGAAAATGATGGACGGATTCGTATTCGTCTTCGTCTTGTCCTCATCAATCATCAGAAAATCTTGTATCGCGCAAACCGGGCCACTCTGTTTGGTGCAACCCGAAGTGTCAACGGCGTAGATCACGTAATTCTGGGCCAACGGAGTAGTCAGAGAGATCGTGCCCGCACCTGAGCTCAAAAGCGTGTAAGCGCCGTTCACCGGCTGGGTCGGCCCTGCGGGGTACTGCGTTCCGGAGACGTTGTACACCGGCGGACTCCCTCCCTGCGACGCGAGCAGCAGGTTGGTCGCGGTCGGACTTACCCCTGAACTGCCGCTGCTGGTGGTCGCCGCAGCATACGTACCCGGCAACTCCGAGGCACTCAAAGCACAAATATTTCCTGCGCACGGTATTTTCCCCTGGGGATTCATCGTTCCGGTCATGACGGACGAACTGTTTTGATCGAGCAGAAATCCGCGGTTTGCTCCACTGGCATAAAGAACGAACGGAAGCGGCGCCTGGACCGGGTTCGCAGTCGGGTTGCCCAGCATGTTGAAGGTATAGCGTCCACTAGTGCCACTGGCCGCGTACGTGTAATTGTTGGAGCCTGTGGGGGGGAATTGGGCGCCGGAAAGAACGGCACCAGCGTTGTTCTGATCAAACTGGCCCGCGAAGTTGCCGTTGCCATCCGTGGTGCCGAGCGTTAGCGAGACATTGGTATTCGCCCCATTCGGCCCCGTCCCCGTTAGAGCGGAGACGGACGTGGCTTTAAAGGCGGCGATGTTGTAAGTCTGCGACGAATCCTGGAGCACCATCGTTCCGGAAACAACCGGGTTTGTGGCGACGGGGTCGGTGGAAATGGCGTAGAAAGTCAGGGGACTCGACTTATTGGTCGTTCCGGAAGCAACAAAAAAATCGAGGCCCATCTTGACGGGCGAGGTTAACGCCAAATGCCATGAGCCATTGCCATTCTGTGAATAGGCGCCCGTGATCGTGCAAGGCGGAGCGCTGCTGCAAACGCTGTTGCTGCTCTGGCCGCCGTCGTTCACATCAATCAGTCCGCTCAATCCGCCGGTGGGTGGGGTACCGCTGAACTGGCCGTTGAACCCCATAAGCCCGGCGTACCCAACGCGCTTGCCATTCGAGTCCACGCCGGTGAAGCCGAACGCGTAAGTCTGAGCCACAGTACCGGTGAAAGAGGAAGATGATTTCTGCGCGATCCCAGAACCTTTGCCTTGGCCGTCGGATTCGATCATCTGGATGTCGCCGGCGCCGTCGAGAACGACCTGGTACTCATACGGATAAGCTCCCGAGGGCGAGAGCGTTAGCGTGCCCGCGTTATTCGAGTTGTTCGTGTCGGACGGGGTGGGTTGGTAGGAACCGCCTGTTATCTGGATCGCGGAAGGCCCGCTCGCGGTCAGCACCTCCTCCGCGCCTGTGGAGATCGTTCCATTCGCCGCGGTGAACGTTCCAACCACCGCTATGGGGTTGTTGTTGGTGTCATATCCGGAAGACTGGAATGTGTACGTGCCGTTTACGCGGGAGTTGACCAGCGAGGCTGTGGCGATTGTGCAGTACTTGGGGTTGGGCGAGCAGCCTGAGGGATCGAGTGTCGAAGCCGCCGATATCTGAACACAATTGCTGCCGCAGCTGTCATCCGCCGTGTAGTAGGCCAGGCCGGACACATTCGAATCCTGCCTAAAGTTTGCGCAGTTGTTCTGGGATCCGCCCGCCGTGCAGGTCCACGTAAAGGTCTGGGGCGCATAGTCCGGCACGGCTACGGCGGTAAATTGCTGGGTCAGACCGGCGCCACCGGTACCGCCGGTTGTGCCCACGCTCAGCTTCAATGGCGCAACGTCGGTGGTGATGTCGACTAGAGTTAGTGCCTGAGTGCCCGTTACTGAGGTGTCGGAAACCAATGTTGCTGTGATCGTCGGCTGTGCACCTGAGAGGCACGCGGCCGGCTGGGGGCTGCACTGGGGGGCCACGTAGGTCGCGGTTGCCGGGGTCGGGGCCGGTGCGACGGGCGTGAGCGTCCCGCATGGATTTGGCGTACCCGTGCATGTCGTGGCGGGGCCCAGGCTCCAGCTAACGGCCGTATTCGTCGAGTTCGATACGGTGGCCGTAAGCGTCATAGACTGAGTCGGGTAAATCGCGTTGGGGTTAACGTTGCTGGGGGATGTGATGCTGACGTCAATCGATGGCGGGGGAGGGACGATACCGTTACCGCCCTTGGCGCAACCGCCAGCCAGCGCCAGACTGAGCAAAGCCACCGCAACCAGACAATTTTTCTTCATCATCAGCTCTCTTTGACCCCACCCGCAGGAAATTCGTTGCCCGAACACACAGCTACCTCTGAGGCTTATCCTCAGTTTAGAGCAGCCATAAGGCCAATTGTTTATTTAAATCAGCAGGTTACAAATCTACCTGAATCCAAGGCACTTTGTCGCGCGGGAAGAGGTTTCGAACGGAAGGCAACTGCGCCGCCTGCGCAAGGAATTGCAACATCCGAAGAAGTTCTCAGTTCTCAGTGGAAGGCCGATTCGTTCGACCGGAAACTGGGAACTCTCTTCGCGGTTTTCATCAGCGGACGCAGCTCAGCGGCGGTGATGCCCAGCGTGCCTCCCGAGAAGCCGTCAATGTAGGCGGAGTTAATGCCTACGACTTCGCCGCGCAGGTTCAGCACCGGTCCGCCGCTGCCTCCTCGCGCGGTGGGCGCGTCATAGATCAGCTTGTCGCCGGTTACATCGCCGATGTGCCCGAACGTCGCCGAGGGCCGGATCAGCGACAGCGCCGCCAACTCGCCCGCCGTACCGGCGTCATCCGGATGCGACGAAAGCCGTTCATATACGGCTGCGGGCGACTTTGCCACCATGCCCGTCACTCCCATCGGATAAGCCAGCACACTCACCGGTTCGCCCACAAGCGGCGGCGTCTGGCACAGGATCAAGGGACGAAGTTTGTTCGTGAAGGCAGTTGCTTCGAGGCGCAGTACGGCCAGATCTCCATGCTCGGCCAGCGCCGCCGTCTCCAGTTTTACCGGAAGTGGCGAGCCGGGGAAATATGCCTCCAGCTTTTCCAGCACTGGCGATCCGCCGCGGCGCAACGCCACTGCGACTTCCCGGTCGCCGTACCAGGGCTCGGCCACATGGCGATTCGTGGCCAGGAGGCCCGGCGCCACTACAAACCCCGTTCCGGCCACGCGAGCCCGAAGGCGAAAGCGTTGCCCATGGCCGGACACGTGATAGATCCCGTAAATGTAAGCCACCGACTCCCGGGCGTCATCCACCGCCGCCGGCGAAAACGACTGCTGCCGTTCCAGATCCGCCACCTGGCGCGTGAGCTGGTGCACCTGTTGCTCGAGCCCGGCAGTCTCCGGGGGAGCGTAGTAGAGCGCCATCACCAAGGCGCCGAGCAGCGCGAGCACGCCGAGCAACCCCTGCACCAACCGCTGCCAGGTCTCGACCGTTTCGCTTTCCCCGCCATTTTCCGCAATATCGGAATTGAACATGAGCCGTCAGGCCCGGCAAGGAGGGAGATTCCGGGTAGCCACTATCGTGACGCATCGGGAGCGAGGCGTGTAGGGTACAAAAGTCGGGTGAAACGCGAACAAAGGTAACTGAGGAGCGGACACGCGGCTTGCCGCGTCTCGGCATTGCCGAATCAGACTTCAGAGGTGACACCAAAAGCTGCCGAGCTGCGCTCGGCTTGGACCCTTCGACTTCGCTCAGGGCAGGCTCGCGCGGAGCCCCGTCCCCACGCAGGCAAAAGCAACAGCCGCCAGCTCGCACGCTGACGGCTGAATGCCGATTGCTGACGGCTCCCTAGAATCCTGCCGTCCCGGCGCTTGGATGCCCACCGCGCAGCATTGTCCGCACGCCGCGTTGGCTGTTCACGCGAGTGGTCGTCGTCCAATCCACTTCGTCCGTGCTGATCACGCCGTTCCCGCCACTCGCGAGTTCGTAGCTTATGCGGCCGTCCTGATAGGTGTAATTGCCCACCTCCAGAACCATGCCCGTCTTCAGGATAAACACCGGCACTCCCGGAGCCGCGCCGCCGCCGCCCACTGCCGCTTTTGAAATGTAGCTGGCGTAGGTGACTTGCGGAATTTCCTCAGCCCTCGGCGGTTCGCTGGGTGTAGGTCTTACCTCGCGCACCGCTAACTGAGGAACGCCATTGTCTCCCGGCGCGTAGGACGACCCGCGATAATACGACTCGTTCTGCGGGCGCGGACCGCCAAAGAAATGCCAGTCCGGACCGTTGGCCGCCTGAACCTGCGGGATCTGCACGTCATCCATCAGGCGCAGCGTGAGCATGCTTTCGCCCTTGAGCGTGGGACGCGGCCCGCGCGCCGGCAGCATGATGATCTTCCACGGCCAGAGCGGCGGAATCATCCATTCGACGACGTCGCGCGTGGCGTGGCCTTTGCCCCGGATGTCGCCTTCTTTATCGACCTTGTAGCCGCGGGTCGCGATCACCTTGGCATCCAAAGGCATATCGCCGTTGGGCAAGCCGATGCGATCGAACATCAGCTTCATGGAGCCCTTGCCCCAGAAATGTCCGGGATCCTGGGCCGACTCGAGATGCCCGACCAGGTAGCTTCCGCGGGGGAACGTCTGCTGGCCGAATTCCGTCACCGAGTGCAGATGACAGAGCACGGGATCTCCGACCGCGACGGTGGCGGAAGAAAGATTCGGTTCATTCATGGTGCACTTCAGAAGGGTACCGGCGGGCAGGACCACTTCCCGCGCGCTGGCACTCGTTGTTAGGCTTAAGACGGTCAGGCTTAGAACGGTTAAGGCTAGAAGGGACACTACCAGGACTGCATACGAGCTGGACTTCATGACGTCACCTCGGTCTCACGCCCCTGGATTTTTGGTACGTACTGCCCAAGCAACTGCGATGAGCCAGCCCCGATTGAGTGAAGTTAAACACAAGTCGATCCCGGCAGTCAATCGGCCTTTCGGGATCAAACGGTTTCTTTTCTGCAGCGGACGAACTTACCGTCTGCCAGCGTGGCATTGTTTGCCGCTGTTTGGTAAATTGCAGGCCCGTTTACCCTCAAGACAGCAACCACTATACGGGGTACCCCCGCCCCCCCTGTTTTTTTGATCCATTAGAATCATAGACTTGCCCGCAAAATATTCAGCAATAAGTATATGGAAAATATTCAGGAATAAGGAGTTAGCTCCAAAACCGCGCTCAAAATGGGTTTGGGGCAGCTTCGAGGGCCGTCTTGGTTGACCGGCACACTCTTCGCTGCCCCAATCAGTAGTTATTGTCGCATTTCGCGGGTTGGGTGTATGTGATGGCGCACACAGTGCGATTGTGATGAAAACGGAAGGGAGTGCGTGCGTTTAAATTCTCAGTCGTCGCCTCCGGAGGCTAGGGTATGAATCGGACGGTGGACGGCAGGCGTGAGAATCGATCGGGCCTCTCCATGCAGCGTGATAAGGTATTCGCGCGGAGGGTTTATGCGGATGTTCGTCTCCAGGCAGTTTCTGCTCATGGTTCTGGCTTGCTGCTTAGCGCAGTTTGCCTTTGCGCAGAATGCGCCGGCAACCTCTCCGGAAATCGAGCAGCGAATTCAACACGTCACGTCGGGCCTGATCGGTGGCGTCCTCATCAAGGGCGATGAGAACGTAACCCACACGCTCGCTGACCGAATGAAGGAACTCAAGGTTCCCGGCGTCAGTATCGCTGTAATCCATGAGGGCAAGATCGAATGGGCGCGCGGCTTTGGCGTGCGCAGATTGGGCGGCCCGCCCGTCACTGCGGATACCGTATTTCAGGCCGGCTCCATCAGCAAGCCGCTCGCGGCGATGGCGGCTCTGCGCCTGGTACAGCAAGGAAACCTCTCACTGGACGCTGACGTGAACACCTTGCTCACCAGTTGGAAGTTGCCCAGCGATCCGGTGACTACGGGCAAACCCATCACTCTCCGCGAGCTATTGACACACACGGCTGGCATAACGGTGCACGGTTTCCCCGGCTACGCAAGCAATGTACCGGTCCCGACCTTAGTGCAGGTGCTCAACGGCGAAAAGCCGGCGAATACGCCTGCAATTCGCAGCGAAGCTGCGCCGGGCGTTAACTGGAAGTACTCGGGAGGCGGATACACGATCATGCAGCAGGTCCTCATTGACGCGACCAGGGAGTCCTTTCAAAAGCTGCTGCACGACTCGGTGCTGGCGCCTATCGGAATGAGTCACAGCACCTATGAGCAGCCATTGCCGCCGTCGTTTGAGAATTCAGCCACACCTTACGACAGCGATGGCAAAGCAATTGATGGCGGCGCGCACACCTACCCCGAGATGGCCGCGGCTGGCCTTTGGACCACGCCAACCGACCTGGGTCGCTATGCCATTGAGGTCGAACAATCACTCGCGGGCAAGGCTAACCATGTCCTTTCGGCGGAGATGACAAGACAGATGCTAACGCCGGGTATGGGACATTGGGGTCTCGGTCTGGAGATCGGCGGGGCAGACTCCAACCCTTACTTCTCGCACGGCGGCGCGAATGAAGGATTCCGGAACATCTTCGTAGCCTACGAAAAGAGCGGCGAGGGCGCAGTGGTGATGACCAACGGAGACGCCGGCGGCCAACTGGGCGACGAACTCCTGCACAGCATTGCTGCCGAATACGGATGGCCGGACTATCACCCCATCGTCCGCGCTGTCGTTCCCGTCGATCCCAGGATACTGGCCCAGTATGCCGGCAGCTTCGAGCTTCAGAAAGGAATTGATTTGGTGGTCACGGTGGAGAATGGCCAATTGATGGCGCAGGCAACCGGCCAAGGAAAAAGCCCGATCTATGCGGAATCTGAGACGAAGTTCTTCTCAAAAGGGGTTCCCGTGGAGATCGAATTCATTAAGGACGACCAAGGGAAAGTAACGCACCTCGTCCTGAGCCAAGGCGGGCACGACATGAAAGCGCAGAAGAAGTAGCGGCCGCCTTCCCAAGAGCCTCGGTGAACCGACACATTCGCAAAGGGCGCGAATGTATGGGGCGTGCGGCTACATGGGGCGCGCGGCTACTTGACAAGTGCGTCGGTATATACCATGATAGATACCATGCCACGAACCGCCAAACTGTTTCGTAATGGGCGGAGCCAAGCCGTCCGCTTACCTTCCGAATATCGATTTGAGGGATCGGAGGTCTTTGTGCGGAGAGACCCTGCGACGGGCGACGTGATCCTGTCGCGGCGTCCGGAGTCATGGAAGGATTTCTTTGCATTTCTGAACACCGTCGACGTGCCCGAAGACTTTCTTTCGGATCGCAAGGACGCGCCTCCGCAAAAGCGCGAGTTGTTCTGAATGGCTGTCCGCTATCTTCTCGATACCAACGCCGCCAGCTATGTCATCAAAGGGAACTTTCCTAGAGTGCGCGAACGGCTGCTGAAAGTTCCCATGGCCGAAGTCGGAATCTCGGTCGTCACCGAGGCCGAATTGCGCTTCGGCGTGGCTCGGCGTCCGGAAGCGACAGCGCTGAAAAGAGTGGTTGAGGAGTTTCTGCTGCGGGTCGAGGTGTTGCCGTGGAAGTCAGAGGCCGCGCAGCACTATGCCCGCATCCGCGCGAGTCTGGAAAAGGAAGGCGAGCCGATGGGCAACCTGGACTTGATGATCGCGGCGCAGGCGGTGGCGTCGGAGGCGGTGCTGGTTACTCATGATCACGTGTTTCGGCGGGTGAAGGGGCTGAAGGTCGAGGATTGGATCAAGTGACCGCCATCGTTTGTCACATCCTTATTGATTCATGCCGCACAGCTTTGTCCGCGGATTCTTGCTAGGCTGTAGGTATCACGGCAACCGCCGGACGGGGGGTGTTTCATGCACCGCACCACTTTCGCGGGAATGCTGGTTCTTTTCTCGCTAATGACGGTTTTGGCATCCGCTCAGGACAAACCCAACAACGAAGGCCTGATCAAAGACAAGTACCACGTGATCCAGGTCGAAGCCTTCGACATTCAGCCCGGCGTCGATCTTCCTGCCGACTATCTGGCAAGTCTCCCGCCGCACGTGGTGCAGCAACTGAAGAATTCACAGAAGTTTCAGCAGGTGCTCGCCCCCGGGGAAAAACCGGCGCAGGAAGACGTTCCTGCGCTTCGGCTCACCGGCACACTGACCGGTTATGACGAGGGCAGCCGCGGCAAGCGCTATGTCGGATTCGGCGGCATGGGCGCAGCGCGTCTTTTCCTGACTCTCAGGTATCTCGACCGCTCCACGGGCCAGATCGTCTACCAGGAAAAAGTAGTTGGAACTCTATCTTCCGGGCTGTTCGGCGGCGCTGCGAGCAAAGTCGTCGACGAACTCGCGAGAAGCGTGGCGGCAACCACCAAGTTGGTTCTGCAAAGGAATCTCGGCGATCCTAACAATGTGGAGGAACCGTCAAGCGCCGCCAGCGTTACGCCCGCGGACCGCCAGGTTTTCGAGATCAAGTCCGGCGACATGGCCGGCGCGGAAAAGAAGCTGAACGAACTCGCCTCAGCGGGATATCGCGTTACCGAGGTTCGGACCACCGGAAACCAGAGCGCGAACGTGACCATGGACAAAATAGCCACGCCGCCGCAGACCTATCAGTATCTGCTGCTGCACGCCATCCTGATCGGCAATACCCAGAGGAATATGAACAAGGCGGGCGCGGAAGGATATCGGATGGTGCCGCATTCTGTGATCTTTCTTGGAGGCTATGCCGCCATCATGGAAAAGCCTGCAGTGCCGAGCACAGCGAAGTATGAGTACCGGTTGAGCACCAGCATGCGGCAGTCGAATGCCGAAAAGCATGTGGCGGAGGACCAACAGAAGGGGTTTGTGTTCGTGGAGGCGGCGCAGTTCCAAGGCCAGAGCGCGGTCGTCAGCGAGAAGGTCATCAAGCCGTGAGGAAGAAAAACGCTGAGCACCGGTTGATCCTCCCACACAGAAAAGCAAAAGCCGCCAGTTTTGGCTGACGGCTGAAAAATCTTTCCGAGCTGCGCTCGGGAGGCGAACAGGAGTGTCCGCCCTACACTTGCGCTAGCTTTCGTACAGCAGCACGCCTTCGGCTTTCTCTGAATCTACGGGGCGGTAGTACAGCTTGTTGGACTCGAGGAAGACCTCGATGAAGGCTGGGCGCGTGGTGATCGTACCCTGGATCAGGGCTTCCGACAGCGGATCTTCGATGTACTTCTGCAGGGCGCGGCGCAATGGACGCGCTCCGTAGCTGCGGTCGGTCAGGGTCTGGGTCAGAATCCAACGCTTGGCCTCGTCGGCCACGGTCACGGTGATCGACCGCTGGGCTAGATTCTGGTTCAGTTGGCTGACCATGAGTTCGAGAATCTGGATCAGGTCCACTTCGCTGAGCGCCA
>Ga0074046_10005495_pt1 | contig 10119 bp, 5 predicted proteins | sample BogForMeECP23OM3_FD_94441 | JGI IMG/M metagenome (GOLD analysis project Ga0074046, IMG submission 94441) | Bog forest soil microbial communities from Calvert Island, British Columbia, Canada - Bog Forest MetaG ECP23OM3 | ecosystem: Environmental > Terrestrial > Soil > Wetlands ...
CGGTCAGCAGGTTGAGGCCGGGAGCAAACTCCACGGCAACGTTGTCAATGACCGCGTAGTTTTCGACCCGCAGTTCCAGCAGCACGTGAGATCTCGACTCGCCCGAGGTTAAGCCGCAGTGTAGCACGGGATGAAACAAGAGTCGGTGGAAGCGCCGGGCTTCAGCCCGGCGAAATGTCAATCTCTCTATGACCGGGCTTTCAGCCCCGGCCTTGCGCAATGTCCTGACCGGGGCTTAAAGCCCATTCTTAGATAAAGCTTCTTGTCGCCGGGCTAAAGCCCGGTGCCTCCACCGTTGCTCCGCAGCATAAGGTTCCCCGACAGGATTTCCACAGATTTATTCACAGCGGTGGCGATTTATGGGCGACGGACAGTTGTGCCGCGTGGGTCTGAGGAGTAGAGTTTCGCTGTCGTTCCATCTGCATCCGGAAAGTAAGGCTCCCCGGCGCCGCTCCAGCCGAAACAGCCATTAGAATTGAGGTCAGCGCCGTGATTCCTAGGTTCGGCGTTCGCAGCGTAAGATTAGGACACTCTTCTATGGACAAGTTTGTCATTCGCGGCGGCAATCCGCTGCTGGGCACGGTGCGGGTGAGCGGCGCCAAGAATGCCGCGTTGCCAGCCATGGCCGCCGCACTGCTCACCGAAGAGCCGGTCATTCTGGAGAACATTCCCCAGGTGCGCGACATCGAGACCGAGCGCAGGCTGCTGGCCGCGATGGGCGCAGAAGTCGAGCTGGGCTATGGGCGCGCGCAGCACCGCACCACCATCTGCTGCCGCGATCTGGTGAAGGCCGAGGCCTCCTACGAACTGGTTAAGACCATGCGCGCTTCAACCCTAGTGCTGGGGCCGCTGGTGGCCCGCATGGGAGAAGCTCGCGTGTCACTGCCGGGAGGATGCGCCATCGGTGCGCGTCCCATCGATCTTCACATCAAAGGCCTGGAGAAGCTGGGCGCGCAGATTTCGCAGGAGCACGGCTATATCGAAGCGCGCGCCGAGCGGCTCAAGGGAGCGCGCATCGTTTTCGAGAAAGTAACCGTAACCGGCACGGAAGACGTGCTGATGGCGGCCACGCTGGCTGAGGGCGAGACGGTCCTGGAGAATTGCGCGCGCGAACCTGAGGTGGCTGACCTGGCGGCGTTGCTCAACAAAATGGGAGCGAAGATCGAGGGCGCAGGAACGCACCGGATTCAGGTGCAAGGAGTGGAGAAGCTGCATGGCGCGCGGCATCGCATTATTCCCGATCGCATCGAGGCAGGCACGTTTGTTGTCGCCGCAGCGCTCACTGGCGGCGATCTGCTGGTGTCAAGCTGCGAGCCGCTTCATATCGAAGCGCTGCTGCAAAAGCTGCAGGAGTGCGGCGTGCAGGTGCGCATCGCGGGCGATTCGGTCCGGGTTATGGGCGATGCGCCGTTGAAGGGTGCGGACGTCAACACCGAAGAGTTTCCCGGCTTCCCCACTGACATGCAGGCGCAGTACATGGCGCTAGCGACGCAGGCTGAGGGCACCAGCATTGTCAGCGAAAACATTTTCGAGAACCGCTTTATGCACGCTCAGGAACTGGTGCGCATGGGAGCGAACGTCAGGATTGAAGGCAACCGCGCCGTGGTCCGCGGACGGACGCCGCTGAGCGCCGCAGCAGTGCAGGCCAGCGATCTCCGAGCTTCGGCTTCGTTAGTGCTGGCCGCGCTCGTGGCCGACGGAGAAACCATCATTGACCGCGTGTACCACATTGACCGCGGTTACGAGCGTATCGAAGAAAAGCTGCGCGGCGTGGGAGCGCAAATCCGCCGCATCGGAGAGTTCCTGCCCAAGCGCGTCGCCGTACCGGGAGTAGCGGTGTAGTAAGGGCCACTTTTCGCTACTCCCGGTTTGCATATGTCAGCCCGATCTGTCTCGCCTGCCCGCTATCCCTTCTTGGGATGCGGCGTGCCGATGTACGGAAACTCCTTCAGAATGTCCGTGTGCGGGCTGAGACCTGACGGTGGACACTCATTCTTGGTCAGGAAGGCAAGGCGGTAATTGATCACGTCGTCGGTGAAGACGCGGCCGTTGGGGTACGTCGCGGGCTTCGAAGGATTGAAGGTCAGCATGTCGGGCAGGGTGCCTTCGGTGTCGATGGCGGCGATCGCCTCCTCGCGGGTGTAATTGCCGGTATGGCCCATCAGGTGAACGAACTGATCGAGCCAGCGCTTGCGGTCGTTGACGGGTTCGCTGGCGTTGTATTCCAGCTTGGTGTCGTCGGTGTTGAAGAAGCTGCTCACGCTGGGGTGGCCGGCGCGATCGGCGTGAATCAGCTTGCCGTTCTCGCGCACGCTGCATCGCCCCCAGATGCGGATCGCGGGATTGCCGCCGAGTTCGCTCGTTGGCAGCTCCATCACGGTCGAGAACACATTGGCTTCCGTATTCGAATCCACGCCGGTCCATGGAGATTTGCCGCTGAGATGAGGCTCAGTGAAGTTCCGTTTGCCCCGGGTATCGAACAGGTTCTTGATTCCGTCGAAGTCGAAGAAGAAAGCATCGCTGCGACTGCCGGCGAAGAAGGTGTAGGCGCCGGACTTCACGATGTTGGGTTTGGGGCCGAAGGAGCACGCAGCGTCGGAAATGATTTTCGTCCCGACTGCTTCGACCGACCGAGACTCCGCGCCTTTGGCGACAAAGACGCTCACCGTCTGGTTGCCGTTTTGCGGCGGTGAGAACACGTAGCTAAACGCGATGTCCGTCAGGTAATCTCCGTCGTTGTCAATGTTCAGACGGTAGATGGCGTCGGGATGGAGCGCGCTGGCAAGTGGATTGGCATTGAGGATGATCACGGTCCTCGCCGGGTCCGTAGGCGACTGGAACGCGTAGAGATCGCAAAGGTCGAGCCTCTGGTCCCCCAATGGCGGACCAAGACTGAGTCCAGTGAAATGATTTGACATTTTTTCTCTCCTCTAAAACTTCGGATTTCTGGGCGGAAATGCTAACACCGAAGGCATTTTGTCTGCAACCGCGAGCGGTTAATTTTCGGGTAATCTCGCAGGCGAGCGTGGGAGCGCAAAATTCGCCGCACCGGAGAGTTCCTGCCTAAGCGCGTCGCGTTGCCGGGAGTAGCGGTTTGAGGCCGCTCTTCGCGGTTAGCTCTTCGCAATTCGCCAAAGCGCAACCGCGGATGAAACGCGGGTCCTTGCTGTCATTCTTGGAGTGTCTACTTATTTGAATGTGTCATCCTGAGCGAGCGTGCGCCGGTTTTGCGCAGGCGAGTCGAAGGACCCCTATAGCTTCGAAGATGTTTGTCAGTTTTCCAGGAGCAACAGGGGTTCTTCGACTTCGCTCAGAATGACAAAGTTCGAATAGATCCGCGTTTCATCCGCGGAATCCGCGGTTGCGCTTTGACCAAGGGCGAACGCGAAGAGCGACTCGCCCTAATCCGCTACTTGTTTGGTTTCGACCTCAGGGACCGCGTTCGCTTCCACAACCGGTTCGACCTTCGGCTTTGCCGGCGCCGCGGCCACCCGCGCGTGCGCTCTCACGGGACTCTTCTTCTCGAACTGCCCAATGTGCCAGATGTCGCGGGCGTACTCAGTGACCGTCCGGTCGCTGGAAAACTTGCCGATGCGGGCGACGTTCAGGATGGCCTTGCGCCACCAGAGCTTTTCGTTCAAATACTCGCCGTCAATCAGAGTCTGGGTTTCGACGTACGCGGGGAAATCGGCGATGTGGTAGTAACGGTCGCCGCGGTGCACAAGTTCATCAAAGACCCAGCGGAACAGGCCCGGCTCCTGGGGGCAGAAGCGATCGGAAGCCAGCGCATCCATCACCTCGTGCACCGACGCGTCGTTGTCGTAACGCTCGCGCGGATCATACGAGCCCTTCTGTTGCATCTCGTGAATTTCTTCCGCCCGCAGACCGAAGATGTAGATGTTGTCCTCGCCCACTTCTTCGGCAATCTCGATGTTCGCGCCGTCGTAGGTCCCGATGGTGAGCGCGCCATTCATCGCCAGCTTCATGTTGCCGGTGCCGGAGGCTTCCATCCCGGCCATCGAGATCTGCTCGCTGAGGTCGGCGGCGGGCATCATCAGTTGCGCCAGCGACACGCGGTAGTCAGGCAGAAACGCCACCTTAATGGAGTCCTTCACCCTCTCATCGTTGTTCACGATGTCGGCCACGTTATGGATGAGCTTGATGATCTGCTTGGCGGCCCAGTATCCCGGCGCGGCCTTGCCGGCGAACAGATAGGTGCGCGCCACCGGCGGCATCTCGTCGCGCTCCACGATGCCAAGATAGTCGTGGATGATGTGCATCAGGTTCAGCAGCTGACGCTTGTATTCGTGAATGCGCTTAATCTGGACGTCGAATAGCGAGTCCGGATCAACCACAACGTCGGTAAGGTCCTGGATGATCCCCGCCAGCTTCAGCTTGTTCTGGCGCTTTACTTCTTTAAACGCCTCGCGGAAATCCGGGTCCTCGACATGCGGTTCCAGATCGCGCAGCCGGTTGAGGTCGGTAATCCACTTGTGTTCGTCGAGGGTGTGGCTGATGAGTTCAGTCAGTCCGGGATTGGCAAGCACCAGCCAGCGGCGAGGAGCTACCCCATTCGTCTTATTGTTGAACTTATCCGGCCAAATCTTTGCAAACTCAGGGACTAACGAAGTCTTCAACAGCTCGCTGTGCAGCTCGGAAACGCCGTTCACCGAATGCGTGCCGACGATGCACAGGTTGGCCATCCGTACCTGTTTTTCGTAGCCTTCTTCGATGATGGAAACCTTGCGCAGGCTCTCCTCGTCGAGCTGGTAAGTCTCCCGCGCCTCAACGAGAAACTTCTCGTTGATCTTGTAGATGATCTGCATGTGGCGGGGCAGAACCTTCTCCATCAGCGGGACCGACCATTTTTCCAGCGCCTCGGGCAGGAGAGTGTGGTTCGTGTAGGCGAGGGTTTGCCGGGTGATGTCCCACGCTGTTTCCCAGGGTACGTCGTGGAGGTCCGTGAGCACGCGCATCAGCTCAGCCACCGCCAGGCTGGGATGGGTGTCGTTCATCTGAATGGCTACCTTCGACGGCAGCAGCTCGATATTGCTGTACTGCTGGCTGAAGCGGCGCATCAGGTCGCCGATGGAGCAAGCCACCAGGAAGTATTCCTGCACCAGGCGCAGTTCCTTGCCGCTCATCACCGAGTCGGAGGGATAGAGCACGCGAGTAATGTTTTCCGAAGCGATCTTCTGCTCGACGGCGCGAATGTAATCGCCACGGTTGAAAATCTCGATGTCGAAGTCTTCCGAGGCGCGAGCGGTAAACAGGCGCAGCCAGTTGACTGTCTGTCCCAGGTAGCCGACGCTCGGCATGTCTGTAGGTATGCCAAGAATGATCTTGGCGTTCACCCAGACCTGAACGTCATTTCCGTCGGCGTCCTGCTGCGTCTCCATGCGGCCGTACATCGGGATGCTGACCGCTTCTTCTGGATGCTCGATCTGGAAGGGGGTGCCGTTAGCCTTCCAGCGGTCAGGCTTCTCGCGCTGGAAGCCGTTGACGATCTCCTGGCGGAACAGACCGTATTCGTAATCGATGCCGTAGCCGAAGCCCGGCATCCCAAGAGTGGCCATCGATTCGATGAAGCAGGCCGCCAATCGCCCCAGACCGCCGTTCCCCAGACCGGCGTCAATCTCGCTTTCCATGACGTCGTCCAGGCTGACGCCGAAGCTGGCCAGCACCTCGCGACAGAGTTCCTCCAGGCGCAGGTTCGACAGGTTATTGCCCAACAGGCGTCCCATCAGCCATTCCATCGACAGGTAATACAGCTTCTTGGAGTTCTTATGGCGATAACGCGACTCGGTCTCCAACATGCGGTCAACGATGCGATCACGAATGGCCAGCGACACCGGCTTCAAGTAGTCAGCCGGCGTCAGCTCCGACATGGGGCGAACGAGGGTGTAACGGACGTGCCGCAGGATGGCCTGACGCAAGACTTCAGAAGGAGACGGCGCAAGAAACGCAGGCGATGCCAGAGGAAAATCGGGCTCGTTCGCAGTGGGACTGGGTGGGACGCCGCTCTGCTTGCGAACTGGTTTGGCAGAGGGCTGGTCGTCTTGGAGAGGGGCGCTGTTCTCACCCGATCCGGTCGAATTGGACTCGTCTACGATAGCCGCGCAACCCCGCCCCGACTCAGATGCCATTCTAATGCATCCATCGGGTTAGAGAACAACGGAGTCGAAAAGGGTTGCTGGTGAGTAACTTAGGGTACAGCGAAGCACGAAAGGAGACTCGCTCTACTTGTCACCGCCATCGCCCTGTCCCGCCGCGTCGGACGGAAAGACCGTATGCCTCGGTGCCGGCATGGGGACGTTGCCTTTGGCGGCGCGCCACAGGATCGCGTTCAGAACGCTGGCATCCGCCGCGTCCGCAACCGAGAAATTGAGCTTTGCTGACTGTTTCGCTCCCGGCGCGTTGGCCGCGTTCGCCTGGTAGATCATTCCATTGTCGCGGTTGCGGTAGTCGGCCTTGAACGCGGGCTGGTCGCCCGCGCCGCTGAACAACGGCACCATGACCGCGGCCTGCGCGTCGTTGTTGTTCATGGGCGGAAGCCCCAGCAATGTCTCCATGGTGTGGATCATATTCACCGTGGTGTAGAAGTGATGATCCACCGTGGGCTGGTGCGGCGTGCCGGGAGCATACTTGCTGATGACCAGCGCGATGCTGCGGTGCGCATCCACGTGGTCGGCGCCGCTCTGCGCATCATCCTCGAGCACGAAGATCGCCGTGTCGTCCCAGTAAGGACTGTGCGAGACGGCCTCTGCAACGCGGCCCAGCGCGAGGTCGTTGTCGGCGACCGCGGCGTTCGGCGTCGGCGATTCCGCACTCGTGCCTGCCGTGTGGTCGTTGGGCAGGCGCAGCAGCACAAACTGCGGCAACGGCTCGCCTTTGCCGCTCTGGCGCGCCTGCACAAAGCTGGCGAATTCGCGCAGGAACTCATCAGCGCGGAACTGCTCGGGAAACTGGACTTTGAAGTCCGCATAGTTGGGGTCGAAGTGGCCGCGCAATTCCGGCTTGGTGGCCGCGTCGTATGCGACTAAGGGAATCGGGTACTCATACGGACTCTTGCCGCCACCCAGGTTGGCGGGGAGGTCCTCTCCGGGGTTGACCTGCTTACGCGCGCATTCCGGCGGGGGCACGTCGGTGCACCAGTGGGTCTCCACATACTCACCGTAGTTGCGGTAGGTCAGGTTGTGGCGGGCGAGGTTGCCCCAAAGAAATCCGGTCGCAGGGTCGTTCACGTCAGGGATGCCGAGGTCCAGAGGGACGATGTCGCCCACGGTCCCCTCGAAATCGTAAGTGCGATCTGTGCCGCGATAGTTGATCTCCCACGTCTTTTCGGTGTAATCGCTGGTGATGGCGGAGGTGGACCACACGTGTCCGTCGCCGGAAACTTCGCCGCTGTCGTAGAAGTTGTCGAGGACGCCGAATTGCCGCGCCAATGCGTGCTGGTTCGGCGTGATGTTTTCACCGTACATAACCAGCGACGAATCGCCATTGGCCTCACGGATGTCGCCGAAGAGTTGGTCGTAAGTACGGTTTTCTTTGATAACGTAGATCACGTGGTGAATCGGATTGCGGCCACGCTGAAAGCTGATCTCGCCCATGCGGCCTTCCATCTGGTTGCTACTCACAACTTCCTGGGTCAGCTTCTCGTGCTCGCGTCCCGCCTCCGGCAAGTTCACCCGCGCAATCGAGCCGTGAATCAGCGAGGCAATATAAGGATGCTGCTGCTTTCCCGGAGTCCGGGCGCCGGCTTGCCAGCCGGCGTTCGGGCCTGTTCCTTCGCCTTTGCCGGTCGCGATCAACAGCTCTTCCGCGTGGACGGCGAGCGCCGTGGGGTACCACTCTGTGGGGATGAAATACGCGGCGCGATTGTCGTCCGATTTTTCGAGGTTGAACACCGCGATTGCATCCGACGATGCATTCGCCACATACAGCCACTCCTGCTCAGAGTGCCCCAGAGCGTTGGGATAACTTCCGCCGTAGGTCTGACCCGGCAGGCGGGTGTCAAGATAGCGGTCAACCGTACCGCTCGCGGTGGAGATCACCGCGACTGCATCGCGATTCGACAATGCAACATAGAGGCGCAGGCCGTCGGGGCTGAGCAAGAGCGCCGTGGGATGTGAGGATGCATCTACGTTGTTCTTGGGCGGCATCAGCGCGATTTGCCGCATAACCTCTCCGGACTGTAAATCGAGCTCCGCCACTTGCGACGCATTCCACAAGGAACACCACGCGCGCGCACCGTCGGGGCTTACCGCAACTCCATATGGAAAGCTGGTTGGAACATAATTACCGATGCTCAGATCGAAGCGGTGCAAAACGCTGCCGGTTCGCGGATCCACAAGCACGGCGTCGTCGGCCAGGTTCTCTGCGACCAGCAGCGCGTCGCCGCCGTTACGCCTCACAACCGCGAGGCCCGCGGGATAGGCAATCGCCTGTCCGGCCGCGGCGCTTTTTGCGTTGTAGGTGAATCGCTTGCCTTTCGGCAGCGTCACCAGCGGGAGCTTCAGAAATCGCTTCGGCGTCAACGTGCCGTTTTGCAACTCATAAACGGCGATTCCGTTTCCAGTGTCACCGCGATTCTTGCCCTCCGGATCCGTCAACGAGGCCATCGAGGCGTAGAGTTCCGTCCCATCGCTGCTCCACGCCAGACCGAGGTAGTACGTTTGCCGGGCATTCTGCCCCAGGCGCGAGTCCGGGAAATCGCTTAGCTGATCGTTGGCCAAGTTCAGCAGCGCGATGGACTGTTGGTGCTTGGACTCCGCGCTTCCGTAGCCGTTGTTCAGGATGGCCAGGTACTTTCCATCGGGACTGAGCGCGACCGCCGTGGGAAGGCTGTTCGTGTGCTGCGGCGAGCCCGGAACCGGCGTCAGCAGCTTCTTGCTCGAAGGCAACGACACTTCTTTCCTAGCGGACGAGGTCTGCGCCACAGCCGTCAGAGCGGCTAGCGCTAGGACCCAGGAAACGATTCGACGACTCACCCACATATCATTTACTCCTTCGCCTAACGGGTATCCAAGTGCTCTTCGATCCTGGGCACGATGGCCCGCAGGAGCGCAAGAAACTTGCCTCGCACCCGTTCGCCGGTCTCCAGCACTTCGTTATGTGTAATCTTTTCGCCCGTCATTCCTGCGGCCATGTTTGCAACCATCGAGATCGCCAGCACCTCCATCCCCATGTGCCGGGCCACGATGACTTCGGGTACGGTTGACATCCCGACCAGGTCGGCGCCGATGGTGCGCAGGAATTGGATCTCCGCCGGAGTCTCAAAGCTCGGGCCAGCCACCGCCGCATAGACGCCCTCAAACACGTCGCCGCCCAGGCGCTTCCCTTCCTCCAGTGCGAATTGCCGGAACTGCCCGTTGTAGGCGTCGGTCATGTTGGGAAAGCGCGTACCGAAGCGGTCATCGTTGGGTCCGATCAGCGGGCTGGCGCCCTGAAGGTTGATGTGATCACGCACGACCACCAGCGCTTCCTGCCGGTAGCTGGGGTTGATCCCGCCAGCCGCATTGGTCAGGATGATGGCCTTCACACCCATCAAGCGCAAAACGCGAACTGGAAACCCTACCTGCTGCGGTGAGTAGCCCTCATATAAATGTACGCGGCCCTGCATGACCGCCAGCGGAATATCCTCCAGCTTGCCGATAACCAGCTTGCCCGCGTGGCCGAGCGCGGTGCTCACGGGGAAAAAAGGGATGTCGCCATAGGAGATACGGTCGGCATCCCGCAGTTCGTCAGCGAAACCGCCCAGCCCGGTGCCCAGAAGCAGCGCGATGCGCGGACGAAGCGAGGTGCGCGCGAGGACGAATTGCGCGGCGGCTTCAGCGCAGGAAAAGTCGGAGGAAGATTGCATACTTTGATTGTGTCATCCTGTTTGACGCGAGCTCTGGTGCACTCACCCTCGCAATACAGCGCTACTTCCCTATCTCTTCCAGATACTTTTCCACTTCCAGCGCGGCCATGCATCCCGTGCCGGCAGCGGTGACGGCCTGGCGATAGCGGCGGTCAGCCACGTCGCCGCTCACGAACACTCCGGGTGCTTTGGTGCAGACGGCGTCGTGAGGAATCAGATATCCCTCACCGTCGCGTATGAGCTGGTCGCCCACGAAA